>Ga0302251_1000470_pt1 | contig 37484 bp, 29 predicted proteins | sample AAG_RA_Gln_MG_FD_193534 | JGI IMG/M metagenome (GOLD analysis project Ga0302251, IMG submission 193534) | Enriched activated sludge microbial communities from anaerobic digester in WTTP, New Holstein, Wisconsin, United States - AAG_RA_Gln | ecosystem: Engineered > Bioreactor > Anaerobic >... | reverse complement strand
TAAAAGATTAGATATTTTTGGAATATTTAATAATTTAGTAGAAAATTATAGAGGGTTTAAGAAATTTCCAGACACTATTGCTTTTGGTCTAGAAAGTTGTAGAAATTTCTAAAATTCATCTAGACTTTTTAAGAACATTTTAGACCACTTCTAGACCATTTTAGACCAAGGTAAATCAATAGAACAATAATTATAATAAGATGCAAATTTCTAATTAGACGATAAGCCGAGGAATTTAGATTATATGGCCATTCATCCGAACTTTCCCAAGTCGCCGCATGAAATACTTCCTCCTGAATATCGCTGGTTTCCGGCGGACGAAGCATTGAGAGAATCCAGCTATGAGAAGCTTTTGCCGCCACTGGTGCATAAAATTCGGCAGGATGTAAGCCAGTGGCGCAAAGCAGAATATGATGGGGCTACACCCACTAGCCGTGCGCTGCTATCTTGGTGGTTCCGGCGCGAGCATATTCTACCTCAGACCGACGGTTCGCTTTTAAATTTTCAGTATTATTTTGCCCAGCGCGAAGCGGTGGAAACGGTCATTTACCTTTATGAGGTTGTCAAGACTAAGGATAAATATGACCTCATCCGCTTTGATTCGTCCGGTGCTGTTTCTACCGGCATGTTCGATGAGGACTGGCTGCGGCTGGTTATAAAAATGGCCACCGGCAGCGGCAAAACCAAGGTGATGAGTCTGATCATTGCATGGTGCTACTTCCACAAACTTTATGAACCTGATTCCAGATTGGCAACCAATTTTCTGGTCATTGCGCCAAATATCATTGTGCTGGATCGCCTGCGCGCTGATTTTGACGGATTAAAAATATTCTTCAAAGATCCCCTGCTGCCCGATAACGGTTATGAAGGACAAAACTGGCAGGACGATTTTCAATTAACCCTGCATATTCAGGACGATGTTTCCATTGTCCGTAAAACCGGTAATTTTTTTCTTACCAATATTCACCGTGTCTACGCTGGAAACGACATCGAACCCAGCTTTGATGACGAAAATCTGGAAGATTATTTTCTGGGCAAAAGGCCGGTTGGAAAAACCAATGATTCCAAAGTTGATCTGGGCGTCATTGTTCGCGAAATTGACGAATTGATTGTGATTAACGATGAAGCGCATCATATCCATGACAGCCGCTTGGCTTGGTTTAAATCCATTGCCGATATTCATAATCGGTTAAAACAAAAAGATCATTTTCTCTCTTTGCAGGTCGACCTTACCGCAACGCCTAAACACAATAACGGCGCTATTTTTGTGCAGACTGTCTGCGATTATCCTCTGGTAGAAGCGATTACACAGAATGTAGTTAAACATCCCGTCTTGCCTGATGAAGCCAGCCGCGTGAAACTTCAAGAGCGGCAGAGTTCCCGCTATACGGAACGATACGCCGATTATCTGGCGCTGGGTATGGAAGAATGGCGCAAAGCCTATGCGGAGCATGAGAAAGTGGGCAAGAAGGCCATTCTTTTCGTGATGACCGACGACACTAAAAATTGCGACGATGTAGCCGAATACTTGAAAACAACCTATCCCGAAATTCAGGATGCAATTTTGACAATTCACACCAATAACAACGGCGAAATTTCGGAAGCGGATTCCAAAAAGAGTAAGGAGGAGTTGGAAATTCTGCGCAAGGCGGCCAATTCCATAGACAGTTGGGAAAGCCCCTACAAGGTTATTATATCGGTACTAATGTTGAAGGAAGGCTGGGATGTGCGCAATGTAACGACAATTGTGGGATTACGCGCCTATGCCGCCAAAAGCAATATTCTTCCCGAACAAACTTTGGGGCGTGGTCTGCGTCGGATGTATGTTGGAGCCGACGCGACTGAATATGTCAGCGTTGTTGGTACGGATGCCTTCATGGATTTTGTCGAGTCCATCAAAAGTGAAGGTGTTGAACTGGAAAGAAAACCGATGGGAGTGGGAACCGGTGCGAAAACACCGATTATTATTGAAGTCGACCACGACAATGAAAGAAAGAATATTGATGAACTGGACATGGAAATTCCGGTTATGACGCCACGGGTTTATCGCAACTACAAAAACCTTGAAGAACTGGAACCGGCAAAGTTCAATAATACGAGGATCATATACAAACAGTTTTCCGAAGAAGAAAAAAGGGAAATCATCTTTAAAGATATAACAAATGGTGAAACCAACCATATTACCTATCTGGAAACAAATACAGTATCCGACTACCGGAGTGTTATTGGTTATTTTGCTCAGGGAATTATGAAGGAATTACGCTTGGTCAGTTGTTATGATGTTTTATATCCGAAAGTAAAACAATTTATTGCGGACTATCTCTTCAACGCCCCTATCAATATTGATGATCTCAATACTTTGCGAAATTTGTCGGAACCGACTGTAGTTCAAACCATTATGGAAACGTTTAAGAGAAAGATCAACGAATTAACTGTTCAGGATAAAGGAAGTGCCGAAATACGTGACTATATAAAGCTCCGGCAGACAAGACCCTTTGTTGCCAAGGAACAAGGATATCTGATACCGCAGAAAAGCGTCTTTACAAAAATTATCGGCGACAGCAACTTGGAGTTGCAGTTCGCTGCGGCGCTGGAAAAATGGTCGGATGTGATTTCCTTTGCAAAGAACTACCTTGCCGTTCATTTCCTTCTCGATTACGTCGATTCCAAAGGTAACATATCCAATTATTATCCTGATTTTTTCGTCAAAACTGGCGAAAAAGAGATTTTCATTGTAGAAACAAAGGGATTGGTAGAAATAGATGCACCCTTAAAAATGGAGCGCCTTAAGAAATGGTGCTCTGATATGAATCAGGCACAAAATAAATTTCGTTTTGATTTTGTTTTTGTTGACGAAGAAGATTTTGAAAAATACAAGCCAACCAGTTTTGGCGATCTGGTGGAAATGTTCAGAAAGTATAAAAACTAAGAACTGTTATAATTCTATATACCTAAATAAGCCTTTTTAACCTCATCGTTGTTGAGCAAATCGGCGGCTTTGCCTTCGAGGGTGACGACGCCGTTTTCCATCACGTAGGCGCGATGCGCCATTTTCAGCGCTATGTTGGCGTTTTGCTCGACGAGAAAAATAGTCATTTGCACTTCAGTGTTGATTATCCGGATTATCTCGAAGATTTGATTCGTCATGAGCGGCGACAAACCCAGTGATGGCTCGTCCAGCAGCAGCAGCTTCGGTCGCGCCATCAACGACCGCGAGATGGCCAGCATTTGCTGTTCGCCGCCGCTTAAAGTGCCGCCCGCCTGGTGCCGGCGCTTGTTCAGAATAGGAAATAATTTAAAAATATATTTGATGTCTTTTTTGATTTGTCCGTGATCTTGGCGCAGAAAAGCTCCCAGTTCCAGATTCTCCATAACGCTCAGGCCGGGGAAGATTCTTCGTCCTTCGGGCGCCTGCGAGATGCCGGCGGCAACTATTTTATCGGGGGCTTCTTTTTCAATGGGTTGGCCGTTAAAAAGAATCCGGCCGGAGCTAACGGGAACAATGCCGGAAATGGACATCAGGGTCGTCGTCTTTCCCGCGCCGTTGGCGCCGATCAGCGCGACAATCTCGCCTTCACCCACGGTCAGGGAGACGCCCTGAAGTGCGCGGATGTTGCCGTAGCGTGTTTCCACATCAATTAACCTGAGCATCGTTTTGCACTCCCAGATAGGCTTCAATAACCACCGGATTGCTGGTGATTTCCGCCGGCGTTCCCCGGGCGATCTCTTCGCCGTAGTCAAGAACGAAAATATTTTGCGCCAGGTTCATAACCAGCTTCATATCGTGTTCGATCAACAGGATGGATAGATGCCGGTCTTCCCAAAGCCGGATGATCAATTGTTCGAGTTCCCTCGTTTCCTGGGAATTCATCCCCGCCGCCGGCTCATCCAGCAGCAGGATCTGCGGATCGCAGGCCAGCGCCCGGGCGATTTCCAGCCGCCGCTGCGCGCCGTAGGGCAGATTTCGGGCCAGTTCATTGACGTATGTGGTGAGTCCGATATATTCGAGGATGCGATAACTGTCTTTCACAATATCTTTTTCCTCGTCGCGGGTGCTTTTCGGACGGAATATCGCCCCGGTAATTCCGGAATGCGTGCGGCAGTGGCGGCCGATCATGACATTTTCCAGAACGGTCATACCCCCGAAAAGACGGATATTCTGAAAAGTGCGCGCCAGGCCCAGTTTCGTAATCGAATTGATTTTCATTCCGTTGATGCGCCGGGATTTGCCATTGGCCGTATGCACAATGATGTCACCCTCCGAAGGCGTGTAAACGCCCGTCAGACAGTTGAATAATGTAGTCTTTCCCGCGCCGTTGGGGCCGATAAGGGCGACGATCTCATTTTTCCTGATTTTCAGGCAGACGCGGTCCAACGCCTTGATGCCGCCGAAATTCATGGTCAGATTTTTTACTTCTAAAACATTATCCATAAAAATCCCGTTCAATTTTCCCCGCCGGACTGCAACTTGTGAAATTCATATTTTTTGCGTCTGTCGGCCAGAATGCCCTGGGGGCGGAAGACCATCATTATAATCAACGCCGCACCGAACAGGAGCATCCGGTAGTTGCTGAAAACGCGCAAGTATTCGGGAATCAGAATCAGGGCCAGAGCGGCGATAACGACGCCGACGACGGATCCCATGCCGCCCAGAACGACAATGGACAAAATCATGGCCGATTCGAGAAATGTAAAACTGGCCGGATTGATGAAGGTCGTTTTAGCGGCAAACAGGACGCCCGCCATGCCCGCCCAGGTTGCGCCCAGCGCAAAGGCGGCCAGCTTGGCTTTGGTTTTATCAATGCCCATGGCCTGGCAGGCAAGTTCATCCTCGCGCAGGGCAACCCAGGCGCGACCGATGCGCGAGTGCTGCAGGCGATGGATGACAAAAATAGTAAAGATGCACATCAGGATCAGCAGAAAATACATGTAAATGGCCGACTGTTCCGGCGTCAGTTTGATGCCGAAAAATCCGGGACGCGGGATATTGGAGATGCCGCTGGGGCCGAAGGAAAAGGCGTTCCAGTTTTCGAGAACCAGGCGGATGATTTCCGCAAAGGCGAGCGTCACGATGGCCAGGTAGTCGCCGCGCAGACGCAGCACGGGAAAGCCGACCAGAATACCGGCGAACGCGGCGAGGATGGCGCCCGCCGGAAGCGCGGTCCAGAAACCCAGACCGAAATGATAATTGAGCAGGGCATAGCTGTAGGCTCCGACGGCATAAAAAGCTACATAACCCAGATCCAGCAGGCCGGCCAGTCCCACTTCAATATTCAATCCCAGCCCCAGCATGACATAGATCAGGGCGGTGGTCATGATATTGACCTGGTAGTGGGAAAAAACAAACGGGAAGATCAGGGCAAGGAAGACAATAATGCTCAGGGCGGGGCGGTAGAGGCGCGGTTCGTCTATTATGCGGTGCAGTCGTGAATGTCCCGCCGGCGTTTGCGGGCTGGACTCGCTTTTCTTTTTCTGGAAAAGCAGGCAGAAGAAAGAAAATATAAATCCGCCCAGGCCGATAAAGATTAAATTGCGCCAGCGCCAGACAACGACATTCTCAATAGTATTGACCTGGATCACCATAATGGGGAAGGTGAGGAGAATCAGCCCCAGAGCGATAAAAAACGATTTTTTTAATTCTTCGCCAAATTTCATCGTTTTTCTCCGGTCTATACCTTTTGCTGGGAGGAGCGGCCCAGAAGTCCTTCCGGCTTGAAGATTAATATCAGCACCAGCAGGGCGAAGGCAAATACGTTTTCATAATCACTGGATACGTACCCGGTGGCGAAGCTTTCCGTCAGCCCCAGAACCAGGCCGCCCAGCATAGCGCCGGGTATGCTGCCGATGCCGCCCAGAACGGCGGCGGTGAAGGCTTTAATGCCGGCGGCAAACCCGATGTAAAAGTTTATTCTGCCGACATGCGAGCCGATCAGGACACCGCCGATGGCGGCCAGGGCCGAGCCGATGATAAACGTCCGGGAAATAATCCGGTTGACATTGATGCCGAGAAGCATCGCCATTTCGCGGTCCTGCGCAACGGCGCGCATGGCTTTGCCCATTTTGGTGAACTTTAAAACCAGCGTCAGGCAAATCATCAGCACGGCGGCTGAAACGACGATCATAAATTCCGACGGAGCTATCCATTCGGCTATAGCTTCCGGCAGCTCAACATCCATCAGCAGGTCGGGAAAGGGGAGAAAATCGGACGTCTGAGCCAGCATGACATAATTCTGCAGGAAAATGGACATGCCAATGGCGCTGATCAGCGGCGAAAGCCGGGGAGCCCGGCGCAGCGGCTTATACGCGATTTTTTCTACGGAATAGCCGTAGGCCGAGGAATAAAGGACGGCAATAAGCATGGCCAGCAGCAGAACGGAGATGCCGGTTAAACCCTGCATGGTCAGGATGGAAGCCGCGATCAGGGCGGTGAAAGCGCCGATCATGTATATTTCACCGTGGGCGAAATTAATCAGCTCGAGAATACCGTAAACCATGGTATAACCCAGAGCGATCAGAGCGTAAATACTGCCGCGGGTAATACCGCCAAGAAATAAATCCCAAAAAAAATTCATCTAATTTCCTTCACCGGCATACGCCGGTCTTGGAGCCCTCTGCCTTTCTTTTATCTTATCTCCCTGCGGGTGGCAAGGCCATAACATTTCTAACTATATTCGTTTGGGCTTCTTATACCTGTAACTATTACAATGTTACAGTCTTGCCGCCCGCAGGAGTTGTTATTGTTGATAAACGGCTTGGAGAAAAATTGTGCAGTTTAATACTTGAAAAGGCGTATAACGTCAAGACTTGAATCCACAGACTCTGATAGCACCCGGAATAGTCGTTAATAGAAACATCACCAATTATTGCAGACCATGTAATACTATGAAATATTAAAAAGCAAAGCATTGGCCCTATCCGTAAACTTTTCGGTATTTAGACGTAGGGGCTATAAAAATTTATTGTTCAAGATTTGGTCCTGAAGAATCCACGAATTTTATATTCGAGCTCTGCATTTGATTTAATTTCGCATTCCCAGATAACTACTACTTTCCATTTAAGATGCGCCAGTTCCTTTTTGACAATCTTAAATCGGGCGATATTGTCTGCAAATTTTTTTCCCCAAAAATCAATCTTGCTTTTCGGTGTATAAGCATATTTACATTTTGGGTGCCGATGCCAGAAACAACCATGCACAAAGATTACCATTTTATATTTTGGGAGTACTATATCGGGTTTCCCAGGTAAATCATTTACATGAAGCCTGAATCGATAGCCCATGCGATGCAACAAGGAACGAACTATCTTTTCAGGTTTTGTATCCTTTGAACGGATACGTGACATATTCCAACTGCGTTTTTCTTTGCTTATAATATCCATGGTGTGGCTTTTAATTTACCTGCCGAAATATATCATAAACTATTTCAGCTATCTGTTTTGCTAATAACGGTGGCACAGCATTGCCCACTTGATGATACTGCTGTGTTCTATTGCCTTCAAAATAGTAGTTATCAGGGAATGTTTGAAGACGTGCAGCTTCACGGACGGTAAGGCTTCGGCATTGTACGGGATCAGGATGGATAAAATAATGTCCATCTTTAGAAATATGCGATGTAATAGTAGAAGCTGGCTTATTCCATAATTGGACTTTAAACCGGTCTGCAAATTTTTGTTCTTCACCATTTTTGCTTACGTTTTTATGTTTTGGCAAAAGTTCGATGGGAAAATCTTTAAGGCAGGGCGAAACACCTTTGGCTTCTCCATATGCAGAGACAAAAAGATAACGATACAGGTCACTATCCATATGCGTCCTGGACTCATGATTGCAAAGACATGTTAAGTTTTGATCATCGTACCAGCCTGTGTAAGTTTTCGGTTGACATGCTTTTCTCTCATTAGATTTTGTTTCAATATTTTCCTTTTTTCGCTCGTTATCAGCCTTCTGAATTATTTTTTTTACATCAGAATCAATTTGATAAAACCACCCCATTTTTCCTGCATATGAAAGATGATTCTTCCAGTCATCTGTAGTAGCTGATTTTCGTTTGGAAAAGTCACTGCGGATTTTTGGCATGTTTTCCAATATCTCTGCCAAAGTTACTTCTTTTTTAATACTCAGAGCCGAAACGCGGCCATCTATATGTTTCCAAATATCGTCTCTGATGCCTAATATTATTACTCTATGACGTGCCTGGGGGATGCCATACTTTTCAGTTTTAATCAGGTAATCCCTGCTCTTGTCAGGTTCGGTACCAGTCACAAAGGAAATAGTCTTGTAGCTATATTGTGCAACTATACCCCAGTTATGTGCTTTAGCAGCAAGGAAGGGGTTTTGGAGATCTCTGAGAATAACAGGAAAGATATATTCTCCATTCAATTTTGAAGATAGAATGCCTTTAACATTTTCCATTACGAAGACAGAGGGCGAATGCCTGGCAATAATGCGCAAATATTCTTCATACAATTTGTGTTTGTGATCATCAAAGAATGCCTTTCCATTATCTATTAGATAACCATTTATATCTTTTAATGCACCCAGCCTGCGCGCACGCCCAACCAGAGAATATGCCTGACAGGGAGGGCCGCCGATAAGTAGCCAGTTCTTTTCACCATGTAGAGCTCGCTCAATTTTTTCGTCAAAAAAGCTATCCGAAAAATCATTACCGCCCAGTTCAGCACAGATGGCTTCTTCATCTGAACATCTTGCAGCTTCGGGGAATTTTGCATACAGGGCATCACGATTTATTTTACCGGCGATATATTGATAATATTCGTCAGGGACAAAAAGATTTTCATGGATAAAATATCTATAAAAAGCCCTAAGTTTCAGAGTCAGATGAGCAATCATATCCTTTTCTATTGAGAGCCGTATTTTAAAAGGATGGTTATTATCAAACTTGTAGGACGATATCCCTTCGCCAAGCCCCCCCGGACCCGCAAAAAGATCAATAACTGGATATATCTGCGACTTAAAATGTTTTTTCAATTTATGTTAATCTCAAGATGTTTATGGAGTTGTAATTACTCTATATGCACCTGCTCTTCCTTTGCCTGGATAAACAGCGCACCAGAGATAATAGAGTTCATTATTGCGTTCATTGCTGAACGGAACAATGTATATCACACCACTCTTTTCATTCTGTAATTCTAAGGTTCCAATATCATATGATTCTATACCAATGCCTTCATCGTGTTTTGCGAGCCATGCAGATATTCTCTTGTCGGGGGGGTTAAGTGGTTTGTTGTATGCAAGGACACCGCTATCAAGATCAATGTAATATTCCCTTATCCAATGTGGTAATGAATATTGCGCGAGTTGTATCCGTTTATCGTAATCCCTTCTCATGAACATAATAACGCGCCATGGCATAGGGTCCATTTTATTTAAGGCTTCAATCTGTTCGCGTATAACATTCGGTTGTTTATACACATCATTATCAAAATAGTGAATGTTTCTTAAGAAATCCAAGTAACTTTGTGAATTAGTCAAGCCTGTTAATACAGAATATTTCCCCTGCTCAAATATGAGTTCCTTTTCTAGAAATGGAACGCTGCAACTATCAAGGAGAGCTATCAGTTGCTGCTGGTTGTGTATCTGGCTTCTCTCTCCACCAATTCTTGTAACTGTTTTTATAACCCCACCGAGATGAAAAGTTTCAAATCGCACATTCCTCATCTTGCTTGGCGCAGTAGGTTTTAGATACTTAAAGTCGTGCGGAAAGTCTTCAAACTCATATTGTACTAGGGGTGGAATATCTTCAGGACGCAAATCTTTAGAATATTGTGACAAATTTTCACGAAAAGCCTCTTCAACTTTTGCCCCGAATCGAAAAGCATCGAGCAAATGATATTTTTTGATTTTACCGGCAATGCCTTTCTTTGAAAACGATCTCCGCCGTTTGCCACGCGGCAGTATTTCAGGAATATATAGACGAACAAGATCGCTATAATTTTTTCTAAAACCATACCAGCGTGCCATTTGTACCAATGTGTCAAGTTGCCCCGGTTTTCTTGAAAAATATGAGGTGGTTAATCCTTCGATAGTATAGCCTCTGGAGAGTTTTGCGCCACCAACAAGTATTGCCCAACAACCAACAGCATCCTCAAAATCTGGGGTATCTTCCTTATTTTCACAATTAACTATTCTAACCCTTGTAATTCTGCTTATAGATTCAGTAATAAATGGTTTGAGTACATCCCAGCTTTCAGGCACAGAAGTCGAAATCCCTCGCGCAGATGATACCGGTAAAAAATCGTTCGTCCATAGGTCCTTCAAGCGTTGATTGTTTACATCATTCAATTTTTTATCCGGATAAAGACTGTTCAGCAGAACTTCAACATCCATAGCCATGCCTTCATGCTGTTTTATCAAACGATCGGTGTTTATCAACATGGTGTGATGCTTAAATCTCATTCCACAATTTATTTCTCTCCACTTTTTTATTGCACCAGCCAGGATAAAGGAATCGATGGATTCAGCAAGCTTTGGAAGGTCTGTCAATGGATTTTCGATTTCATCAATTTCTTCATTTATTACACGAATAAAAGATCTTTCATTACTGGCGCAGAATATATTTACGTTATTGTCAATCTCGCAATCACCAATATCAAAAGTTTCCAGAGCACCCATATAATGTTCAGGTCGGTCAAGGCAAATAACAAAATCTCTGGGAAAGAGTTCTCTAACACTATCAGGTCTTATGAATACATTAGCATAGGGTGTTGCCGTATAACCAATGTATTGTGAAGCATCAGACGCTTTAAGTATTTCATCAATAAGTTTTGCAGTTTTTGTTATGTCGTTTTTACTGGTGTTAATTGAAGCATCATCTGATTCATCATCAATCAGCAGTACTGGTTTTGATCGCCATTCAGATTCACCTAACATTTTTGCAAAATTTTTCAGCCTTTTTGGTATCTTCTTCAATACTGCAATAGAGGGATTACCTGTATCGTGTAATGCAATGGAACCTGGATCAAAGTCTTTGTCTGTTTTAGTCAGCCTGAGGAACCTCTGAGGTCCATTATATTTAACAAACTTATCTTGGTAATTCTGATGTTCCTGTATACTTTTTTCTTCATATTTTTTCTGTTCATCAGAATCCAAGCTTATCCAGCCTGATAATTCAAAATCAAGTCTTGTCTGAGTCTGATCTCGCAGAATATCCGTGCGTCCTGATAAAACAATTATAAGGCGGTATCCTGCATCTACAGCTTTTGCTATTAAAGCGCTGTAGTTTGCCGTTTTCCCACTTTGGACATAACCAACCACAAGCCCTTTTATACGAGTAAGTTTATCAGACAAGGGATCTATCAGATGATTAAGTATTCGTGTTGTTGAAGTATCGAGACTGACTATTGCATCGTCATTCCATTTCTTTCTTATACTGAGATGGTGCTTATAACTTTCCCAGAAACCATTATCAGGTATTCTATTGCCGGTAACCCAATCTTCATGTTCGGTATCTGCAGCAATCACAGAAAGTTCGATTCGTGGTTCGTTTAAGGGTATTTTTTTAGAAATGTTTTCACCAAGAATTGTGTCTTCTATGCCGAGTCTTTTCAATATCAGACTTCTTCGTTCTTCTGAGCGTGGAAGAGTATTCTCCGTCCAAGCACCTTCTGCATTATCCCAATTGGAAAATATTGTTCTCCACTTTATGATTTCGGAGGAATTTTCATCTGTCGGAACCCCTATCGAAAGATCTTTTTCAATATCATTATGGGCGTATTCAAGAGTTTCCAGCTCTTTACGAATCCGTAATGGTTTTAAACGAGCCAGAAGTATATTTAATAAGTCTTCTCTAATTTTATTCATGAATTTCACCTTTCAGCGCCATGTCTCTGAAAAGACCTGATATGTCACTAGTCCCTGTTGATAATTTATCTGCTAAGTTTAAAGTATACTTAATGTTAATGAGCATAGCGAGAGAACTTCCAGAGAGCATCTTTGAAATTCGTTTTCTTGTAAGCACAGGATATGCATCATCTATTAGAACAGCTATTGGCATATCATCACTTTTCAAAGAAAAATAATTTAACTGTGCTAAGTCAGAGACAGGCAATAAAACATCAATACGCTTCTGAAATATTTCCAATGCAGCCGCATTGAGTGTTAAGCGAATCCTATCTACAAGTGTCGATATGGTTATTCCCCCAGAATTGACCGGGGCATGCAATGCATGCAAGAGTATTATCCACGCCTGTTTTGCATCGAGTTGATCAATTGATGATATCTCAATAATATTTGATTGTTTTGTTGTTGTTTTAATTTCTATGCAACTGTTACCAAACGAGAAATCATTTGCAGCACCAAGAGGACCGGTCCAATTCTGCATTAAACACATTGCATCAATACTTTCATTCTCTAATAGCAGGTCAATAATAAACAACTCACCCCATAATCCTATAAGCGTTATCTCATCCGGCATTCGCGATTGTGCCAGTATTTTTTTCCATTGCTCATATGCATGCAGGATAGACGAATCAGCAGATTCTTTTTTAGCAACAAAATTTAATGCTATAGAATTGAAGAATTTCAATACAACTTCATCGAATTTTGTATAATCACAAACGACACCTAAATACCTGTAGCTTTTTGTTGTGACATTCTCATAACGAAAGCGAGTTAACTGTGGAAATTTGTCGAGATCTGTTTGAAATGCATCCCTTGTACGCAACTGTAGTTCAACGCTGGCTTCTGGTTTAATTACAAGCACACAAGAAGCGCTATCGTACATGGGAATAGGGATTTCATGCCTTGCCTTTAAATAGTTGGCAACTGTATTCCAGTTAATTTCATTTAGTTCTTCTCTTTTTGAATTGGGATTCATTTTACCAATGCCTCTTGAATTAATTTCCAAGTTTCTTCCCGCTTTGCATGCTCTTTTGTAGAACGATTACTATCAAAATTCATAAACTGGTTTTTTGTTTTAATAATGTACTCTCGTAATTTAGCATCCACCGACTCGTTGGAGTTTTGCGAGCGGTTTATTTTTTCAAGGCTCTCCTTAAAATCACTCTCATTTGAAAAGAGTGCACAAGCATATTCTACAATGCATGAGCGCCCTTCACGGACACCAACTTCCCTGGCAATCTTCTCAGCTTTTCTGATTAATAAAACCTTCCCAATTAAATTCCTGTACCATTCCATATCGGGAATAAATTCAGCGGGAAGATTGTTCATGAAATCCAAATGACATTTTGCTTCACCGCGTGAAGCTATCCATGGTTTCCCTGAAAAAACACATTCTACCCTTGCAACAAGTCCCTTTTCGATTACATAATCTTTTGGATAGGTTTGTTCAAACACCTTTCGTGCCGCGTGACCGCGTTTTTTGTTCTGGTCAATTTCAGCTTTGTATTCATTTCTAACGCGGCTAAAATACCACTTGTATTGCTCTGCTCCCTTTCTGAAAATGGTTGTATTGGAAAGTTCTTTGATTCTTACATAGACTGGATTATGCGAGCTCAGATCTGCATCTTTAATTGCATTTTGTGTATTGGATGTTGCCGCTATCTTTTCAATCCAGCGCATGTGTTCATCCTGATTTTTTACATGAATTATTTTAGCCACAACCATCACACTTTCTAAACATTTCGGATCATTCTGCTTGAACGTGTCGGCCAGCACCGCTATTGTTTGTCCGCCATTTACTATCTGCATATCATCCACTTTGACCAGATTATTTTCATTGTTCAGAACTATATTGTTTACAGTTATAGTAAGCCCATTATTGTAAGCCAGGAATCTATGCGGTGATTTTATTAATGATTCTTTAATATTTTTATTTTTTTTTGCCTTAAATCCAAGAAATGCCCTCACATTTTTCTGCAATAATCTCTGCCCATGTTCTTTAAAGGCGGATGCCAACACCTGACCCGGAAATGACGCTAAATAAACGTCATGGTCAGCCATTTGATGTGCCAAAAAACAGCGCACAGCCCCATTCCCTTCTAAATCAAATTCTTTCGATGGTCCCTGTGTGCCGCCATCACTACTTTGACAAATATCGCTAATATCGCAGAATTTGAATTCTGTGTGAATTTCATCGGGCAGCTTACTCCTTAATGCCCGTTTGAGTTTGTTTTCCAGATTGGGATTTGCTATTACCGCATCTGTGACAATGCGCACAAGAATTGATTCTGGACGAGGAATCAAAGAGCGAATTCTGCGTACAACTGTCTCAACGGCCTCAGGAACATTTCTACTGGCGGGTTTGGTTGGGGTGCACAATATTTTCAATATTGGTATGGTCTTTTCAAATGCATGGGTAATCGCATGTTGCATCTGATCTTCTGGTGCCCGACGTATGAATAATAGAAATTCAACTATTGGCTGATCTTCTTCAGGCCAGCAGACAGCATCCAGCCGATAACCGGGTTCATCAATCATTAAGAATTCTGGTTCATCAATAAGCATCCCTGATTCATAAAGTATTTCACTACAAGCACGAGCAAATGCTTCATGATCGATATTGTTAGACACGCATTCATTGCGCAATTCAATTTGGCGGCTGGTTAAGTCCTCAAGAAAAGAGATAACGAATTCCTTTGAGTACATATTTAACTTATTGGCAAAAACTTCATTATTCATTGTTTTTTACTCCAACAATAAAATTAATACATACTTGTGCATTATTTCTCCCCATTTAGTGTCTAATCATTTTCTTCACGGCTTACTCCAATAAAATATAATTCAGAATTCAGAAAAAGGACCAATTTGGGGGTTACACTTGGGATCAGGCCTTGAAATGTAAGATTGCCTGTTTCCAGCATACATTTCATTTTTTAAAAATCAGTTACAACGCTCTATTTTCTTACCCTCGCAGCTCTTTTTTTTAAATTGCCCGTCATCTTACAACTTTAAAAGCACATTGCAAGGATAAATGGGTAAACTCAATCCAAAGATTCAATCCGCCAAAGTAATAATGCCAAACATTGATTTAACGCAGAGAAAATATTCAAATATAATAGAAGTGTGAAATATCTTGCCAATTTAGCAAAAGTCGTATAATTTGTAATTATGCTAAAAACGAAAAAAAGCAAGACAGCATCATTGATCAAAACTAATCCTTACCTTCAAGATCCCGCGGAATGTGACGCCTGGTTGACCTGTTCTGTTATCTCATCCTCGGCCATCGAGGGCGCAAGCGCCGCAGCCTGTCGCGCGCTCGGTGTCACAGGAAAACACAGGAAAACTAAGATTGGCGGCGTCGCGTTAACGTCCTCTCGATCACACAGGTAAATATCTCCTCCATCGGAGCGTAATCATAATCCATCCCCCACTGTACTGCCCGAAAATATTCCAGCTTTTTCCGACCCTGAAGATGGCTGAAATCCAGAGGTGGAAGACCGGCCTGTGCCGCCAACACAATGGCCAGCATACGGGCCACTCTACCGTTGCCTTCCCTGAAGGGATGAATGAGAACCAGTTCCGTATGGACAACAGCGAGGGCGTGAACCACCTCCGGTTGTGTCGCAAACAGGCAAGGGGTAAATTGCCGAAGGGGTCCCTTTTCAAAGTTGTCCATTAAATCAGGAATCCTTCCCGCCGCGGCAAAAGGAAAGGCGCCTTTTGATAAATTGACTTGTCGATAATGCCCGCCCCACTCATAGATTCCACCCAGCCAGATTTTATGCATCCGTTGGATATCTGCCGATTTAAAACGATGATCCGCCGTATATATGGTCAATATCTCGTGCAACGCCCGTTTTTGCTCTCTCGCTTCTGTCTCGTCCATTAACCGCTTGCTGGTAATACCCAAGCGATTTCTCAAGACACGTCCCCGAGAGCCCGGCTCATACTGGGCTTCGACAAGTCCTGATACATCATATCGGCCGGCTGTCATTTTAGTCCCCTTAATTGCCTTCAGCCCTGCTTTTATTTTAGCTCCACATATGCTCCTTTGCGTACCTGGTAGATGGAAAAACCTGCTCCAACGGCGTCTCCCTGCTTGTTGAATTTGATTTTTCCCAGGGGTGTGTCTGTTTGATAAGTGCGCAAAGCTTTGGCAACCGCATTATAATCAGTTGATCGGGCCTTGTTCATGGCATTGAGAACCGCCTGAACGGCCGCATAAGCGTTAAGATAAAAAGCTCCCGGCTCCGAACCGTATCCTTTTCTGTGTTCGGCGATGGCCGCAACAGCCAGTGGATTTCTAGTGGTGTCTTTGGGTCCGGAGGCATAGACGCCTTCGGCATAGGCTCCGGCCACTTTAATAAAAGTCTGATCCTTGACGCCGTCGTCGGAGATAAAGGCGGTTTTCATTCCCTTTCTGCGCATTTGCTGCACAATGGAAGCGGCTTCGGGATGATAGCCGCCGTAAATTACGGCATCGGCCTTGGCGTATTTAATTTTCTGGACAATGGCCGAATAATCCACCGCGCCCGGTGTGATTCCTTCATAGAGCACCACCTGTCCCTTTCCCGAACTTTTGATGAATTTGTAGGCATATTCGGCAAATCCCTTGCCGTAGTCGCCTTTATCATGAATAATCGCAAACCTGGTGAACTTCAGTGTTTGCATTGCAAAATTGGTGGCCAGTCGGGCCTGTGTGTCGTCGGGGGCGATGGTGCGGAAGAAATTGGGATACTGACCGGACATGGTGAGTTCCGGATTGGTTGCCGAAGGCGAAATGACGATAATTTTGGCGTCTTTGTAAGTGCGTAAAGCTGCTTTCGTTGAGCCGCTGCAGATATGACCGATGACGGCGTGAACTCGGGCGGAAACAAGTTTCGTGGCGACGTTTGTAGCCAGCTCCGGTTTGCAGGCGTCATCTTCGATTACCAGTTCCACTCTTTTGCCGTTAACGCCGCCTTTGGCGTTGATATTTCTGACTACCAGATGGGCCGCCCTGACCGTGGGCAATCCGTAGGAAGCCAGATCGCCGGAATGAGAACCGGCAATGCCGATTTTAATGGTATCCGCCGCCTGTGCCGCTGTGCTGAAGATAAGCGTCAGGGATAACAATAACCCGAAGAAATATTTGAGGATAGAATGATTTTTCATGCCGAACTCCTTGATAAAAATTGTGAGGGTTTATTACTTGAAAAGGTTCATGACGTCAAGACTTGAATCCAAATAATCCCCATTTCGGAGCGCCGACGCATCCGGCTGGTGTATACCTGCAAAGATACACCAGCCTGCTGAATTTAAAAAGGGTGGTCGTTGTTTTTAAGGGGAAGTTTTAAAATGAGGTTGTTCTTGGAGATTGTCGAAAAACTTTACATCGCTCAACATTAGCAGCAGCAGTTATTGGCCGACATTATAATGCTTTATTATCATTATAGAATAGTTATTTTGTTGCTTCGAATAACTTTGCCGAAAACAATATTTGTCGGAATTCTTTACAATCACTAACTCAATGTTATTGATCATGAACTTATAATACACTTAATGCTGTAAGTTCAGAATATTAACCAATACCGCAGATAAAGTGCATTCATATATCAGACTGACAAAACAAAGGGATGTTCTCGATAAATATCTTGGAAGTATTTATAATTTAATATTATTTATTTGAAATAATAATATTGTGTGCAGCTTGCGACCTGATTTAGTTTTTCTATGAGAATAATATGGTCGTCTTCGATTACTGCTTACACACATTACCCATCTGTCGAAATATTTTACATATTCGCTTCGTGATTATCGTAAAAATAGATAAAAGACAATATATATAATGTCTTACATTGATGGCATGATTATTGTTTAACTACAAACCAATAACTTTTCGCTAGAGTGTTATGTGAAGTAATTTGCAAGTTTCAAATGTCATCAAAAAATAATTATGGAGGTGAAAAAGATGGTTAAAAAAGCATGGAGTATTATGATCCTAATGCTGGTTTTTCTGTATGCGGGAACAGCGATGGCTGCTGTGGCCGTATCGTGGATTCAGCCACCGTCCGGAGACGTCTGCATCGGATCATGCGTGGCGCCGTCAGGGCAGGCAAGCGCAACCGGTACGATTGGCGGTACAGGCCTTGACTTGATGCTTGTACTCGATAGCTCAGGAAGCATGACTACGTGGGAATCGGGGAAAACAAGACAACAGTGGCAAAAGGAGGCGGCAATCGCCCTCGTGAATGCACTTCCCACCGCTACGACAGCGGTTGGTGTTGTCGAATTTGATTCCGATGCCAATACTATTAGAGTGCTTTCCCAGCTCACGACTGACAAAGCTCTTGTTATTGCTGCAATCAATTCGGTGGACGCCTCGGGCGGGACAACTATCGGAACGGGTATTGATAAAGCAAAAGCGGAACTTATCGGTGTAAACCACACAGCGGGACGTACGCAGAGCATGGTGGTAATATCTGATGGAGAAACATCAGGCACACCCAGAACTAATGCGCTCGCTGCCGTAGCAGCAGGAGTGGATTCGATTCATACTGTCGGTCTGCCGGGGCACAGTGTTACTACTATGAAATCTATCGTAAACGGTGTAGATAATATTTATGGTACTGCCGATGACTTGGGTACGTACACTGATGGAACCGATGTTACCGCTTTGAGTGGTATCTTCAGTGGCACAGGGGGAAATCTCGTGGGAATCGATCATGTTGAGATCACACTTCCCGATGGAACAGTAATTGCCAGCATTGCCATCGATGGTCTGGGAAACTTTACTGTTCCAAATTGGATTATGGAGGCCGGTTTAAATACGTTTACTGCCACCGCTTACGACACAGCAGGGAACTCCGCTACGGCTATTCTTGCACTTAATGGGGTTAACTGTAACCAGGTACCTGAACCAAGTACGCTCTTATTGCTCCTTGGCGCACTTCCGTCACTGGCAATCTTACGCAGAAGGTTCAGCAGATAGGTTTAAATTTGCAGCAGCCATCTGATATTCTCAGCACACACAAAAGGGCGCCTGTCAGAAGGCGCCCTTTTTTATGAGTTTCTATTTGATGTCATTGCCTTGGGCACTACTAAAGCACCCTTTTTTCTAAAAGAGCGTATTGGGATGAGTATATTGCATGATTGTCATTCCATAACTCGGGGGAGGTTTAGCGAAGAATCTCATCAGAACAAAGGGTTGCAACTCCTTGTTCCACACAGAGTTTCTTCAAAAAATAATATTGCTGCCCAGTCTTCTTTACGTAAGTGTGAAAGGTAATGATAACCGGGCAAAATTCAGCAACCCTTGTGCTGATAAGGAGTAGGTGTCGATTGAGCGTTTAGGTTTAGAGAACACAAAAAAAGTTCTCTAAACCTGGCGAAATTTTTGAACGTTTTATATTTACGCCTTATTTTTCCGTTTGCTGGTTTTCCTTTCTGATCAGATCGGCCAGTTGGGAATCGTTCGCAACCGGTTCAATTGCAATGACATGTTCACGACTGATGTACATTTTGTCGGGCTTGTGTATTTCCTTTCCTCTTTTTATAAGGACGTTATTTACGAGTTTCGGATCATCGGTCGGCTTCGTCTGAATGTAGAATATATCGGTGAGTGTGACGAATTGGGAGTCCATATTTTCTATGCGACCGAAGTACGCATTATTATTGGACAACAACAATGCTTGGTAATTGGTATTGAATTCAATCTTAGCTGATTTCTCGCATGACATGAGGCTGATTGATATAACTGCGAGCATGATTATAAATACCACATTTTTTATGATGCTTGATTTATAATTAAATTCTGCACTCCGGTTGTATGTCTTCATTCCATCCCTCCTAACAAAATATTTGTTTTTTTTAATGCAAATTAAAAGATCGAAAATACCTTTAATGATTTATGTAACATGGGCAAGTTATTATGTCAATACTGAGTATCTGAGTATCTGGAGCAAATAGAAATATCAGGTTTGGTGACAAAGGATTTATCCACAAACAACTTTCCGTGCCCTTTGCGTTGCAGGGAGGGAGATGAATAAATCATTAATACAAGAGCAACGGTACTATTTGTCTTATTTTACATTTTCATCCGGCTGCATCTTCTTACAAGGCCCGCATCCATTCCGGCTTCAATCTTATTTCTCCCTGCAGAGCCGCTTCTATCAAATCCAGAGCCCTTTGTTTGCCGCTGGGCAGTTTTGCCTTGATCGGCAGGTAGTTGGAAGCATGATTGGAGAAAAAATAACCCCGGCTCAGGTTCGTGCAAGTGAGCATCTCATGCAGTTCTCTCAGCAGTCCGGCTTGATCGGGCAGTTGGAAAATGCCGTTCTTGAAATCCTGATAAAGCGGAGTTCCGGGAATGAGCATCACGGTCAAAGCCCCGACAAAATCCGGATCCATGGCGCTGAGTACTTCGCCCGTGGCCCGGGCGTGCTGAAGCGATTTTTCCCGGCCGCCGATCCCCAGAAGAACCGTAACCCAAACCTTGAATCCCGCATCTTTCAATTTCCGCCCCATCTCCACACAGTTGGCAGCAGTGGAGCCCTTTTTAATAGCTTCTCTGATTTCATCGTCTCCGGTTTCGACACCGTAATACAGCATGCTGAGATTGAGACGGCGCAGCTGTTCCAGGTCTTCCTGCGATTTCTTTCTGATGCTTTTGACATTGGCATAGGCGCCGACTTGTTTTACCTGCGGCAGATGCTCCTTTATCTGTTCCAGCATCCAGGTGAGCCTCTTCTGGGGCACAATCAAGACGTCGCCGTCCATCAAAAAGAGGCGATCCTTGTGGGACATACGGCGCGCTGCATACCTCAGATCGCTCAGGATAATGTTTTCATCTTTAATTTTGAAGCGTTTGTCGCGGTACGTGCCGCAAAAGGTGCATCGGTTATGTGAACAACCGAGTGTTACCTGTAAAAGGATGCTGTCGGCTTCGCTGGGCGGCCTTATGCAGTATCCCTCGTAATGCATTCCTTCATCTGCGGAAAAAATATTCATCAATGACCTCCTTAATTTGGAAAACAAGGCTTTAAACCTCCTGATGTAATAACATTTACCTCAACATTATATTCATCAATTTGAATTTTTAAAACAGATTATTAAAGATAATTGAATACGTGCTTAAGTTAAGCGGGGAAATAGGGGAATGAGCAAGTTTTTTCGACCTTTTTATCATTTCTTTGCCCGGAAATGTGGACGATATTTGACATTCCCCGGCATAATACCTAACTTTAATAGGTTATGAATTGATAAGAACAAAGCAAGCCTTTACATTATTTCCAGTTATGCCCGGATTTGCCGTTAATCGTTAATAGAGATATATCCATCAAAGTTGCCAATTAAATAAAATTTCTAATCAAGGGAGGAATCTATGATGAAAAAATCAGGTATTGCGTCGTTTGGGGGTTCTTGTTTATTCTTCTATCTCTTACTGATCGGCACTATTTTTCTCCTGGGGATAGTATCGATACCGGCGCAGGCGGCCCAAAAGGCGAATGCGCAAAAGAGCGCTGCCGCCCTTGTTGACATCAACAGCGCGCCACAGAAAGAACTGGAAACCATTAAAGGCGTGGGTCCCGTAATGGCGCAAAAGATTATTGCGGGTCGCCCCTATAGATCAGTTGATGAACTTTCCCGGGCGGGGTTAAGCGCCAGGTCTATTGAAGCAATGAAACCTTTTGTTACTGTCGGCAAGGTCCAGCCCGCCGCTGCGAAAGAAGTAACACCTGCGCGCTACCCCGCAAAAACGGGCAAAGATGCAAAGCCTGTGGCTAAATCTGCACCTGCCGCCGTGAAACTTGCTCCGGGCACAAAAATTAACATCAATACGGCAGACCAGGCCACACTCGAAAAACTTCCCGAGATCGGTCCCGTAAAGGCAAAGGCGATAATCGCCGGCAGACCATACAGATCCGTTGAAGATGTAATGAAGGTCAGCGGTGTTAAGGGAAAAACTTTTGATGCAATAAAAGAATATATTGTCGTGAAGTAAAGTACAGGTGTGTCTCACAAATTAATTTTCTTAATTAAGAAAGGATGTAATTATGGGATTATTGGACAAAATCATTTCCATGGCGACCGGAAGTCTGTCGGCGGATTCCGGGCAGGGCGGTATGCTTGATCAGTTGCTGAACACAATCAACAATCCGTCCATAGGGGGCATTCCCGGCCTGATTGAAAAATTTCAGAATGGGGGCTTGGGTGAAGTCGTATCTTCCTGGATCGGAACAGGAGAAAACCAGCCCGTTTCCGGCGATCAGATAGCAAATACCCTGGGAGCCGATAAAATTAAAGACATTGCCGCAAGTCTCGGCGTCTCCGATACGGAGGCGGCTGACGGACTGGCCTCGATACTGCCCCAGCTTATCGACAAACTGACCCCGGACGGGCAAATGCCGGAAGGAAATGCCCTGGAAGAGGGATTGCTTTCTCTTGTTCAAAAGATCATGAAAGGGTAATCAGCCGAAGCGGCAAGTGTCGGCATTTCCTGTCCTATACCGGGATGCCGCGCTTCCGTTAAAGCCGGTGCAAAATGCTGAACGGCCGGCCGTAGGGAAAATATATTTGACATGCGGGCCGGCTTTGCTTATATTACCAAAAAACCAGTAATTGAAATCCTGCTGAGAATACGGTTTCTTCTGACAATACCTGCTGCATGAATAATATTTATGGAGTAGATGATGGAAAGAAGACATTTTTTGAAATTACTTCTGTGAAGCCTCCAAAATGGTATGTGCCCTTTTGGAGGCTTTGCCATTGCCCAATTAATTAATCCGGTCAGAATTCATATGTAAACAAGCGCCTGGATTCTAATCCAGGTTTTCAATTTGTTGCCAACATAAATTATGTGAGGCTGTTGTTTAGTATTCCTCGCGTCTTTGAGGCGGTGATTAAAAGTGTTTCCTGCTGCAAAAGGTGACACAAAAAAGCTCTCAGAATTTCATTAGATGGATTTACTCCTCAACTGTTATTGAGGCTCATGTTGTTTGCCGGGTGAAAGTGCCATTGCTGACAGCACAAGGTGCGGGCACAATGAAGACCTTTTCTCCAATAGTGAAGAGCCGACAATCCGTCGCATTATACATGCTGAACTTCTGTAAATCTTGTTTGTGGAGGATGATTTTGTCTTAGTTAAAGCCGCCAATTTAATAGACGCGACAAGTAAACCTATTAGACAATATTTGGAGGCTGAAAAATGGATAATATGCGAATCACTAAAGAAATGATCGCTTTAAATAAAACTGTTTTTAATGACTATTTTGTTGCCAGAAACGTTTTATACGAGCAGACGGCAAGACTTGTGAACAAATTTTGGGAAAGATCGCCGATTTTTCCCGAAAATGGGAAAAAAGTTGTCTTTGAATGGATGAGAAATTACAAAATAGGCTGCGAAAGTTTTAAAAATATAGTGAACGAAAATTTCAAACAACTGGAGGATCTCTCTGACAAATCAACCTAGCCCTGTTCCCACGGTTCCGGAGTGGTGTTTAGCAATGGAGGAATTAAAAAAATTCATTTTTGGGAGGTGCGCCATGGTAAAAGAAGAAGAAAAAGAAGGATTGGTCAACGTGGAAGGAATACATCCGCTTACTTCTTTCTGGGTTGATATCTTTGAGGATGGCGATGATTTAATCGCACGGGCTGAACTCCCCGGGATGAAGAAAGAAGACATAGAAGTATCAATAACGGATGAGACCATTAAAATCTGTGGGGAGAAAAAGAAAGAAGAGGAAATCGATCAAAAATATTACCACAAATGGGAACGCTCCTTCGGAGCTTTTTGCCGGGTTTTCACTCTTCCGACCAAGATACAGGTCGATAAGGTAAAATCAACATTAAAAGACGGAGTTCTGGAGTTAAGAATGCGCAAGAGCAAGAAGGAAAAGAACAAGGAAATCAAAGTTAAAATTGAATAGTTCTCCATATGCCTTAAAGAAGATGAAGTGGGGAAAATATCCGAGAGAAAATCAGACGGGTGAAAGTCGAAGAGTTGCGAACAAAATCGACGAAAGGGCGGAAGTGGGAAATTCTTGCGCCGTCCGGATTATAGACAACTCTGACCGGCGCTTCCAAGACAGGCAGCCCCTTCCTTTTTGCCTGCACGAGAATTTCTACTTCAAATTGAAAGCGCTGCGCTTTGACAGGTAGGGCGGTTGCCTCCGGTAAAGGATAAATGCGCATGCCGCTTTGAGAGTCGGAAAGAAGGGTGCCGCCCGACACCCAGACCCAGAAATTGGAAAATTTCCGACCGAAGCGGCTTGTCCAGGGGACATGCTCTCCCTGCATGCCTTCTCTGGCTCCTACGATGATGGCACGTGATGACGCGGGAATTGCGGCAATAAGATTTAATGCATCTTCCGGGTGATGCTGACCGTCGGCATCTATGGTAATCGCCCAGTCGGCGTCTGATGCCGCGGCGGCAAATCCGCTTCTCAGGGCCGCACCCTTACCCATATTTTTTTCGTGGCTGATGATGCGGATGCCGGGAATATTTCTGATTTCATCGTAAGTGTTGTCGGTCGATCCGTCGTTGACGACAAACACCGGAAAGCCCAGTTTCTTCGTGCGCCGGATAACCTGAGCCACACAGGCGGCATGATTATAAGCGGGTATCACAAAGGCAAAACGACCTTTTGAATTTATTAAAGAAGAGGTTATTTTTTTGCCTGCTTTACCCATAATCACTCCATTTCGGGAAGAAAAGCTACTGCCCAGGTTCCCGGCCCCATGTGCGCGCCGGACGTCAGTGACAGTGGCTGAACTATTATCTGCGCCTGCGGAAAACGCTCGGCAATCAACGGCTTGATTGCATCGTGAACTAAATCATAATTGTCGGAATATTCAAGCATAATCAATGCCCTCGTTTTTTCCGGCAGAGATGCCGTAAGCCGCTGGAGCGCCGTCTTGATCTGGTCTTCCTGATTGTGCACTACACCGACCTTCTTTGCTCCTTCGGGCTGGGGCGATATCACCGGCTTCATTTTCAGCATATCGCCCACAAAGGCACCTGTTTTGGATAACCTGCCGCCGGCGGCCAGGTATTCCAGCTTATCCAGAAAAACATATTCCTCGCAGACTGATACAGCTTTTGCCGCAAATTCAACTGTCTTTTCCATGTTTTTTGTTCTGGCCAGGTAACGGTTGACCGCCAGCGCAATTACCGCCAGTCTTCCCGATGCCGCCCCTGTGTCCAGAACAATCAACCGGTCTTGCGGATCGTTTTGTTTTTTCCATTCCCGCGCAGCCGTGTAATTGCCCGTGTAGACGGAGCCGACGCATAAGTACAATACTTTCTGGAAACGGCCGAGGACGCTTTCATAAAACTGCTGCCTTTCAAAGACCGAGGCCTGTGAGGTCGTCACTTTGCTGCCATTGCGCATGGCCGCGTAAAGCTCCGCAGGATGCAGGTGCGTTTCGGGCAGGCATTTTCCATTCAGAGTTATGTAGCTGTGTAAGAGGGTTATGCCGTTTTTCTGTGCATCAGCATGGGTCAGGGAACCGGCGGCGTCGGTCATAATGTGCATTTGCGAATCGGATCGGGCATGGCGAAATTCATTGATCTGCTGACTGAGATCGTCATCTTCCCAGTTGATAACGCTGCCGAACTTTGCCGCTGCGGCTTTTATTTTTTCTCTGTTATCCGTGTGCAGGTGGATTTTGTAAAGATCACCGTCGGGAATAACAATAACGCTTTCTTCACTCCCCGTGATATTGGCCAGTTTCTCCCGGGATAAATTGTGCGCTTTAACTACAAAATCAACGCAGTACCCGGCTTGGGCATCTTCTTGAAATTCTTGAGAGATGTGCAGACGATTTTTAAACAGTTCCGTAATCGGCCGGTGATTACGTGCAGCATCAGTTAGCGAAAAGAAAAAACCTTCAAAAAAAATGTACATTCCCAAGGCGCCGGCATCCACCACACCGGCCTTTTTTAATTTCGGCAGCATTGCACAGGTATCGTGGACCGATTTTTCCAAACGATAAATTATGCGATTTATTGATTCCTGATCCAGGGAAGTCGGGCGGGATTCCAGGGATTCTGTCAATGCGTCAAATACGTTCAGCATTGTGCCCGGCTTTGGATCATTAACGGCCTTCCAGGCGCGTCTGCTCCCTTCCAGTGCGCAGTCATAAAGGTTTTCCGCTGAGTCGACTCGGTAAAACAACGAAAAAAATCTGGCGGCGATGTTGCCGGAATTGCCGCGCGCCGATAAAAGAAGCTGGTGGATAACTTTTTCTTTTTCCTGATGGTAATCAAGCAGCGGCGTCAGACTGACAAACAGGTTGCGACCGGTATCGCCGTCGGCAACCGGATAAACATTGATCGAATCAAGCAGATCCGCCCAGGCGGCAACACGCTCTACTCCGGCGGCAAAGGCTTCGGGCAATGCTTCAGCCATTATAGAAACCTAAAGCCCGGCGGATGTCCTCGGGAATCTTGAAAACTGTTTCCATTTCCGGCACCTTTACTGTTACCTGTTCTGTGCGGCCGCGGCAGCAGACTTTGCCGTCGTCTTCCTTTCGAATCTCAAAATCGACAATAAGTTTTACGCGGGCGTCCATAAGCGTTGCCCTGATAATAATATCATCGTTGTGGCGTAAAGGATAAATGTGCTTTGTTGATGTCCGAATTATGGGGAAAATTAATTTATGGGTGTCGTAATAAGAATATAAATCAATGCCGTGCTGGTTGAGGAGTTTGGCCCGGGCAATTTCAAAATAGTTCAGATAGTTGCCGTGCCAGACAATATGCATTGGATCGAGATCGAAAAAAGGAACGCAGTATTTTATTTCTATACTTTTTTTATTTTCATCCATTATTGACATCCTCGCAAAAGTCATAAAAATGGCCATTTACAGACGGCCTCGTAAAAAGGTCGCAGGCAAGGCGCGCGAATACCGGGGAATGAAGCGCACTTATGGTACGCTGCAGTGACACGGGATGAAGCGCAACGCAGCATCCGGCCTTTTTACGAGATCGTCATTTAATCCTGAAAAAATCGGAGTATCTGATTGCAACGCACATCCGTTCTATATCGGTGTCCAGAGGCCGGTCTTCAATAACCGGCTCACTGATCAACCGGATTTTTTCCTGAATTCCAGCCAACAACGGCCTGGCTTTAATGTTATCCCGGATATCACAGGCCTGCGACGCCGCCAGAAGATGTATCGCCAGCACACGTTCCGTTAAAGTGCAAATCCTTTGCGCATCTCTGGCGGCAATGGTTCCCATGCTGACCTTGTCCTGGTTGTGCGATTCGGTGGAGCGTGAAAACGACGCCGCGGGCATTGTTCCCTTCAGCGCTTCCGCCGTCAACGCCGAGGCGGCAATGGACATCGCCTTGAAGGCGTGGCGCAGACCGGTTCCCGCTTCTGATGACCTTACCAGATCCCCCGGTAATCCCCTGTTCAAATGCGGATCGACCAGGAGCATTATCTGCCGTTCGCACATATCCGCGACGGAAGCCAGCGCCGCCTTCAATCCGTCCATGGCAAACGCGATATGACCGCCGTAAAAGTTGCCTCCCATAAGAACCTCGCCTGTCGCCGGGTCAAATATGGGATTGTCATTGGAGCTGTTGGCTTCGATTTCCACCCATTGCTTTATCCAGGAGAGGGCGTCACGCAAAACACCCGCCACCTGCGGGGCGCAGCGCAGAGAATAGGGATCCTGCAGCGTTTCCGGGGCGTCATCTTCCAGATGTTCCGCGGCTGCCTTTGTTTGCAGCAGACGGGTAATCTGCTCTGCGACGTAGGTCTGACCGGGAAAAGGCTTGGCCTCCGCAATGACCGGATGATAGTGGTGGGCATTACCTTTTAAGGCATGGACGGAAAGCGTCGTAGCGTAAATGGCGGCATGTAAAATGCGGTCTGCTCTTTCCACGGTCAGCGCGGCGATGCCGGTCATGGTGGTTGTGCCGTTAACCATGGAAAGCGGCTCTTTGGGCAAGTACTTGTAAGGTTTAAGAGCGGCTTTTTTCAGGGCTTTGCCGGCCGGCATCCTCTCGTCGCGGTAGAAGACTTCGCGTTCACCGGCGAGGCAGGCGCCGATATAAGACATCGGTGTCAAATCTCCGGAAGCGCCGACAGAGCCTTCGCAGGGGACAACCGGTGTTATTCCCTGGTTTAAAAAATCGGCCATTTGCTGTAAGAGCGCGATGGATACTCCGGAATAGCCCCGCGCCAGGCAAATGATCCGGCAAAGCATTGCCGCGCGTGTCTCCTCGATGCCGATAGGTTCTCCTGTGCCGCAGCCATGAAAGCGGAAAATATTTGCACTGTTTTTTAAAGCGACATTCATGGACATCCTGCTGCCGCAGGATTTGCCGTAGCCTGTGTTCACTCCGTAAACAGGAATGCCCCGGCGCAGGGATTCCATTAATATTTTCTGTGTCTTCTCCATCCGCCGCACAAAACTTTTATCTTTGCTTATCCGTACTTCGACACCGTCGCGTGCAACGGCGATAATATTTTCAAAACTGATATTTCCGCCGTCGATTACAACAGCGGACTTGCTACCGGTTTTCTTCATGTTTCGCTCTTCACTTTCTACTTTGCAAAATTAGTTGCGCCGGCGGGGCCTGTATGTATTGTCCGCTTTTTCTTTTTCCACAACCTTTTTCAGCAGTTTAAACATTCTGTAACTTTGCGGTTCTTCCTCGTAGAACTTATCCCAGGCGTAATGGTACATGCTCTGGAGCTCTTCCGGTGTCATTGACTGTGGCTGAAACACGACTTTATCGCAGGTGTAATCATTCCAGTCATAGGAGAAAATCCTGTCGGCATTATGCAGATCTTCAAAAGTCCGGGTGTGGGGAAACGGGGTGAGTACCGTAAATTCCGCCATATCCAGCTCGACCGCCAGCAGGAAGTCAACCAGACGCTTAATATAATCTTCCGTGTGATAATCAAGGCCCAGAAGAATGCTGCCTTCGACGCCGATGCCATAATCGTGATAGCGCTTGATACGGTCGCGGATAAAATCGGAGGTATCAAATATCGCCTGATAAACGTACCAGGCGCCGGCCTGCGCCGCCAGGTCCAGTACCTTATCGTCGTTTTCGACGGGATGGCAGCACCATTTCTTTTTCAGTGGTATCATTTCGCGAAAAAGATTCATTTCCCAGTCTTTATTCTGCGCCAGCGAATTGTCGACGATAAATAGTCTGTTATTGTCAATACTCGCCATTTCTTCAATAACTTTATCCAAAGGGCGGGGACGAAACCGGCGGCCACCCAAAAAACTGACGCAGCAGGGATAGCAATTGAAGCGGCAGCCGCGGGAGGCATGCACCAGATCGACCATCTGCACGCCGCGGTAATTGTACATATCCCGGTTCAGGATGCTGCGGCGGGCTGTGCCCACCGCTTCGATCGGTGGAAAATCCTGATAATAGTTGTAAACTTTTTGCAGTTTACCGTTTTTGAAATCGGCGAAGACCTGCTCCATCCGGCCTTCCGTTTCGCCGATGAATACCGCATCGGCATGCAGCGCGGTTTCCTCGGCATGCAGCATTGTGGCAATACCGCCGAAGATAACCTTTATCCCCAATCTCCGGTAGGCTTCGGCAATTTCCCAGCCCCGCTTTATCTGCGCCGTCAGCATGGCGGAAATTCCGACAAAATCGGCGTCGGCTTCAATATTCAGCGGCTGTACATTCTCGTCCACAAATTCTACTTCCACATCTTCAGGAAGCGTTGCGGCAAAGACAACAGGGCCGTGCGGCGGCAGGGTGAACTGCGTTTGACGCTCCAGCTTTTTCCATTGAGGATATATAAGTTTAAATTTCATTTAAATTTGTCCTGTATTATTGCCTTGGCAATAATCTGTTTCATCGTTTCATTGCTGCCGGCAAAAATACGGGTGATGCGAATGTCGCGCCAGGCGCGGGCAATCGGATATTCTTCACAATAGCCGTAGCCGCCGAAGAATTGCAGACAGCGGTCGACTACACGACAAGCCATTTCGGTGATCCAGAGCTTGGCCATTGTTATGTCAACGACGGAAGATTTCTTCTGAAAGTGCTCTGCTATCATTTTGTCCACAAAAGCCCGGCCGATTTTTACTTCGGAAGCCAGCTCTGCCAGAACAAATTGCGTGTTTTGAAATCCCATCAAGGGCTTGCCGAACATGTGCCTCTCTTTGCAGTAGCGGATCGTTTCTTTCAGAGCGAATTCCGCTGTTGCCTGTGCGCCGATAACTGCTACCAGACGTTCCTGCTGAAGATTGGTCATCAATTTTTTAAATCCTGTTCCTTTTTTACCCAGACGGTTTTCCCGCGGAATACGGCAATCGGAAAAAAACAGTTCCGATGTGTCCTGGCTGTGCCAGCCTATTTTTCTGAGCCTTTTCCCTTTTTCAAAACCGGGAGTGCCTGCTTCGACGAGAAACAAATCAATGGCTTTGTGTGCATTGGTTTCCTTCGGGTCGCGCGCCACCACGATGGCGAGGTCGCAGCTGACGCCGATGCTGATAAACGTCTTTTGACCATTAAGGATGAATGATGATCCATCCTCCACCGCTGTTGTTCTGATCCCCGCCACGTCGCTGCCGGCCGCCGGCTCCGTTATGGCGATGGCCGTCAGCATGTCACCCGAAATGCAGGGGGGTAGATATTTTTTCTTTTGTTCTTCCGTGGCGAATTGCACAAGGTAGGGGACGGCGATATCGCTGTGTATTCGCGCGGAAAGCCCCTGAAAATTGGCGTAGCCCATTTCCTCGATCAAGATGGCGGAGTACAGAAAGTCGGCGCCTAATCCGCCGTATTCGGGGGGCACCGATGTGCATAAAAATCCGTTCTCGCCCATTTTCTTCCAGGCCCAACGGGGAACGATGCCGTTTTGCTCCCATTCATCTACGTGGGGGATAATTTCCTTTTCCAAAAATTTGCGGAATGCATCGCGGAAAATACGATGCTCTTCCTTGTAAGGTACGATTTCCATTGTCTTGTTATCCTTCTATATAAAATATTTATTGTCTGCTGATTATGATCAGCAATATTCTTTAAGCATCGGGGCATTTGCCCAATACCAGATATACGTATGTGCCGCCGAACGAAATGCCGGCGAGAAGCGCATTATTAATCTCAATTTTCTCTTCGCGCCGGCGGACAAATTTAAGTTGCGCCAGAGGAGTGTAAAGTCCGCAAGTCGGCGGCAGCGCGCCTTTTGCGCAAGAAAGCGCCAGGGCGCAGGTTCTTACGCCGCCGCTGGAAAAGCTCTCTCCCAGAGCGCCTTTCAGGGCAGTAATCCAGGGCCCGCTTTTATTTTCGGCAAATACTTCAGCATAAGCTTCGGCTTCAATCCGATCGAGAATTATCCCGCCGTTGGCGGCGGCGGATATCGCCCCGATTTCCTGCGGGGTTATTCCGGCATTAGTCAGTGCCCGGCTGATAGTCTTTTTTACACCTTCAGGATTTTCCGGCCAGCCGGTGGGCGTTGCCGGTGATGAGCCCTGTCCGAAGCCTTTAATTTCACAGTAAGGCTTACGCCCGCGGACGAGCGCGCTTTCCATACTCTCGATACAGATAATACCGCAGCCTTCGCCGGCAACCATGCCGTTGCGGTTGCGGTCAAAGGGCCTCGATTCCTCAATATTTTCATCCAAAGGTGAAAGAGCGTGGAATCGGGTCAGCGCTTCATAATAAAATTTCGATAAAATGTCCACACCGCCGGTCAGAATAAAATCCGCCGCTCCCCGCCGTATCTCTGATACGGCATAAGCGATGGCCGTTTCCGCCGAAACGGCAAAGTGAGTTATTGTGGTGTTGACGCCGCGGAATCCCAGTTCAATGGAAGTATGTCCGGCCGCTGCGTTCATGACCGTATTGGGAACCAGGATGGGATTGACGAAAGCCGGGCCTTCATTGATCAGCGTGCCGGCGAACTGGACGGTTATGTCGGTGGCGCCGAAAGATGTGCCCATTATAATGCCGATGCGGTCGCGGTTGTCGGGATTAACCGTAATTCCGGCATCTTCGAGCGCCAGCCGGGCGGCGGCTGCGGTCAACTGGGAAATCCTGTCCATCCGCCGGATGTTTTTAACCGAGATAAAATTGCGCGGCTGAAAATCGGTTACTTCCGCGCCGCAATGCGAGCTGAACGCGGATGCGTCAAAGGATTGGATGGGGGCGACGGCGCAGTCACCGGCGAAAATCCGGCGGCCAAATTCTTCCTTGCCGATTCCCAGGGGCGTTACCATACCGATGCCGGTGACAACAATTTTTTGGGCTTTTTCAATGTGCTTTGAATTATCCATGGCGGATACCTATCCGGTCGTATTGGCCGAATATAACCGTTGTATTGTTGCCCCCGAAGGCAAAGGAATTGGAAAGTACAACACGCAGTTCGGCCCTTCGTGCGCAGTCTGTCACATAGTCAAGATCGCAAGCCGGATCGGGCTCGCGAAAACTAATTGTCGGCGGTATAAAACCGTGCTCCAGCGCGAGAACGGAAACGATGCCTTCCAGAGCGCCCGCTGCACCCAGCGTGTGCGCGGTCATGGCTTTGGTCGAACTCACCGGGATGGAATAGGCGCGTTTGCCGAAAACTTCCTTGATCGCCCTGGTTTCCATGGCATCATTAACGGGAGTCGCCGTGCCGTGGGCATTGATGTAATCGACATCTTCGCTAACAAGGCAGCTGTCTCGAAGCGCCGCCTGCATGGAACGGATGGCGCCGGAAGCATTTTTATCGGGCGCCGTCATATGGAAAGAATCGCAGGTAACGCCGTAGCCCAGAATTTCCCCGTGGATTTTAGCGCCGCGGGCCAGCGCCGCCTCCAGCGGCTCCAGTATCAGAATCGCCGCCGCTTCGCCCAATGATAAGCCTGCGCGATTCTGATCGAAGGGGTGGCAAACTTCCGGATCAAGCGATTTCAGGGCATTAAAAGCGGCGTAGGTAATCCGGCACATGGGCTCCACACCGCCGGCGATCACCATCTTGGCCTGCCCGTTTTGAATTAAATCCCGCGCGTAGCCCAGGGCTGTGCCCCCCGCCGAACAAGCCGTCATGAATGTTGCTTTGGGACCCGACAAATTTAAATTGGAAGCGATGCGGTCGGCCGACGAAGCGCAATAAATGGTCGAAAGTCTGGAAAAACGTACATGTCTGCCGTTTTTATTTAATAAATCTCTGTAAAAAGATTCTGCTTCGCGAAGTCCACCGGAACCGCCGCCGATAACAACCCCTGCATCTTCGGCCAACTGCTGCGGCAAAGGATAAAGACCGGCATCGGTGAGTGCCTCGAGAGTGGCTGCAAAAGAAAGCATATCCGCCCGGGACATTCTTTTGAGGGGAAAATGTTGTGGAATGTGATTATGCGGATTGAATTTTTTGATTTGACCGCCGTTATGACAGCGAAAACCATCAGTATCAAAGAGATCCAGCGGCCCAATGCCGCAGACACCTGCCAAGAGGGCGGAAACGAAATCAGGAATATTGTTGGCAACAGCGTTTATTGTTCCTAAGCCGGTAATTACAATACGTCTTTTTGTTTGCATGTATAACTTGAAAAATTTATCCTTTATGACCTTTTTTCAGGCGGCAGAAACTTAAATCCGACCGGGCGAAAAGTCAAACGATTATTGCTGTTGGATCGATCAGTTCTGCTTATTATGTCAAATTAAAAGTATAAATGCTAAAAAGGATGCATGAACAGTTTTCCGCATTACATCTTCAATCCCTCTCCTTTTTCCTTGTACCTTATTTCTTATCCCCGTCTTTTGTCGGAATTATTTACATTTTTTAATAAATATTCTTCTATGAGGATATTTTGTCCACAGGAAATAAAAGCATGCAAAGATGATAATTCTTAGAATTTAAATACTTGTATTGTGTGGCACTGCTATTATTCCTGTATTTTTAATCATGGTACGTTCATTGCGTATACTCAAATTAAATATAATACAGCAAGGAGATTAATATGAAACGCTTAATCATTTACATGCTATTTGTAAGTCTTTTAATAGTAACGTCGAGTGCATGGGCTGGTACGATAAAGGCGGGCGACCAGATCACGTTAACATATGGTAGTGCACATTATAATGATGGGGGAGAATTCAGGATTATCGGGCCATCTTTATCGTATGATTTCGAAACATTTTGCCTTGAAAGGGATGAATATTTTACCCCGGGAAACAAATATTACGTTACAAGCATATCGAACATCGCTCAACTTGGAGGCGTAAATACTAATTCGGGAGACCCCCTTGATGATAGAACTGCCTGGCTTTACCTAATGTTTAGAACAAATCCCTCCGCGATAGGTTATGATAATAATGTTGCTGACGCGGGAGCATTGCAACAGGTAATTTGGTATTTGGAACAAGAGCTTGGGGGTAGTAACAGTATTAACTGGACTGATGCTCAGTGGGCTGCATATTGGGCCAACCCCTCAAAATATTTGACAATAGCTGGGGCAATTGGTTTTTATAACTTCGCCGTTGACGCGGTTTCTCATGGATGGAACAATAATGGACAAGTGGCCATAGTTAATTTAGGGAATTCTTCCGGTACAGTGTATAACCAATCTCAGCTTACTCTCGTCCCCGAACCGGCAACTCTTCTACTTCTTGGATTCGGGCTTTTTGGTATTGGACTCCAAAGAAGAAAGCGGTAGGTATTTAATAAAATCGAATCTCTAAAAAAACGCCTCTCAGGATGAAATCGGGAGGCGTTTTTTTGTGTCGATATTCTTTACAGTGTCTGAATGTTAAATAACTTAATAATTATAATTAGATAAGCTCTGCAATCGAGGTAAGCAGGGGAAAAGTGTCGTTTTGTTTTACATTGTTAACACTCGATCAAATAGGTAGTGCAAAATAAGCTTTGATCGTCGCTATAGGATATTTACGGGACGCAATACATAATTGCTTGCAAGATAAAATTTTTTCCGGGCGGTGTAAATTTTTCTTCAACCACCTCTTTGTCTTACGTCTTTTTCAGGGGAAAGATGACAAGAACCAGCTTGGCATACCCCTCTTTATACACCTCAGCGATATATTGACGCACAAAACACCTCCTTTTATACTTAAAATAACGAAAAAGCCGAGGTCTGTTTTTTAACTATTCATGGTGAACTCGTAAAAGGTCGTAAAATTAACAATTTTCAGGCGACCTCGTAAAAAGGTCGCAGGCAAGGCGCGCGAATACCGAGGAATAAAGCGTACTTATGGTACGCTGCAGTGACGAGGGATGAAGCGCAACGCAGCATCCGTCCTTTTTACGAGGTCGTCATTCATTGTGTTCCGTGTTTCCGGAAAAGCGGTCGGGGGATGCCGCCTTTAAGGGACAGGATAATGGCAAGCATGATGACGGAAATGACCATTATTTATCGTCTGAAACAGATATATAACCTTGATGACGAGATGGATGATCTTGCTGCCATGCTCGCTTTCCAGCCTACTTCCTCCGAGGCCGTATTTGATTTTTTCGCGAAATTGCCGGATGCGCAGATTTACGGTTCTTCACCATACCGGTTCCTTTATCGTCCGGGAACCCGTGTGAACCGTGTCCTCCTGGTCGCTCATGCTGATACTGTCTGGGACGGTTATCGCGGAAGCCGCAATATTCGGTTGGATGACGATCATGTCTTCCGGTCCGGATCCCCCAGGTTAGGTCTCGGCGCTGACAACCGGGCCGGGTGCGCTATGGTCTGGGCGTTGCGCAATTCAGGGCATTCCCTGCTGATTACCGATGGGGAGGAAAGATGCAGTCGCGGCTGCTTTCATCTCATGGATGCGTATCCCGAAATCGCCGACGAAATCAACGGACATCAGTTCATGATCAGTTTTGACCACATCAACGGCAATGAGTATAAGTGCTATGATGTCGGCTCCGAGGCTTTCCGCCGGTATGTCGAGGCGCAGACCGGTTACCGTGATGCCGGCCGTTCCTCGTATACTGACATTTGCGTCTTGAGTCGTGACATTTGCGGGGTGAATCTCAGCGTCGGTTGCCGCTACGATCATCTCCCGTGTGACGAGTTACATGTCCGAGAATGGGCGTATACTCTTCATGTCGTCCGCAAGTGGCTTTCGTACCCTGTGCTTCCTGCTTTTCCCCGCCCGGAAATCAGCAAAAGCGCATAATCCCGGAAGAAAGAACGGGGTCAGAGGAAGGAATAGGGGGCGCGAAGAAGTGGGAAAGAAATCGGTTCGCAAAATAAAGGGGACGGTTCTGTTTTAGACGTGAAGACAGATGTAATAAGGGGCGAAAGATAGAAGAGAGTAACAACTACCTTTACCTGCGATGACGAGAACCGGATTGTCCCGGTAGATAGAAGCGGTGACACATTTCATATGCCTTTGATTTATTCGTGTACATAACGCAATGCGGTCGTGAAAATCTCCGTCCAAAATCCCCTTGACACATAAGCTCCCCTCCTCTTATACTTGAGAGTATAAAAGTTCTCATCAATTCAATTGCATGCGTATGTCCGCGGAAGGAGTGGCCATGGATATTTATGAATCGCTTTGCGAAATAACGGGGAGCGGTTATGTCTCCCGTGCGCAGGAAGAGCAGTACCTCTATTCCCGTGATTCCGGGGCTCAGCCTCCCCGGCGGGTGGACTATGTAGTGATGCCCGGCACTGTGGAAGAAGTCCAGGGCATTCTAAGGCTGGCTAATACAGAGGGTATTCCCGTCACGCCCCTGGGCGGCGGCTTCACATTGTCGGCGCTTGTCGTCCCCCAAAGGGGGGGAATCGTCATGGACATGAAGCGGATGGACAAAATCCTCGAGGTCAATGAGCTCAGCCGTTATGTCCTGCTTGAGGCGGGCGTTTCACAGGCCGCCCTCAGATCCTATCTCAAAAAACACCATCCCAGGCTGCAGCATTCCACACCGGAAGCGCCCCCGACTGTGACAGTTGTGGGAAACGCCGTCATTCAGGGGCACGGACACCTCACCCCGCGCTACGGGCTCAATTCCGATATGGTCAACGGGATGGAGGTTGTTCTGCCGACGGGGGAAATATGCAAACTGGGGTCGGCGGCGGTGACCGGTTCATGGTACACCCGCGGACCCATCCCGGATTTGCCCGGCCTGTTCATCGGCTGGTTCGGTACGACCGGTGTAGTTACGAAGCTTTCCCTGAAGCTTTACCCGAAGCCTCAATACCGCGACGTTATCGTCTTTTCCTCCGATGACATTGATGCGATTCCCGAGGTCATCTTTGAGTTAACCCAGCTTGATCTTCTGGAAGACTTTTTTCTGATCACGCAGGAAAAACCAGATTGGATGAATCACATCTTCTATGTCATTGTTCTTTCCGCCCACTTGGAAGAAGAGCTGGCCATGAAAAAGAAGATTTATCTGGATCTCGCCGGTAAGATCCGCAGCGGTGAAACGATCAAACTGGTCGAGAATCTGCATCCGGCCCTCCGGGCGCGCTTTCTCGATGTGCCGCCTCAGGCCGCAGTGGCCGCCGATTTCAGAAAGGGGGGCGGATTCCAGTATTCGGCCGCCATCCTGTCCTTCGACAAGGTGCCCGCCGCCTGGCGCAAGGGAATCGAGATCGCCCACGCTCACGGCATGGTCGCCTCTTACGTCCACCAGGTCTTGACCTGCCACAGCATCATGTTCGGCTTCAATTATTCCTTCAATCGGGGCGATGAGGCCGATATTATTGCGGCAAGGC
>Ga0302251_1000469_pt1 | contig 37514 bp, 28 predicted proteins | sample AAG_RA_Gln_MG_FD_193534 | JGI IMG/M metagenome (GOLD analysis project Ga0302251, IMG submission 193534) | Enriched activated sludge microbial communities from anaerobic digester in WTTP, New Holstein, Wisconsin, United States - AAG_RA_Gln | ecosystem: Engineered > Bioreactor > Anaerobic >... | reverse complement strand
AAGGCAAATTGTTCAATGATACAGTGAGTGCGCCGGCCGAAGTGGCGGAATGGCAGACGCAACGGTCTCAAAAACCGTCGAGGGCGACCTCGTGTGGGTTCGACTCCCACCTTCGGCACCATGCATGTTACTATAGCACGTCGCGCGAGATGGCTCCCGCCCGGCGGCCCCCGCTTCCGATCCCCTCTGTTTCCAGCGTCCCCCAAGCGTGCCGAACAGGTGTTAAACATCCATACACCATCGGATTCTGTTTTTTTTCCTACATTCGCCCTTGAAAGTGCTAAAACTATGTGTGGGGGAAAATTTCCCCACATCGCACACATATTGGTGCGGAACGTCGCCCGATCGGAATTCGAACGGCATACGGTGTGTGGAGGTAACTCTACGGCAGACTCCTCACGCTCAACCCTGTTCCGATGCTGAACGGGCGATAACGCGCCGAGGAGGAGCGTTATGAAACGTTTGATGGCCGGCATCGTCGGGATCGTGTTGATCACCGCCGTTGCCAGCGCGCAGGCGCCCTTCGCCGACGTGCCGCAGGATCACTGGGCCTATGACTCGGTGAACACCCTTGCCGAGAGAGGTCTCGTCAACGGTTATCCTGACGGAATGTACGGCGGCAAGCGCGCCATGACCCGGTACGAGTTTGCCGTGGTCATCGCCCGTATGATTCCCACCCTGGAAGAGTACATCCGCACTGAAATGCGGACGGCTACTCCTCCCACAACCACGCCGGAAGTGAAAACCACCCCGCCGACGGACACATCGAACCTTGTCACCAAGGGCGATCTGGCCGCCGTTCGGAAACTGGTGGATGAGTTCCGGCCCGAAATCTCTATGTTGCGCGTCGACGTGGACGGTCTGAAGAAAGACCTCGCCGCGTTGGAAGGCCGCGTTTCCGTGCTTGAGGACGAGGTCAACCGCGTCAAGATCACCGGCGACGTGTCCATCATCGCCCGCGCAACCAAGCTGGACCGCGATTCCCGCGAAAACGAAGTGTCGCCTGTTGACATCGACGGACGCGGATTCAACCCGACCTCCAGCATGATCGACCCGGCTGAGATCTACTACGACATGGATCTCAACATCAAGGGACGCGTCTCGGAGCATGCCACCGCCAACGCCACGTTGACGATCGGCAACTACCTGGCCGCCAACTCGCACCCGTATCGCGACGATTGGGCCGGCTACCCGTACGGCGGCGCCGGACGCGGAAGCCACGCCGCCGAAGTGGGCGTGTACAAAGCCTACATCGCCACACCGTTGCCGCTGGGCCCCCTGGGCATGGCGAAAGTGGAAGTCGGCAAGACCGGCGTGCAGTTCACCCCTTATACCCTTAAGCTGGTGGACTACGATACCTACACCAACATCGCCAAGACGGACAACGGCGACATCGTGATGACCGGTATCAAGGGCTCGATGAAACTCGGACCCTTCGGTGTCATGGCCTATGCCGGCACCCACGCCACTCCCATCGGAGCCTCGGGCTATCCGGTGTACTTCACAACCAACTTCACACCGCGGCCGTGGAACATGTTGTACAGCCAGTCGATGGCGCTGTTCCCCCACATCGAACCCGCGTTGCAGGAAGTGGACCAGAGCGCCGGTGTTCACCTGACCACCAAGCTCCCGCTGAACATCAATCTCGGCCTGACCATGGTCGAAGCCGGCATCCAGCCGTACTGGAACAGCGAGTACATGGGTAAGGAAATCAAGCGCGGTGAAGTTTACGGCGCCAATATGTCCATGCCCCTGTTCGGCAAGTTGGGCCTGGCGGCGGAATTCGCTTCCAGCCGCATGACCGACGACGACGAGATGTTCTCCACTCCGGTTGCCCCGCGCAAACTGAACAATGCCTACGACGGCAAGTTGACGTTCGACGCGGGCAAACTGGCCCTGTGCGCCGGCTACAAGCAGATCGACCCGTTCTTCGGGGCTCCGGGATCCTGGGGCAAGATCGGCTCGTGGAAGAACCCGACCAACATCCGCGGTTTCACGGGTGCCGTGAACTACGGAATTGGCAACCGCCTGAAACTGAACGGTAGTTACAGCGAGTACGACTCCGTTATCCGCGGATACGATTCGTACGACTACGAAGGCGACATTGTCGCTTCGTCGGACAGCTCCTGCAACTACCTCGAGACCTCACGCGACACGGGTATCACCCACTACACCGCCGGTCTCACCTTCGGCCTGACCAAAGCCACCTCCCTCGACCTCGGCCTGGAAACCGTGGAATACGAGCGGAAGGGTTATGACTCGAAGCCGAAAGAGAACTACTACACCGTCGGTCTGGGCTCCCAGATGGGCAAGAACAGCTCCGTGCGTGTTCTTTACCAGATCGTGGACTACAAGGACCACTTCTTCACCGACGGATACGACGCCAAGGGCAACCTGGCCGTCGCGCAGTTCCAGGTGAAGTTCTAAACTCGAACCCGCGGGGTGGGAGGTTCTTCCGAAAAGGGCGGCCTTCCACCCCGTTCGGCTGTTTTGGGGGATATGAGTATCCGTTCTATGTCCCTTAACGCGTCAGATCTACGAGAGGCATCCTGAGCGGAGTTTCGGAACGGAGTGACGAAACGCAGTCGAAGGAGCCGGCGTCCTTCGACTGCGCTCCGGTCGCAGGCTCCCTGCGCTCCGCTCAGGATGCCTCTTGGGGTATGTGCGGAGTGGCCGGCGCGTCCTACACAACCGCTTAGCGTATCCAACAACATGAATCCTCTGAATCTTCTGCTCCTTTTCATCCCCGTCAGCCTTGCCCTGGAAGTGTTCCACGGACCGCCGCTGTTCGTGTTCATCTCCGCCGGCCTGGCCATCATTCCGCTGGCGGGCTGGATGGGCAATGCCACGGAAGCTCTGGCTCACCGTTTGGGAGCCACGTGGGGCGGCCTGTTGAACGCCACGTTCGGCAATGCCGCCGAACTGATCATCGCGGTTTTCGCGATCCGCGCCGGCCTGATCCGCGTGGTGGAAGCCAGCATCACCGGCAGTATCATCGGCAATCTTCTGCTTGTTGTCGGCGCTTCGTTCCTGGCCGGAGGGATCAAATACAAAACCCAGAGGTTCAACCGCGACCTCGCCGGCATGCACTGCGCCCTGATGATGATGAGCGTGGTGGCACTGATGGTCCCGGCTCTGTTCGTCTATACTTCGCACGGCAAACTCGGCGCGGTGCAGGGCGCCGTGATTGATCCGCGCGTGGAGAGCCTGAGCCTCGGGGTGGCGGGCGTGCTGATCGTGGTTTACGCCTTGTCGCTCGTATTCTCGCTCATCACGCACGAAAGCCTTCTGGGCGGGCCGACAAAGGAAGAGGCGAAGGGCGCCGCGATGGCCCCGTCCCGCGCTTTGGGGCTGTTGCTGGTTGCCACGGCGTTGCTGGCCTGGCAAAGCGAAATGCTGGTCGGCAGTGTGGAGGCGGTGACGGCTTCGCTGGGCTTGACCGAAATGTTCGTGGGCGTGGTGATTGTGGCCGTTATCGGCAACGCGGCCGAGCACAGCGCCGCTATTATGTTCGCCCTGCGGAACCAGATGGACGTCGCGTTGAACATCGCTGTCGGCTCATCCACGCAGATCGCGCTGTTTGTTGCGCCACTGCTGGTTTTCGTCAGCCTGGCGATGGGCCATCCGATGTCGCTGGTTTTTCACCCGTTCGAGCTCGTCAGCGTCGCCTTCGCGGCCACCATCGCCGTGGTCATCAACCTGGACGGCCGCTCCAACTGGTTTGAAGGCGCCCTGCTTCTGGGCACCTACGCCATCATCGCCATGGCGTTTTTCTTCATACCGGGGTAGGCTCAGGCATCGTGTGCCGGGTCAGGCGGTACGGGTGTACTTTTCCTCTTCATCCCCGCCTCTGAACTACGGATTCGTCTCCAGGCCGACGACCTTGCGCGATATGCGCAAGGAGTCCTCGATAGTAACTCCCCGGGTGGTTTTCTCGACGTCCAGGCGTTCCACTGTTTCCGGCGCGGGGAGGGTGATGCCGGCCGCTATGCGCAAACTCCAGATGATGTCCTCGGTTTCGAACGGCGGCGGCTCCCACACGGGACCGCTGATGAAGATATCGACCTTACCATTGGTGTCGTCTTCCACTAGGTTCGTGGCCGCGGATTTGTAGACGACGAACCTGCCGTCCGCGCTTATATCGGGGAAGTAGCAGTGATCGTTGGCCTCGGCGCCTTTGCTGTGGGCAGACACGCGGATGAGTGTATTGGCCTTCAAGTCACGGACGAAGATGTCGGTCTTGCCGTTTGTGTCATCGGGCACGAGGTTGGAGGCGGCGGAACTGAACGCTATGTAGCGTCCGTCCGCGCTGATGGAGGGGTCGTAACTGGGGCCGTTGGCCTCTGTTCCGTCAATGGCCGTCGAAACGCGAAGGGTGACTCCATACTCGATGCTCCTGATAAAAACATCGGACGTGTTGTTCGTGTCATTCGGGACGAGGTCCGAAGCATACGAGTGAAAGGCCACCAGATCGCCGGCGCCACTGATTGCGGGGCTTGCGGACAGCGCGTTGCCCGGCACACCGGCGGAGGTCACCGAAACACAGGTAGTTCTCTCCTTTTTTGCGTCGCGCAGGAATATATCAGATGCGTTGTTCGTATCGCCGGCCACCAGGTTCGAGGCAACGGATTGGAAAGCCACGAATACTCCATTGGCGTTGACGTCGGAATACGTTGAGTCGTTGTTGCCCTGCGTGCCGTCGGTGGCGGTGGAGAGGCGCTGGGTCATCTGCCGGTCGTTCGTTAAGAAAACGTCGTAGCGGCCGTTGGTGTCGCCTGAAACGAGGTTAGAGGCGAACGACTGATACGTGACGAACTCCCCGTTGGCGTTGATAGAGGGATACAGGCTGATGTTGTTGCCTTGGGCTCCATCGGTCGAAACGGAAAAGCGCTTCGTGGTGGAGTCGGCAAGTCCTCGCACGAAGACGTCGTACCATCCGTTCGTGTCGTTTGGCACGAGGTTGGAAGAAAGGGAATAGAAAGCCACAAAGAGGCCATCGTCGCTGATGGCGGGGTATTCGGCGCCGTTCTGTGCCTGAGCGCCGTTCCAGGCAAGAGAGACGCGCCTGGTGGTTTCAAGGTACGTGTCACGCAGGAATACATCGGCGGCGTTGTTCGTGTCGCCGGCCACCAGGTTGGTGGCAAAGGAGTGATACACGACATAACGACCGTCGCCGCTGACCGATGGAAAATCGGATTCGTTGTTCGCCTGTGTTCCGTCCGTCGCCACTGATACACGGGTTGTGGTGATATGGCCGGACACGGGTGCGGCTGAGAGAAGAACAATCGAAAGCGAAAAAAGGAAAACCCTGCCGCGGGTCACGAAAGTGTGGCACATAAACGTGTCTCCTTGGAGAAGCATCGGGAAAGCAGAAACCACTTCAATACGGGTGAAAAGTACCTTTGATAGACATTGTACACCGGATTTGAGCGAAGGACCACTTCCGGCAGGTATCCTGCATCTGGTGTCAGGTTTCAGGCTTGGACAGTAAATCAGACGGGAAAGTACCCCTGCCCGTTCTGACACCTGAATTCCGACATATAGTTAAGAACAACGGCCCGCGCGGGCCGAATGGAAGGAGCATTCCGTTGAAACATACCATCTTTGCCGTGGTGCTGGCCGTGGGTCTCGCCGGCACAGCCCTTGCGGCGAAACCGTCTCTTCCGGAGGGAGTCATGAAACCCAAACTGAACCACAAAGCCCTGGACGCCATGGGATGGAAACTCTCCAGCCAGGCGTACACATTCCGCGCCATGTCCGTTATGGAAACACTCGACACCCTGCAAGCCATCGGTATCCGCTATGTGGAGTTCTATCCCGGCCAGCGGCTTTCACCGGACAATCCGAAGCCGTTTGACCACAACGCCACGCCGGAGATGATCAAGCAGGTTCAGGAGAAACTGAAAGCCACGGGCATCAAGGCGGTGAACTACGGAGTGGTGGGCCTGGACGCCAACGAAGCCAACGCGCGCAAGGTTTTCGATTTTGCGAAAACGATGAAGTTGATGACGGTCGTTTCCGAGCCGCCGGAAGACGCGATGCCCATGCTGGAAAGGCTGTGCAAGGAATACAAAATCAATCTGGCAATCCACAATCATCCATTGCCGAGCCACTATGCGTTACCTGAAACCGTGTTGGCCGCGGCGAAGGGCCTCAGCAAGCGTGTGGGTTCGTGCGCCGATACCGGCCACTGGTACCGCTCCGGCCGCGATCCGGTGCAGGGCCTTCAACAGATGAAAGGCCGAATCATCAGCCTGCACCTGAAGGACCTGAACGCCGACAAGCGCGATGTGCCTTGGGGAAAGGGCACATTGAACGCGAAAGGCATGCTGGACGAGTTGAAGAACCAGGGATGGAAGGGCGTGATCTCGATCGAGTACGAATCCACCACCGGCGCCGAGTTGATTGACAATGTGGCGAAGTGCTGTCAGTTTCTGAGCGACTACGCGAGTACGATTAAGAATTAAGGCTTAAAGATTAAAGATTAAAGATTAAGTATTGAACCAAAGAGGCGCAGAGGCACAGAGAATATGAGGTTTTTTGTGCCTTTGTGTCTGTGTGGTGAGATATTCCCCTTCGTTACGGTTTTAGATTTGCCAGTTCGCGGGAGAGAAGGACGGCGTCGTCCAGCGTGATGGCCGGATTTCCCGTGTCCAGGTTGTACCTTGCCATCTGGGTTGGGGTGGGACTCAGCACTCCGGCGGCGATGCGGAGGCATAACGCGACATCGGCTGAACTGTAGACTCGTTTGTATAGCGGTCCCCGCACGAACACGTCCGTGTAGCCGTTCTTGTCGGCCTCAACCAGGTCGGTGGCGTTCGAGGCAAAGGCGACGTACATACCGTCCGCGCTGATACACGGCAACGCGGAATCGTTGTTCCCAAGGATGCCGTCGGTGTTTGTGGAGAGGCAGGACGTGGAGCCGGTTTGAGTGTTGCGAAGGAAGACGTCTTTGCTCTCGTTCGTATCGTTCGGGACGAGGTTGGACGCCGCGGATTGGAAAGCGGCGTAGCGTCCGTCGGCGCTGATGCAAACGTCCTCTGTTTGGCTGTTTCCATGTTGTTCGGTGGAGGACACCGAGAGCAATGAAGTTATCCCTGAAGTGATATCGCGCAGGAAGGCGTCCTGGTGCATATTCGCGTCGCCGGCAACAAGGTTTTCCGAAAGGGAGTAGAACGCGGCGAAGTGCCCGTATGCGCTGACCATCGGGCGCTTCGAGGCAAGAGATCCAGGCGTTCCGGCCGGAGTCACCGACAGGCAAGAGGTTGATCCGGTTCGGGTGTCGCGCAGGAAGACGTCGGAAACCAGATTGACGTCATTGGGCACAAGGTTCCGGGCCAGGGACTGAAAGGCCACGTAACGTCCATCGGCGCTGATGGAGAGGCCGTCCCTACCGCTTTCGTCGTTGCCCTGCGTTCCGTCCGATGCGACCGACACGAGGGTGGTGGTTCCCGTCCAGCGGTCGCGCAGGAACACGTCGGGCCGAGCATTGGTGTCGCCGGGAACGAGGTTGGAGGCGAATGACCAGAATGCGACAAACCGGCCGTCGGCGCTGATGGCAGGGCGGTACGAGGATGAGTTGGCTTCCTCGCCGCTGGAGGACACCGAGACGCGCGCCGTCGTCATGGCCCAAACGTCGCGCACGAAGATGTCAAAATGCCCGTTCGTATCACCGGCGACCAGGTTGGTGGCTCCGGACTTGAAAGCCACGTACCGGCCGTTTCCGCTGATGGCAATCTCATACACATCGCCGCTGTCGTAGTTTCCGATGACACCCGTGGTGGAGACCGAGACCAGGGTGGTCGACTTTTTTTCAAGGTCGCGAATAAAGACGTCCCACTTGCCGTTGGTGTCCTCCGGCACGAGGTTCGACGCGATGGACATAAACGCCACGAACCGCCCATCGGCGCTGATGGCGGGCGCGCTTGAAACGTGGTTGCCCGGTTTGCCGTCGGACGATACGGACACAAGCGTGGTGGTTCCCTGGCCAAAGCCCGGAAAAGTACAAGCCAGGAGAATGACAATCGCGCTCAGGTACCGACGGTGGTTGTCCATTCCAATGCCTCCTCATTAATGGAGACATGATACGCCATAACTGGCGCTTCGGCGATACGATGCTGATTGGGCTACAATCTAGGTATGGAGACCAGACAGGAATTCAGAATCGACCGCACGGCGTTTTCGGTTGTCTCTCTGCGGGACGCCGACGACGAGGTCGCTTACTGGCGCCTGAAGACGCCTGTTGAACGTTTACAGGCTCTCGAGACGATACGACAGATCCTCTATGGCTACGATCCCATTACCGCCCGACTTCAAAGAGTTTTTGAGGTTGCTGAACTCGAAACGCGTTGAGTATCTCGTTATCGGCGGATACGCTGTAGCACACTACGGATACGTTCGAGCCACTGCCGATATGGACGTTTGGGTAGCGGTGAATCCGACCAACGCGGAACGCGCCGTCGAGGCAATCCGGGAATTTGGCTTTAACGTGCCCGAACTGACGACATCTCTACTCCTGGAGCCCGGAAGGATCGTTCGCATGGGCAATCCTCCACTTCGACTTGAGGTCCTCACCACAATTTCGGGCGTCGAGTTCAGCGAGTGTTACGAACGGAGAAACGTGACGGAAGTGGACGGAGTAGACGTGCCGTTCATCAGCCGTGACGATCTACGTGCCAACAAAATGGCGAGTGGTCGCCTGAAGGACCTGACTGACCTCGAGCACCTGGCCTGAATCTTCCCCCTACCCGAACGCGATGTCCTCGTCCACGCGGGCGTTGGCGACGCGGGCGGCGACCTCGGCGTGTTCCGCTTCGAATCCGGGCTTGTTCATCAGGGCGAACATGTTCTTCTTGTACGCCTCCACACCGGGCTGGTTGAAGGGGTTGACGCCCAGCATATAGCCGCTGACAGCGCACGCCCGCTCGTAGAAGTACAGTAACGCGCCCAGCGAGTGCTCCGTCAGGTCGTCGATGCAGATGGTCATATTCGGAACGCCGCCGTCGCAGTGGGCGAGCGCGGTGCCCTCGAAGGCTTTCTTGTTGACCTCGGCGATACCGGTGTGGGACAGGAAGTTCAATCCGTCCGCGTTTTCGGGATCGTCCGGGATCTCCACCTTGAGAGCGAGCGAGTAACTGCAGAGGAACGTTTCAAACAGGTTTCTGCGGCCTTCCTGCACCCACTGACCCATGCTGTGCAGGTCGGTGGTGTACTGAACGCCGGCCGGGAACAGGGAGGAGTGGTCCTTGCCCTCGCTTTCGCCGAACAACTGCTTCCACCACTCCACCAGGTAGTAGAGTTGCGGTTCCACCACGGCGGTCAGCTCAATCGACTTGCCCTGGCGGTACAGCAGGTTGCGGACGGCGGCGTAGTGGTACGCGGGATTCTTCAGTACGTTCGGATTCGCACAGGCGGAGCAACAATCGGCGGCGCCCTGGACCAAAGCGTCCACGTCAGCCCCGGCGAACGCGATGGGCAGGACGCCGACGGCGCTGAGCACGCTGAAGCGTCCTCCAACATCGGGCGGCACGCTGAAGGTCTCGTATCCTTCCTTGTCCGCCACGCGGCGAAGGGCGGATTTTGCCGGATCGGGATCGGTGGTCGCGACGATCAGTTCACGCGCGGCTTCCCTGCCGACCTCGTCCTCCAGTTGCTTTTTCAGGATGCGGAAGGCCACGGCGGGCTCGGTGGTGGTGCCGGACTTGCTGACCACGTTGATACACCAGCGTTTGCCCTTCAGTTGACGCTTCAGGTCCGCCATGTAGGAGGCGCCGAGCGTCTGGCCGGCGTACAGGACACGGCTTGAGTCCGCCGACGGCAGGGCGTCGATGACCGCTCGCGCGCCGAGATACGAACCGCCGATTCCGATGACCACCATCACGTCGGCCTTCCCGCGGAGGCGCGAAGCGGCGTTTTTGATGCGTGTTCGAAGGTCGGGCGGCATCAGGGCGGCGGGGTCGGTCCAGCCCAGCATTTCGGCGCCGGGTCCGGTTTTTTCGACCAGCATGCGGTGCGCCAGGTCAACGTAAGGTTGCAGTGCGGCCACGTGGTCGCGGGTAACATCCGGGACCAGGTAATTGGTATCGAGGCGTGGAAGAGACATCGTTCGCTCCTTGGATTGCGTTCATGATGAGTATAGGATTCAGGATTCGGGATTCAGGATTCAGGATTCAGGGCCGAACGCCCCTAACCCCGCCCTTCGGGCACCCCTTCCCCACTGGGGAAGGGGACGGGGGTTAGGGAACCGAATCCCGAATCCCGAATCCTCAGGAGATAACATGCCATTCGAATTGACGCAAGACCACATATCGGAAATGATTGAGACGCGGAGGGACTTCCACGCGCACCCGGAGCCGGGGCTGGAGGAGGTGCGCACGGCGGGCATCGTGGCGGAACGGCTGAGTTCGCTCGGCTACGAACCGAAGACCGGCATCGCCGTCACCGGGGTCACCGCCGTTCTGGAGGGATCACAGCCCGGCCTGTGCGTGATGGTGCGCGCCGATATGGACGCGCTTCCCATCCATGAGGAAAACGACGTTCCGTACCGCTCGCGCAACGACGGTTTCATGCACGCGTGCGGGCACGACGGGCACACCGCCATCGGCCTCACCGTTGCCCGCGTTCTGATGGAGAACCGCGACAGGGTGCGCGGAACGGTGAAGTTCGTGTTTCAGCCGGCGGAGGAAACCATCGGCGGCGCGGAGCGCATGGTGGCGGAGGGCGTGCTGGAGGATCCGCGCGTGGACGTGTGCCTGGGCCTGCACCTGTGGAACGAGACGCCGCTGGGGCACGTGATGGTGGCGGACGGGCCGTGCATGGCCGCCACGGGTACCTTCCACATCACCATCGTGGGCAAGGGCGGGCACGGCGCCGCGCCGCATCTGACCGCCGATCCCGTGCTCGCCGCCGCGCACGCCATCACCGCCGCGCAAAGCATCTCCTCGCGCAATATCCACCCGGTCGATCCCGTGGTGGTGACCTTCGGCGCGATCCACGCGGGAACGGCTTCCAATATCATCCCCGACGAGGTGGTGATGAAGGGAACCATCCGCTCGTTTGAAAGCGGCGTGCACCAGAAGGCGGCGGATCGCCTGCGCGAGATCGTGACCGGGGTGGCCGGCGGACTGGGGTGCACGGTGAAGTGGGATTACCACGACGGCTACCCCAGCGTTTCCAACAATCCCGCCATCAGCGACCTGGTGCGGCAGGCCGCCGCCGAGGTTGTGGGCGCGGAGAATGTGCGCATTCCGAAACCGGTGATGGGCGGCGAGGATTTTGCGTATTTTCTGCGCGAAAGGCCCGGCGCGTTCTTCTTTATCGGAAGCGCCAACGCGAAAAAGGGGTTCCATTACCCGCACCACAATCCGCGTTTCGACTTCGACGAGGAAGCGCTTTCCATCGGCGCGAGGGTCATGCTCGGGGCGGTGGAACGGAATTTCACCACAAAGACACAAAGGCACGAAGAAGGATAAGGATTCTGGCGGCAACCACAGAGGCACAGAGGCACGGAGAAGGATAAGGATTCTGGATTCGGGATTCAGGATTCACGTAGGGGCGATTCATGAATCGCCCGCAGACCCCCCCCGGCCCCCCAATACTGGGGGGCCGGAAAGCCCCCCGGGATTGGGGGGTTGGGGGGCTGACACACTGTTTCGTGTTTCACGTTAACATGAAGGTGATGCGGCGGAGGGCCGGTTCTGTTCCACACTGATGATCTCCAGCCCCGGCATCCGCCTGTTCGTGGAGATTGCGTTTGGTCCTCCCACTGCACAGCCTGTTTGAAGAAATCGCCTTGCTCCTGCTGGCCGCCGTGGCCGCGGGTGTCATCGCCATCGGACTGCGGCAACCCCTCATCATTGCCTTCATCCTCGTGGGTCTCATCGCCGGGCCGGTGGGCTTCAACGTCATCAAGTCGGCCGAGGACCTTCAGGTTCTTGCGGAAATGGGCCTCACCATGCTGTTGTTCGTGGTGGGTCTGAAACTCGATCCCCGGTTGATACGCAACATGGGCGGTGTGTCGCTGGCCGTCGGCCTGGGTCAGATGGCTGTCACGGGCCTGTTGGGATTCGCGCTGTCCACCGCGCTGGGCATGCCGTGGCTGACGGCGATGTACGTCAGCGCCGCCTTGATTTTCTCCAGCACCATCCTTGTGGTCAAGCTGTTGTCCGACAAGCGCGACACGGATTCGCTGTACGGCCGCCTTGCCCTCGGGCGCCTCATCGTGGAGGACATCGTTGTCGTACTGATGATGATTGCGCTCAGCCCGTTCACCGGCAAATCGACGCTGTCGCCGGCCTTGCTGGCGTCGTTGATCGTGCTGAAGGGCGGCGGGCTGTTGCTGAGCGTCACCTTGTTGAACAAGTACGTGTTCCCGCGTTTTCTGCCGCTGGTGTCGCGCTCCACGGAATTGATGGTTCTGTTCGGCATCACGTGGGCTCTGGCTTTGGCGGCGGTGAGCGAGTTGTTGGGCTTCAACAAGGAAGTCGGCGCGTTCATCGCCGGAATGTCGCTGGCATCGACAATCTGCCGCGACATGCTGACCGTCAAACTTTCCAGCCTGCGCGATTTCCTTCTGCTCTTCTTCTTCCTGGAGTTGGGAAGCCGGCTGAATCTGGAGGCCATCGGCGCGCAGTTGACCGCGGCCGTGCTGTTGTCGCTGTTGGTTCTGCTCGGGAAGCCGCTGGTTGTGATGCTGATTCTGGGGCGGCTGGGATACCGCAAACGCACCTCGTTTATGGGCGGTTTGACGGTGGCGCAGATCAGCGAATTTTCGCTGATTCTGGTGGCGCTGGGCGTATCCGCGAGGCACATAACCGACGAAACCCTCGGCCTGGTGACCCTGGTGCTGGTGATCACGATGGGCATCGACGCCCACCTGATTCTCCACGCGCAGACACTGTACGAGAGGTTCGGAAAACGCCTGTGGTTTCTGGACCGCATCAAGCCGTTTCGTGAAGACGAAAGCCTCGCGAGTCCCTCCGATGTTCAGGACAGCGATGTGATTTTGATCGGGCTTGGGCGCTACGGAAGCAAGATATTTTCGCAACTGTCCGCCGCCGGACGCGCTCCGCTGGGCGTGGACTTTGACCCGGTGGCCGTGCGCGCGTGGCGGGCCGAGGGCGCCGATGTGGTTCTGGCAGACGCCGAGGACCTGGATTTTGCCCACTCCCTGCCGCTCTCGAAAGCCCGGTGGGTCATCAGTTCCATCCGCGACAACCATCTCAACAACGGCATCATATCCGTTCTGCGGCACGAGGGATACAAGGGGCTCTTCGCCTGCGCCGCCGAGGAATCGCCCGCCGGGTCGGAAACACCGATTCCGGAAGGTGTGGACCTTCTGTTCAATCCGTTTGAGGATTCCGCCGTGCAGGCCACCGACCTGATATTCGCGACCGAGGAAGAGATATCGAGGAAAGCCATGGAAAATATTATCAGCAAAATGACGGACCATTACATCATCTGCGGCTACGGGCGCATGGGCAAGCAGATCGTGAAGGATCTGGCGAACTACAACGTGCCCTGCGTGGTGGTGGAGTGGAATCCGGAGCAGTTCCCGCTGTTGCGCGAAGAAAACATTCCGTTCGTGGAAGGAAAGGCCAGCGACGACGCCGTGCTTATAAAAGCCGGAATCAAGCGGGCGAAGGGCCTGATCTCCGTGGCGCCGACCGATGAGGAAAATGTGTTTATCACACTGACGGCGAAGGATTTGAATCCCAACCTCTTCGTGGTGGCGCGCTCCATCCGCACGCAGAACGAGGACAAGTTGAAGCACGCCGGGGCCGACATGGTGATGTCGCCCTACGTGCTGGGCGGGCGGCGCATGGCCGCGGCGGTGATCCGACCCGAGGTGATGGACTTCCTGGACCTGGTGGTGCACGACGAGGGCGTGGAAACCGAGATGGCCAAGATAACGGTCGGCGCCTCGTGCGGGTGCCGCGGCCGGACGCTGAAGGACATCAACCTGTGGGAGCGGTGCCGGGTGACTTTGCTGGGCCTGCGCCGAAAGGGCGAGGACTTGCACGCCAATCCCGGTCCCGAACTGACCGTGATGGAAGGCGACGAACTGATCGTGATGGGCACCCCCGCCCAGATCGCCAACGCGAAGGAATTCCTGCTGAGCAGTCGTTTTGAAGGCTGAGTGCTGAAACCCCCTAACCCCCGATCCCTTCCCCCCAATACTGGCAGGGAAGGAGAGCCCGGAAGGGGGTCGTACGGGCCCGCCGAAAGCCCTCCAGGATTGGAAGGTTCAGGGGGTCGCAGTGTAATGAAAGGAAAACAAATGCCCCACCCGGAGTTGAAAACCGTCGTGAACGGGATTGTTTTCGAGAATCCCTTCCTGCTTGCTTCCGGCCCTCCCACGACCAACGCGCGCGTCATCGCCAAGGGATTTGACCTTGGCTGGGGCGGCGCCGTAACCAAAACCATCAGCCTGGACGCGGCGAAGGTGATCAACGTCAGTCCGCGCTACGCCAAGTTGCGCTCACACGAGACGGGCGAGGTCATCGGCTTCGAAAACATCGAGTTGATATCCGACAGGCCCATCGAGGCCTGGCTGGATGACCTCCGTCAGATACGGAAGGCGTATCCGAGCAAGGTGCTCATCGCGTCCATCATGGAGGAGTTTGACCGGGCGAGATGGCATCAAATTGTGAGGCTGGTGCAGGAAACCGGCGTACACGCGCTGGAGCTGAACCTCTCGTGCCCGCACGGAATGCCGGAACGCCGCATGGGCATGGCGATGGGCGAGGACCCGGAATGCGTTTCGGAGGTGGTTTCCTGGGTGAAGGAAGTCTCCAAAATCCCGGTGTGGGCCAAGCTGACCCCGAACGTGGCCCGCATCTCCGAACCGGCAGAGGCGGCCGTGAAGGCGAGGGCGGACGGCCTGGCCGCCATCAACACGATCCTCTCGGTTAACGGCATCGACCTGGCCACACTGCGTCCGCTACCGACGGTGGAAGGCTGGTCGATGCCGGGCGGATATTCCGGCGCGGCGGTGCGTCCCATCGCGTTGCGACACGTGATGGAGATCGCCAACCACCTGCCGGGAGTCGCTGTCAGCGGCATGGGCGGCATTGATAACGGGAAAGACGCGGCCGAGTTCATGCTCCTCGGCGCGAGCACGGTGCAGGCGTGCACGGCGGTGATGCTGAAGGGCTACGGAATCATCGACCTGATGAAGGAGCAGATGACCGCCTTCATGCAGGATCACGGGTTTGAGTGCCCCTCCGATTTTGTGGGCCACAGCCTGCAGTATTTCACCACCTGGGCCCACCTTGTCGAGATTCAGCGCCAGGCAAGGGATGCGCGGCATTCGGGTGTTGTGGACGGCGACAGCGAGACGTGGAAAGGCGCCATTGCCCACGAAACGGCCCAACTGACCAGCAACGAAGGCTGAAGGCTGACACACCTTCACCGAGGCTTCATCGGATGGAAGTCTGAGGGGCACGGCGTGCCCATTTGCACCAACTATTTCGTGGGTTGAGCGTCCTGGTCTATCATTCTGAGCGTCGAATCCCTGTCAGACGTACCAACGATTCTTTCTCTCAAGTGAGTCATTCCGAACGAATGTGAGGAATCTGTGGTTCATCCCGCCCGCCGCTTTCGGCGGGTAAAGCAACCGCCCATACGGGCCCGTAGGGGCAGATTTCTCGCTACGCTCGAAATGACACGATCTACGTTCATTTGTACGATTTAGGTGGTACAGATGCACGGCGTGCCGTGCCCCTGCTGTTCCCGCAGTCTGAAACCTACCGTAACAGGTAACTTTCCGTCCACACGTCGGCGGCTTTGCGGTAGACCGGCGGGGCTTCGTGTTCGGCGTTCGGCGCGATGATGAGCCGTTTCCTCACCCCTTTGGGGATGTTGTTGTAGTCGGCGGCGCCGCCTTCAGCCTGGCAGGTTCGGTCCATCTCCCCGACCGAAATCAGCGTCGGGCACTGAATGCGTCGGGAGAGGAACCGGCAGTCCGCATAAGACAGCGTTTCCCGCGTTTTCCTGCCGACCTCGGAATCGGCCTGGAAGTCCTCGCGCAGGCGGTACTGGTTGCCCGTGAGGGCCTGCCGCACGGAGATGCCGAAGTCGCTGAGCGAGGGGACGTTGCTGAGGCACACCCTCACGCGGTTGTCGAGGCCGGCGGTGGCGAGGGCCAGCGCGCCGCCCTGGCTTCCTCCCTGCACGCCCACGCGTTTGGGGTTGACCTCAGGCCGGTTCATCAGAAACTCGATCCCGGCCACGCAATCCAGGTACGCGTTGCGGTAGTAGTAGTTCTCCGGGTCGGTGAGGTTGTGGCGGATGTGGACCGCGGGCAGGGGCCAGAACTCGCGCGAAGGCCCGTGTCCGCGCGGATTCACGGAGAGGGTGATGAGGCCCTCGGCGGTGCGGTCGGTGGCGCCCATCTCGCCGCCGTAGCCCGGCACGAGTTGGAGGGCGGGATAGCGCTTGTCGGACGTGCCGTTCAGCACGTCCACGCCTTTCGGCACGAAGTACCAGCACGCGATGCGCACATCGCGCACGGAATCCATCGTCACCTTGTAGAGGCGGCCGGTGGCGGTGGCGCGGCCGGGAACTTCCTCGATTTTGATGTTGCGCGGAACGGCCTTCAGTTCGGCGCGTGCTTTGTCCCAGAAGGCGTCGAAGTCGGCCGGTTCCTCCCACTCGGGCGCGCCCTTGAAGAACCTCGTTTTGATGCCGGGCGCCAGGACGCGGTACTCGGGCGCGGGTGATTTTTCGCCCAGCGCCGGGATGCGGATCACGGCGCCGATCGTGTCGACGCCCGGATGGGGCGGAAAATCGATCTTCGCCGGTCCGCCCGGCACGGACACACGGCGGAATTCCCTGTCGTCGTTGGTGATCGCCTTGAATACCAGTTCGCACGGCTGGAAGAAGCCGGTTTTGGGATCCGGCGTCAATTTGACGAACGGCTTGCCGGCGCGGGCGTTGGTGGAGACCTGGAAGATGAACGGCATGGGCAGTGTGGGCGCGCAGTCGGCCTCCGAAAAGCCGTCGTTCAGGAAGAAGATACCCCACGTCAACTGTTTGTGCCGGACGGCCTTGGCGGGAATCACAACCTCGCCCGCGCCGGGAACCGTCCATCGAAGCGTCATCAGGATGTGGCGGCCGGCCGTGACGGGCGTTTCGCCGATGTCCTTCCACGCGGCCTTGGCGTTCCATATACCTTCGGCGTCCGTCACCGTTCCGGATACGGGATTCGCGCCCTGCCGGCTGTACGACACGTCGCCCTGCTTCGATTCCAGGAACCAGCGCGAGCCGAGGAACTCGGTTTCCAGCCTGGCACCCTCGGGCGCCTTGCCCAAGCGCAGGTAAAGGTTCTCCGTGTCCCAGCCCAACCTCAGTGTTGCCGGGGATTTGCCTTTGACGGGCAAGCTGACGAATGCGCCGTTGTCCAGTTCGGAAGCGGTGAAGACGCGGGCGGCGGGGAAGGCGTGTTCCGGCGCCGAGAAGGCCGATGCGGATACCGCGAGGAGTGTTATGAGGCAAATAGTGATGAATCTGAAACGTTTCATACTTCAACGTAATCACCGGGCCGGGAGAAGGTCAAAGAGCAGGATTTGGGATTCGGGATTCAGGATTCAGGCCGGAGTCGGGGCACAAAACACACACTTGCAACGCGGCGCATCGGTTCCCGAATCCTGGATCCTGAATCCCGGATCCTTTGTCGTGTTATCCTTTCTCGTATGGGAACCACGGTGGAAGAGAGCATCCGGGCGCATTTTGAGCGCTATCCGGTACCGAATCAATCGCTGATTATCGCGGCTGTGTCGGGCGGCCAGGATTCGCTGGCCTTGCTGGTGGGTCTTGCCGGCCTGCGCGGGGAATTCGGTTTCACGCTGAGGGCGGCGCACCTGCAACACGGTCAACGGCCGGAGGAATCGGCTCGCGAAGTGGTTCAACTTCGCAAGTGGTGCCGGGATATGGACGCTGAATTCGACGTTGGCCGGATTGATGTACCGGCACTGGCGAAGGAACGCGGCGAGTCGCTGGAGATGGCGGGTCGCACCGCGCGCTACGAGTTCTTCTACCGGCTTGCCGCGGAACACGCCGCGTGGGGAATCGCGACGGGCCATACCTTGGACGACCAGGCAGAGACGGTGCTGTTGCGCGTTATCTCGGGAACCGGATTGAGCGGGCTTTCCGGTATCGCGCCGGAGCGTGTGGTGGAGCCGCCGGAATCACCGGTACCCGTGCGCCTTTTCCGTCCGATTCTGCAGGTCACGCGCGCGGAAACGGGTCGATTCTGCGCGGAGCGCGGCCTTACCCCGTTTGTCGACAGCACGAATGAGAATTCCCGCTACCCGCGCAACCGCATCCGCGCCGTACTTCTTCCTTTGCTGGAACGCGAGTTCAATCCTTCGATTCGGGAGGCGCTTGCGCGTCTTGCGGAACTGGCGGCTGGAGACAACGATGTGCTGGAGAGGATAGCGCGCGGCACACCGGATATCGAAGCGTGTTCTGAAAACCGTTGGCGTGTCGACCGGGACGAACTGGCCGGATTTCCCCTCGCCCTTCAGCGCCGGATCGTCCGAAGGTGGCTGACGCAGGCGGGAATCGATATTGGGTATGGGAACGTGGAAGGGGTCCTAGCGGTGTGCGAAGGAACCCGAGGGATTGTCCATCTTGAGGGCGGAGTGGAAGCCCGTCTGGAGGGCGTATACCTCACGCTTGTGCGCCATGGCGCCGAAACTCCCGTACCTTCGTTCGAACTGCCTTTGACGATTCCAGGCGTGACGGAAACGCCGGGCGGGCGGCTGACAGCCGAGTCGACCGATATGCGTGGTGTCCCGTCCGATCCTCACACGGCAATCCTCGCTAATGGCGGCGAGCCTTGGAGCGTGCGCAATCGTCGTAACGGCGATCGTATCCGGCCAATCGGGCTGGACGGATCTCGGAAGGTGGCGGACATTCTGACCGACCGCAAGGTTCCTCTCTCCGTGCGCGACAGTTTGCCACTGGTTCTGTGCGGCGGGCGGATTGCGTGGATTCCCGGCATCGCCGTGGACGAGGCATTTCGCGTGGAACCGGACACTCCCGAGGTTTTGCGTGTGAAATTCGAGCCCCGCTAGGGTTTCGGATCGAGACCGGCGGCCATCCGGCACAACCTCACCGCGTCCATAAGATCAATTCCCGCACCCGCCGCCACGCAGTAGTTCATCATTTCGGAAGTCGTAGCGGACCGGTTGCCCGCGGCGATGCGAATCGCGGTTCGCAGTTCGTCGGCGGAGTACGTCGGATCCAGCGGCAGAGGACCGCGCAAGAAGATCTGGGTTCGCGTGACGACCGTGCCGGGAAAGAACGCACGAGCGTCCGCTTCGAAGGCAACATATCTCCCGTCGGCGCTCATCACCGGGTACAGGGATGCGTAAGAGGAGGGGAGCCCGGTGGCGCTGACGGAAACGCGTTCGGTATACAACCGGGCGCGGTCTCGCACGAAGATATCACTCACACCGTTGGAGTCGTAAGGCACATAGTCGGAGGTAACACTATCGAACGCCAAGCGGTCGCCGGCATGATTGATCGCTGGATTGTGCGCCCATCCGGAACTGTGCCAACCTTCCGTGGTCAGTGAGGCAAGAAATGTCGTTTCGGCGACAAGGTCTCTGATAAAGATATCGACGGTGTTGTTCGTATCCGCCTCAACCAGGTTGGTGGCGAACGAGGAGAAGGCGAGGTAGCGTCCGTTTCCGCTCAGTGCGTGGCCAAAATCCCCGGAAGACCGGTCACCCTCATCGAAGTTGAATGATACGGAGGCGCGGACGGTTGTGTTTTGGGTCAGGTCGCGCACGAAAACGTCCTGAGCGCCGTTCGTGTCGTTCTGCACGATGTTGCTGGCCAGCGAGAGGAACGCAACAAACCGTCCGTCCGCACTGATGACGGGATTGTTGCTGGCCTGGTTCGCGTTCGGGGTCAATTCGTCCCAGCTGATGGATACTCTTTTAGTCAAGGTGCTGTAACGGTCGCGCACGAAAACGTCGGCGTGGTTATTTGTGTCATCCGCAACGAGATTGGAGGCCAGAGACCAGAACGCGATCAGGCGTCCATCGGCGCTGATCGAGGGTTTATAGGACGCGTTGTTCGCTTGTTCGCCCAGCGAGTTCACCGAAACGCGTTCCAAGGTGTTCAGCGCTGTATCGCGAATGAAAACATCGGTGACGTTGTTGGTGTCGCCGGGGACGAGGTTGGTAGCGTCCGACGTAAACGCGACAAAACGTCCGTGTTCGCTGATCGACGGATAATAGGACGCGGCGTTTGCGGTTCCGCCTGCCAACGGTTCGGAGATGCGGACGGTCGAACCGGTCTGCATGTCTCGCAGGAACACCTCGCGGCGCAGGGTTTGCGTGCCCGAAACGAGATTGGAGGCGGAGGAAGTGAACGCCACAAAGCGTCCGTCCGCGCTGACGGCGGCCTCGCGGCAGTTGTTGTTGGCGGGCTGGCCGTCCACGCCGATACTGGCACAGACGGTGACCGCCTGTGCCGCCGCGCGCACCGGCGCGACGGCAAGAGCCGCGCTCAACAAACTGCAGATTGTGATACGGTTCGGCATGGAGGGATTACCGGATTCCGTAGTGACTGAAAGGTCGTAACAGAAGCATGATAGCCCACTGATAGGACACCGTATTTGTTTAGAGGTGTTCCACTGACTAACATGGATGGGTTTCGGCGCGCCCGTTTCGGGCGCGCCTTGTTATGCCGACACTGTCACGGTTCCACAACCAACGCTGATACTGAGGAGAAATCTGTATGTCCACAAAACGAGTTTACCTGTTCAAAGAGGGTAACGCAACCATGCGTGACCTGCTGGGCGGCAAGGGCGCCAACCTGGCCGAAATGTCCAACCTGGGACTGCCGGTGCCTCCCGGATTCACCATCACCACCGAAGCCTGCAACGAGTATACCAAACTGGGCCGGTTGCCGGACGGTCTGTGGGAAGAGACGCTGGGCGCGCTGAAGCATATCGAAGCCGATATGGGCAAGAAGCTGGGCGACCCGGCGAACCCACTGCTGGTATCCGTCCGTTCCGGCGCGAAGTTCTCGATGCCGGGAATGATGGACACGGTATTGAACCTTGGTTTGAACGAGGATTCGCTGAAGGGTATCATCGCCGCCACCAACAATCCGCGGTTCGGTTACGATGCCTATCGCCGATTCCTGATGATGTTCTCGGACATCGTTCTCTCCACCGAGTACCCGAAGCTCGCCAAACACAACTTCGAGCATATCTTCTCCGAAATGAAGAAGGCGAAGGGCGTGGAGTTCGACACCCAGATCGACGCCGACGGCCTGAAGGAACTGTGCGAGCAGTACAAGGCATACTTCAAGGATGTTACAGGGCGCGATTTCCCGACCGATCCGCTGGAGCAGTTGAAACTGGCGGTTGAGGCCGTGTTCAAGTCCTGGAACAACGAACGCGCCGTGATCTACCGCAACCGCGAGAGGATTTCCCACGACCTCGGAACCGCCGTGAACGTTCAGGCGATGGTGTTCGGCAACATGGGCGATGACTGCGGAACGGGTGTGGCTTTCAGCAGAAACGCCGCGACGGGTGAGAACCATCTGTACGGGGAGTTTCTGAAGAACGCTCAGGGCGAAGACGTTGTCGCCGGTGTTCGAACACCGGAGCAAATCGACCAGTTGGAATCCGAATTCCCTGCCATCTACAAGGAATTCGCCGAGATCGCCAAAAAACTGGAACTGCACTACCGTGACGTTCAGGACATCGAGTTCACGATTGAGAAAGGCCGCCTGTTCATCCTGCAGTGCCGCGCCGGCAAGCGCACGGGCGTTGCCGCCGTAAAGATTGCCATCGACCACGTGAACGAAGGGCTGATTACCAAGGAAGAAGCGCTGGTGCGCGTGTCGCCGGAAGCCCTGGAGCAGTTACTGCACCCGCGCATCAAGAAGACTGCCGGCGCGAAGCCGTTTGCCAAGGGCCTGAATGCGGGCCCCGGCGGCGCCACCGGCCACGTGGCCCTGGACGCCGATACCGCGATCAAGTACGCCGCGGACGGCAAGAACGTGATTCTGGTCCGCAAGGAAACGAATCCGGACGACCTGGGCGGCATGCTGGCCTCCAAGGGCGTTCTGACCGCTCTGGGCGGACGGACGAGCCACGCGGCTCTCATCGCGCGGCAGTACGGCATCCCCACCGTGTGCGGTTGCGGCGCCATCCATATCAATGAAGCGGCCCGCTCCTTCACCGCCAACGGCGTGGTTGTGAACGAAGGCGATGTCATCACGCTGGACGGAACGATGGGCGAGGTGTACAACGTGGCGATGGAAACCGAACCCGCCGCAATGACGGGCGACTTCGGCACGTTTATGAGCTGGTGCGACGAATACCGCAAACTGGGTGTCCGCGCCAACGCCGACTCGCCGGAGCATGCCGCCGCCGCCCTGGAATTGGGCGCGGAAGGCATTGGCCTGTGCCGGACGGAGCACATGTTCCTCGGCGACCGGGCGGCCCTGGTGCAGAACATGATTCTGGCCGAGGACGACGAAGAGCGCCAGATTGCCATCGACAAGTTGTTGCCGCTTCAGCGCGAAGACTTTGAGGGCATTCTGAAGGCGATGGACGGCAAGCCGGTTACCATCCGCCTCATCGATCCTCCCCTGCACGAGTTCCTGCCGCACGCGGGTACCGTGAAGGTGAAGTTGCGCGAGATGCTGGACAGCGACGCGAGCGGCGTGGCCGTGGCGAACGCCGGCCGGTTGCTGGCCGCCGTGGAAGACATGCACGAGCAGAATCCGATGCTCGGCCTGCGCGGTTGCCGACTGTCGATCTACTTCCCGCAGATTGTGAATATGCAGGTTGCCGCCATTATCGGCGCCGCCTGCGCGCTGAAAAAGAAGGGTCTGAATCCGAAGCCGGAAATCATGATCCCGCTGATTGCCACCGTGACCGAGCTGACCTACCTGAAGGAACAGCTTACCCAGGTGGCCAAAGAGACCATGAAGAAGGAAGGCGTGGAGGTGGAATACCTGATCGGCACGATGATCGAGATTCCGCGCGCCGCGCTGACGGCGGACGAAATCGCCAAGGAGGCCCAGTTCTTCTCCTTCGGTACCAACGACCTGACGCAGATGGGCTACGGCATCAGCCGCGACGACGCCGGCAAGTTCCTGCCGCTGTACATCGAGAAGCAGATCTTCAAGGCCGACCCGACCGACACGATCGACCAGAAGGGTATTGGCCGGCTGATGAGCATCTGTGTAGAAGACGCCCGCAAGGTGAACCCCGGCATCAAGCTCGGCATCTGCGGCGAACACGGCGGCGAGCCGGACAGCGTGAAGTTCTGCCACAAGCTGGGCCTGACCTATGTTTCCTGCTCACCGAAGCGCCTCCCGGTGGCCCGCCTGGCCGCCGCGCAGGCCGCCATCGAGGAAAAGGGCGGCTCCGCCCAGCGCGACAAATAGGTTCTGAAGGCTGATCCGCCTTCGCCCTGATGGGCTTTCAGCCTCTGTAGCCACAACGGCGAAGGGGGCACGGCGGATGAAAGGCTGAATGCTGAACGGGTAGGGGCACGGCATGCCGTGCCCCTGCTGTCATCCGGTATGCGGTATCCGGATATGGCGTGAGGGCCGGGGTTGTTTTGTGTTAGAATACGGGCAGGAGGAGCCGGTAATGTCAAGCGCAGTAGTCGTAACCGGAACGATGAAAGACGATCGTACCGTGGCATTGGACGAAGTGGTGGATGTTGGTAGCGCAAAGGTTCGGGTGGTCATTGAACCTCTGCAGGCTCGCAAAACTCGTTCCATCCACGATGTGCTATCGGAGATATGGGCTGAGCAGGACGCGCAAGGCTACGTTCCGCGCACCCGGCAGGAGATTGATGCGGAGTTGGAGATGGAGAGAGCAAGCTGGGATCGCTAGGAATGCGCATCTACCTGGACTCTGCTCCTGTCATCTACGCCGTTGAACGGATAATGCCGTTCTCTCTGAGTGTCGAGAAGCGCTTGTCAGCCGCGAGTTCTTTTGTGACCAGCCATCTGAAGCGTATGGAATGCCGAGTATTACCTATTCGGCGTCAAGACCATTTGCTTATCAAGGCATTTGATGCCTTTTTCGCCGATTTTGTTCATGAGGTCGTTCCGATCACCTCAGAGGTATTTGACCGAGCCACTATAATCCGCGCGAACACCGGTTTCAGTACGCCGGACAGCATTCACCTGGCGGCGGCGGTTGAAAGCGGTTGCGATGTCTTCCTCACGAACGATCACCGACTGGATAGGTTTTCAGAACTCATAGTTGATTCCTTGCAGGATTAACGGGCTCCCAAACGCCGCCATGCCACACCCCAAAGACAAACTGATCCTCGCGCTTGATGTGCCGACGCTGGACGAAGCCGTTGCCCTGAGGGTGCGGCTGGACGCCTATTTCGGCTGGTTCAAGGTCGGGCTGGAACTGTTCAGCGCGAACGGGCCGTCCGTGTTCGACAGCCTTCCGGCGAACCGGACCTTCCTGGACGTGAAGTATCACGACATTCCCAACACCGTGTTCGGCGCCTCGCGCGCGGCGGCACGGATGGGCGTGTGGATGTTCAACGTGCACGCCTCCGGCGGCGCCGAGATGATGCGCGCGGCAAAGCGGGGCGCGGAGGAAGGGGCGGAAGGTCGAACTCCTCCCCTGGTCATCGCCGTTACCGTTCTCAGTTCGGTGGATTCCGCAGTTTGGAACGACGAACTGGATATCCCCACACCCGTGGCTGATCAAGTGGTCCGCAACGCGGTACTGGCGAAGACAGCCGGGCTGGACGGTGTGGTGGCCTCGGCGCACGAGGTGGCACGGATACGGGCGGAATGCGGTCTGGACTTTGTGATTATGACCCCCGGCATTCGCCCCGCCGGCGCTCCGATGGGCGACCAGAAGCGCGTGATGACGCCGCTTGAGGCCATCCGCGCGGGTTCCACCTACCTCGGCATCGGACGCGCCGTGACCGCCGCTCCGGACCCGGAAGCCGCCGCCCGGGCGATTCTGGATGAGATAGGGATCCAGGATCAGGGATTCCCATTCGGGGCGTAAGGCGGGATTCAGTTCGGATAGAGAATCTTCAGCGCATTGCCCCGCAGGCGACCGCCCACGGCCGCGGAAATCTCCCCCATTGACGGGACAAATCTATCAATCTTCGCTATAATTGTCTCGCATCCACCTTATCTGGGATGAAAGGAGGCCATTATGAGGTCCCGACTGCGCATGTTGGGCCCCCTGATGCTGTTGATTGTTGCGGCGGCGCCGGTTTTGGCAACACCCGCCCGCATCATCTCCTTCCAGGGAGCTCTGACAGACCCATCCGGAGTTCCGAAGCCGGACGGGCCTTATGCTATGACCTTCCGCCTGTACGATGTTTCCACGGGCGGAGCCGCTGTCTGGACGGAATCGAAGAACGTGACAACCACCCGGGGTGTGTTTACCACGGGATTGGGTGACACAACGGCCTTTCCGTCATCGCTTTCCTTTGCGGAGAAAGATTACTGGCTCAGCGTACAAGCCGGGACCGACCCCGAGTCGACCCCGCGTTTGAGGCTTTACGGTGTTCCGTATGCCCTCTCACTGCCCGGCGTCACCGTGGCGACCAGCGGCAAGGTGGGTATCCTCAACTACAGTCCGGCGTTTGATTTGGATGTGACGGGTGATATCAACGCCAGCGCCAACCTGCGCGAAGGCGGTATCGCCCTGATCAACCGCTACGCATTTACGACCGGAACCAATGCCACCGGTACGTGGCCCATCAACATCAGCGGTAACGCCGCGGGGCTTTCTTCCATACTGGCGATTGCGTCGGGAGGGACAGGAATATCCACGGCGCCCACCGCGGCCGGCCAATATCTGCGTTCCAGCGGAGCCGGAACGTGGAGTGTCGGGACGATTCCGTCCGGCGACCTTCCCAGCCTGTCCGGTCTGTATGTTGACCTGTCAACCAACCAGACCGCTATCAACGGGATTAAGAACTTTACCAACAAGGTCGGTATCCGCAACGCCAGTCCGGTGTACACGCTGGATGTCGGCGGCGTGATTGCCACATCGGCCGGATACATTTTCGGCGATGGGACGATTCAGTTGTCCGCCGGTTGGCAGACGAACGGAAACGGCGGAACCAACCCTGCCACAAACTTCCTGGGCACCACTGACAACAAGGCGCTGGAAGTGCGGGTGAACAACACCAAGGCAATGCGACTTGAGCCTACGGCCGGCACACCCTCCATGTTGGGCGGTTCCAGCGGGAACGTGCTGGGAGTGGGTGGCGGAGGACCGGCACAAGGCGCCGCGGTTGTGGCCGGCGGCACGGCCGCCAAGCCCAACTCCGTATTTGACGAATTCAGCGTCGTCGTGGGCGGAAATATGAACGTTGCCGGCGTAAACGACGGCAACACATCCAACCAAAGTCACGCCTTCGTTGGCGGAGGCGAAAACAACCAGGCTGTCGCGGGTTACGCCACCATCGCCGGCGGCGACAGCAACCTGGCGGCCGGATTGTGGGCCTCCGTTGGCGGCGGGAATCACAATCAGGCGATCGGCCAGCAATCCACCATCCCCGGCGGCGACCAGAACGTGGCCGCGGGACTTCAGTCCGCTGTTGGCGGAGGCCTCGCCAACCAGGCCTCAGGGCAGAATTCCACAATTGCCGGTGGCTCAGGCAACACGGCCTCCGGTAACTGGTCCGCTGTGCCGGGCGGTATGAACAATGCCGCGACCGGAACTTACGCGATTGCTTCCGGATATCGGGCCAAGGCGAATCATACCGGCTCATTCGTATGGGCGGATTCCGTGAATTCCGATTGGGCATCCACGGGACCGAACCAGTTCCTCGTCCGCGCCTCGGGAGGTGTGGGTATCAACATTGTCAGTCCGCTGGCGGGAGTGCTTCTTGACGTCAACGGAATGATTTACTCCCGTGCCGGCGGTTATATGTTCCCGGACGGCAGTATCCAGACAACGGCTTTTGTGGCCGGCAACTCCTGGTTGCTGAACGGCAACGCAGGCACCAATCCCGGAGTGAATTTCGTCGGTACCACAGACAACCAGGCACTGGAAGTGAAGGTAAACAACACGCGCGTCCTGCGAATGGAGCCTACGGCCGGAACGCCAACTATTGTTGGGGGATATGTTAACAACACCTCCGGCGGAACCCAGGGCGGGTTCATCGGCGGCGGCGGCATGGCCGGCAACACCCACCAGATGTCCGATCACTTCGGTACCATCGGCGGCGGTATGGGCAATATCACCGGTGACGGTGATGCGGACCCGACCACGGCTCGGTATGCCACCGTTGGCGGCGGACAAAACAACCTGGCCAGGGTGGCCCGGTCCACCGTGGCCGGCGGCTACAACAACCGTGCTTTGGGGCCTGAAGGCTTCGTGGGCGGCGGTTCCGACAACGTCGCCGGAGGCGGCGCCAACACGACCGTGGCAGGCGGACACGAGAACCAGGCCCAGACAACGGCGGCTACGGTGGGGGGCGGTTGGAAGAACATCGCCGCAGGACAGTGGAGTGTGATTGCGGGCGGCGAATTGAACCAATCGCCCGGATTCTACTCAGCCATTGGAGGCGGCAAGGAAAACCAGACGCCGGGAACCTATGCAACGGTTCCGGGCGGCGCCGGGAACGTGGCGCGAGGCGATTACAGCCTCGCGGCGGGCCAGCAGGCGCAAGCCCTCCACAAGGGCGCCTTCGTCTGGGCCGACAGCCAACCCGCTCCGTTTGCCAGCACCAATCAAGACCAGTTCCTGGTCCGGGCGGGCCGCGGTGTGGGAATCAACACGAACGCGCCGATAGCCGGCGTGACCCTCGACGTGGCCGGTATGATTCGCTCATCGGCGGGCGGCTACATGTTCCCGGACGGAACAATTCAGACAACCGCGGCGTTTGGAGGGCCGGTTGCGCCGGCGTGGTTGCTGGCGGGCAACCTCGGTACGAATCCGGCGGTTGATTACCTCGGCACGGGCGATGCGAATCCCTTGGTCATCAAGGTGAACGCGACCAAGGCTCTTGAGATTCTGCCGACACTTGGGACGCCGAACCTGGTAGGCGGCGACATTGGCAATACCGCCGCTTTGACACAGGGTTCGGTCATCGGCGGCGGTGGAACAGCCGGCGCCAACAATGTTATTTACGACAACTTCGGAGCCATCGTGGGTGGTGACACCAATACCACCGGAACGAACGACGGCAACCCGACCGGCGACCCCTACGGCTTCGTGGGTGGTGGTCAGGGTAACCTGGCCAGCGGCGGATGGACGGCTGTAGCCGGCGGACTGAAGAATATCGCCGGCTCCATGCAATCGTTCGTGGGAGGCGGCGCATACAACCAGGCCATCGGGCCCGCCTCGGCGATACCCGGCGGAAATGAGAACTTCGCGCCGGCTCCGCTATCCTTCATTGGTGGCGGTCAAGCCAACCAGACACCCGGCCCGAACGCCACAATAGGCGGCGGAAATGGAAACGTGGGCGCCGGGCCGCATTCGTTCATCGGCGGCGGCCAGGCTAATGTCATTCAAGGTGCGTCTTCCGTCATTGGCGGCGGTAACGGCAACCAGGCGATGGGCCTGGCTTCGACGATTCCTGGTGGTCAGATGAACCTGGCTAACGGCAACTACAGTTTCGCGGCAGGACAGCAGGCACAGGCGACGAATCATGGTTCATTCGTATGGGCCGATTCACAGCCTTTCCCGTTTGCTTCAGCCGCGGTTGACGACTGGTCGGTCCGGAGTGTTGGCGGAGCGCGGTTTGTTTCGGCCATCAACGCTCTTGGCAATCCGACCGCGGGCGTCCGACTGCCGCCGGGAGGCAACGCCTGGCTGGTCCTGTCGGACCGGAACATGAAATCGAACTTCGAAACGGTGGACAGCAAGGACGTACTGGAACGCCTCGTTTCGATTCCTATCCAGAAGTGGAACTACAACACCCAGGATCCTTCCATCCGCCACATCGGCCCGATGGCGCAGGATTTGGCGTCTGCCTTCGCCGTGGGCGAGGATGAGAAGTACATCAATCCTTCCGATGCCGACGGCGTGAGCATGGCGGCAATCCAGGGCCTGTACCAGATGGTGAAGGAACGCGACCAGCGCATCGAGCAACTGGAAGCCAGGCTGGCGGCCATGGAGGCAAAACTGAACGGCAAGTAATCCAGGATCCAGGATTCTGGATTCAGTCTCGTAGGGGCACGGCATGCCGTGCCCCTACCGTATCCTGACACCTGACGCCTGGCACCTTTCCCGCGTAACACAATGAATGGTGATGGAATCCGTTTATGTGAAACTTGGGGTGATCTTCCTGGCGCTGGCGCTGGTGAGGGCGCTGACATTCGCGCGTGTGATACCGGCGAAGGCGCGGGAGGTGATGGCGCAGTATGCCGACAGCGGTTTGCTGGCCGCCGCCGTGGCCGTTTTCGTGGTTACCTTCCTGCTACAGATTTCGCGCGTGGACGGCGTGTCGATGCAACCCACGCTTTCCAGCGGCGAATTTGCGCTGGTCGACAAGTTGACCTACCGCTGGCGCGCGCCGCAGAGGGGCGACATCATCGTATTCCGGTCGCCGGACGACCCGCGTGTGGACTACATCAAGCGGATTATCGGGTTGCCGGGCGACAAGGTGGAAGTTCGAGACGGTTTCGTGTGGGTCAACGGCAAGCCTCTGGTGGAGCCGTATGTTCCATCGCGGATGTACTACACTTTTGAGCGCCAGATTGTGCCGGAAGGCTCTGTGTTCGTGCTGGGAGACAACCGCAACAGGTCGTATGACAGCCACTTGTGGGACGATCCGTTTCTTCCGATGGACCGCGTGCAGGGCCGGGCCGGGTTCATCATCTGGCCGCCAATGAAAGCCGGGGCCATTACCGGCAAGCCGCAGGATGTTTCCGTTCCGTGAACAGCCTGCCGAGTTCCATGTCGTTTCGCAACACCGCACAAAACTGGACTGTTGAGACCTGCCGCTTCCTGCACTCGGTGTACAGGCACTTTATGAGCGACAACGGTACTCTGGTGAGTGCGGCGCTCAGTTTCTACACCGTATTGTCTTTGCTTCCGGGCCTGCTGGTTGGCGTGTCGGCTCTCGGCTATCTGCTGGGTTCAGCGCAGGCCTTTGACGGCGTGATTCGTTTCATACAGGATTACGCGCCCGGACCGGTGACAGGCCTGGTTCACGACACACTTTCCACGCTGGTCAACACGAGGCGCGCGGCGGGAGTCATCGGTGCCGCCGGTCTTTTGTGGACGTCGCTCAGCATTTTTACGAGCATGGAGCACGCGTTGTGTGTGGCGTGGAAGGTTCGACAGCGCCCGTTCTGGAAGGCGCGACTGCTGTCGCTGGGATTCATGGTCTTCTCCGGGGTGTGCCTGTTGTTGTCGCTCGGTTTTTCGGCTCTCACGCTGAGGATTCAGGGCTGGCAGGAGCGGCTGTTCGGCGTGGCCCTGCCGCAGGTTCCGTGGTTCTGGAAACTGCTGGCGCTGACGACGCCCATCCTGCTCAGCATCATCGTGTACGGCGCCATCTACCTGATCCTTCCGAATACGCGGGTTCGGCGCCGCGCGGCGCTGGCAGGCGGGCTTTTTGCCGGTGTATTGTGGCAGATTGCCCTTCACGTGTTCCGGTCGTACCTTACGTCCAGCGTCGCCAAGTACGACGTGGTTTACGGATCGCTGGCAGGCGCCGTTATCCTCATTCTTTGGATTTATTACACGATGCTGGTGTTCATGATGGGCGCCGAGGTGGCCTGCGAAACCGACCGGCGGTTGAAAAAGAGGAAACGGGCGAACGCGTTGCTTTGATGCCGGTGTTCCATGTTCACAGAGAGACTGCTGAGTGTAATGGAAGATACTCCCCTTCAGATCGACACGACGAATACGCAACAGGCGAATCGCGCGGCGCGGCCGGCCTGGCTGAAGGTCCGCGCGCCCGGCGGCCCGAACTACATCCGCCTTGCCCGCCTTGTCAGGGATCAGGGCTTGCATACCGTGTGCGAGGAAGCGAACTGCCCCAATATGGGCGAGTGCTGGGAGCACGGTACCGCGACGTTCATGATCCTTGGTGACACGTGCACGCGCTCGTGCGGTTTCTGCGCCGTGAAAACCGGCCGTCCGCCGTTCCTCGATACCGACGAACCGCGCCGCGTTGCGGAAGCCATTGCCGGCATGAACGTGCAACATGCCGTGCTGACTTCGGTGAACCGCGACGAACTGCCGGACGGCGGCGCCGCCATCTGGGCGGAAACCATCACACGCATCCGGGAGGCGTCATCGGAAACCGGCATCGAGGTTCTGATTCCGGACTTCCAGGGCGATTGGGACGCCTTGCGCGCGGTGATGGACGCTAAGCCGGATATCCTGAACCACAACATCGAAACGGTTCCCCGTTTGTACCGCCGTGTGCGCCCGCAGGCCAAGTATGCGCGTTCCATCGAATTGTTGCGCGTGGCGAAGGAAATGGACCCGAACGCCGTTACGAAAACCGGCATGATGCTTGGACTGGGCGAGGTTGAATCCGACATCGAACCGGTTCTGCGCGACCTGGCTGAGACGAAGGTCGACATCCTCACGCTGGGTCAGTACCTGCGCCCGACGATGAAACACCTGCCGGTGGACCGGTATGTCACCCCGGAGGAATTCGCCCGATGGAAGGAAACGGGGGAGGCGATGGGACTGAGGCACGTGGAGAGCGGACCGCTGGTACGGAGTTCGTACCACGCGTGGAGCCAGGTACGGGAGTTGCGGAAGTAGGATTCAGGATTCGGGAGTCAGGGTTCAGGCCGAACGCCCCTAACCCTGCCCTTCGCCCATACGGGTGGCCGGCCATACGGCCACCCGTATGGCCGGCCACCCCTTAAGGAGAAGGGGGTTAGGGGATTAAGCCCTGAATCCTGTTTTGAGCGTCAAATCCCCAAAATCAAAAAAACTTTAAAATTATTCTTGAATCACGACAGTTTTGGTCGGAGATACGCTATAATCTTCATGTACGCTCGTTCGGGCCTTCGGGTCGGGACCACCGATTAAACAATCGGACCGCGACCGCCGGATCGCATCTCCGGCCGGTAGCGTAATATATGCGGGTTGGGGTCTGCAGGGTCCTCCAACTCGCGACAACCGAAGAGCGAACAGCCACTCCGCCTAGAACGCGGAGACTGGCTTCGGACCATGAAGCGTCCAGACGTGAGCCGCCGCTCACCTCTGGGCGCTTCTTGTGTTTTGGCACCGGCAAAGTTTTCTAGACCGTTGTTCAGATAGCACGAGAAAGGATGGGGATAATGGACAGATTCGCACAAGCGCTGGAATTGCAGAGACCACGACTCCGCCGTCTCGCCATGGGTTGGACCCGCGACACCGACGAAGCAGAAGATATCGCCCAAGAGGCCATTCTGCGCGCTTACCGCAAGCGCGACCAGTTTCAGCCAGAAACCAATATGAATGCCTGGACCGCCGTGATCGCCCGCAACGTGGCCATCAACCGCTTCCGCCGTTTTCACCGCTCCAACGAAACATTGAGCCTCGACGGGCTGTCAGATACAGAGAGCGGCGTGGCGATGGTTCCCGACAAGGACGAAAGCCGCCATCCGGAGCGGGTGTTCTGGAAGCGCGAAGCCGAGAACCGCATTGCGAGGGCAATCGGGGAATTGAGCCCGGAACACCAGCAGGTGATCCGCCGGGCCGCTATTGAGGACAGACCGTACGACGAGATTGCGAAGGAACTGAATATACCGATCGGAACGGTGCGAAGCCGCCTGTTCCGCGCACGCGAAAACCTTCGACAGCAGATGGCAACGATGAACTGATGTGACCCCAATTGGGAACTGAATAACAACCGGGAACAGCATAGCAGGGGTCAGGTACCAGGTGTCAGGTATCAGGCCGGAACCGAAACAAACAAGGTAATCGAATAGCGTGACCGCGTGGCACGGGGCTTGGAGGATATTCCAGGCTCCGTGCCCTTTTTCCAGGTGTCAGGTGTCAGGTGTCGGGTGTCAGATCGGGCACGGCGTGCCGTGCCCCTACACGGCTGTGACATCCGAGACACGTAGGGGCGATTCACGAATCGCCCCTGCCTGAACTCCTCATCCTGAATTCTCTCTGTGCCTCCGTGTCTCTGTGGTTAGTCGCATCGGACAGAACGCCCCCCGGATTTCCTTTCTTATTGGGAAGCAATGAAAACGCTCCCCGGAGAAAGGAGCCCTTGATGCATCACGGAGCGATTGTGGCGAAGCGGGTGGAATCCGCGCCGCGGAGTCAGCAGAAAACCGATACCTTTGCGTACGACCGCATGGAGTGCGCCGTGCCGCCGTTTCCGATGGAGGCCGTGGCGCGGGCGTATGTGGAGGACCCCGATGTCTACCTCTGTTGCAATGCCATCGCGGCCAAGGCTTGCGGAGCCGGGTGGGAGATCAGCGGTTCAGCGCCCGCCGAGGCGCTTGCGTTTTTCGAGGACGGTTCGCCGGACCGGCCGCTGATCGAGACGCTTCGCCTTGTGTTCCTGGATCTGAACCTGCTGGGAAGCGCGTACCTCGAAATCGCGCGCGACGCCCAGGACCGGCCCGCCGCGATGTGGTGGGTCCCGGCGTGCGAGGTCCGCGCCCGCAGAAACGGCGACGGTTACTGCCAGCGCACGGAAACCGACCGGTACACCCTGTTCAATCCATATACCCCGGACCGGAGCCGAAGACAGGAACTCCGCCGCACGGGCGCATGTCATGCGTCGCGGGAAGGCGGATGGGCGAACGAGATCATTGCGTTCCGCCTGCCAAATCCGGCGGGAAAGTGGTACGGCCTTCCGCCGGCGCTTCTCGCCGCGCAAGATATCCTGGCCGACGCGTGCGTGAAGGCGTCCAACATCTCTTTCTTTCAGAACGGCATGATGCCGGACTACGTGCTTTCGGTGAAGGGCGGTTCGCTGTCCGATGGCACGCTGGAGGAACTGCGCGCTTTCCTGAACGAGACGCACCGGGGCGCGGACCGGCACCACGGGATGATCGTGCTGGAGGCGTTGCCGGCAGGCGACCAGACGGTAGGCTTGGAGCTGATTCCGATGCAACCGGCGATGAAGGACATGCCGTTTCTGGCCTACCGCAAGTTCGCCATCGAGAACAAGGTTCGGGCGTTTCGCGTGCCGCTCAGCAAGGCCGGCATCAACCAGGCGGGGCGGCTGGGCGAGGCATCGGGCCGGGAGGAAACGGAAACATTCAAGTCGGAGGTCGTCGAACCACAGCAGACGATGGTGGAACACGCGTTCCGACGGGTCCTGCGGTCGGACTTCGGCGCCACGGATGCCGAGTTCCGGTTCAAGGACCTGGACTTGCGCGATACAACCCGGCTTGCCGAAACCGCCAGCCTGCTGACCGGCGGATCCGCCGTGCTGACGGTGGATGAGGCGCGGGCGACGTTGGGTTACGGTCCGAAAGGAGGCAGTTAGGGATTGAAACGGATCGTGTACGGGGAGGTGCTGACCCCGGGCGTGGTGGACGCGCAGGGCGACGTGGTCAGCGAAGACGAAATCGAGCGGGCCGCACACCTGTTTCTGCGGAAGCACGGCTCGATCGGCGAGATGCACAGCCGGTTTTCGGGCGTCGGCCGGGTGGTGGAGAGTTTCATCGCCCGGAACGGTGATACGCACTTCACGCAAGGCGCGTGGGTGCTGGGCGTGCAGTTGGAAGAAGAGACGTGGCGCGCCGTGATGGACGGAACGCTGACGGGATTCTCGGTCGGCGGTCGCGCGCGGCGGGTACCGGTTGTTGAAGAAAAGGAGGAGAATGATGCCGAGTGAGTTGAGGGATATCGAGGTCGAGGAGGTGTCGCTTGTGGACCGCCCGGCGACGGGAAAGCGGTTTAAACTTTTCAAACGGACGGGCGATACGAACAGAATCATCAGGAAGGCCATACAGAACATATGTTCGTTGTGGCCGCGCCTGGAAACCGATGTCCGCACGCTTGCCGACCGCATCGAGGCGCTCGAGAAGCGGACCGACAACGAGGGCGTCAGCAAGCGAGATGACGGCGGGATTGACGATTTGAAAAAGCGGGCTCGACTACTGGAGGACCGCCTTGCGGCGCTGGAAAAGGGGGCGCCGGTGCGGCAGTCTGCCGATCCGCGAGAGCCGAAGCCGAATCTTTGGAACGGCGTGCTTTGAACCTGAAAGGAGATAACGTGAACAACACCGAGGCCATTTCCAAGGCCATTTCCACCAGTATGATCACCACCGGACTGCTTTCGCCGGAACAGGCGGGAGCGTTTGTCCGGCAGGTGTTCGACTCCACACCGCTGTTGTCAGCGTCGCGCCGCGTGGCGATGGGCGCGCGCAAGATGAACATCGACAAGATCGGGGTCGGCGCCCGGCTGTTGCGGGTCAAAACGGAAGGTTCGGCCGCCCCGCTCTCGACAGCGGTCAACACGGGCCAGATCGTTCTGGACGCGGTGAGCCTCTCGTTGCCGTGGGAGATCACCGAGGACGCCATCCGCTACAACATCGAAGGCGAGCGCTTCGAGGAGACCGTCATCGGCCTGATGACGCGCCAGGTTGGTGTGGACCTGAACGACCTGGCGTGGAACGGCAACGCTACGCCGCCGACCGCCACCACGCTGAGCTCAAACGTCACGGTGTCCGGCACGTCACTTCCGGTGGTCGCCGCTTCCGCGTATCCGACCACGGGCGTGCTGGTTATCGACAACGAACGCATCCTCTACACGGGCCGTACCGGCAACTCGTTCACCGGCCTCACGCGCGGTTACGACGGAACCACCGCCGCATCGCACAGTTCCGGCGCTTCGGTGGCGCTTGTTTCCGACTTCCTGCTGTCGGCCTTCAACGGTTGGCTTCAGCAGGCGTCGACCGCTCACACAGTGGACGGATCCAACGTGGGCGAAGGCGCGATGGACAAGGGACAGTTCAAAGCGATGCTGAGTGCGATGCCGGTTCGCTACCTGGCGACGGCATCGGCGAAAGGACTGCGCTGGATTATGCACCCGCGCACCGCGTTTGCGTACCTGGATTCCCTGACCGACCGGGCTACATCTGGCGGTGATTACATCCTGATGGGCGCCGACGGCAAGTCGCCCTACGGCTATCCCATCCTGGAGGACCCGGCCCTGCCGACCGGTACGGTGGTTTTCACCGATCCGCGCAATCTGGTGCTCGGGATGGCGCTGGACATCCGCATCAGCCGCGATGCTTCCAGCAAGGACGTGATCAGCCGCGGTGTGCGGTATTACCAGATCGACCTGGCCGCCGACGCGAAGATCGAGGAGCCAGACGCCCTCGTTCTGAACACGGGAATCACCGTTTAGCGCCCCTAACCCCACCCTTCGCCCATACGGGAGGCCGTATGGCCGGGCGCCCCTTCCCCACTGGGGAAGGGGTTGGGGGTTAGGGAATTCACGGGAGGTTATCTATGCCTTACTGCACAAACCAGAGCATTCTGGACCTGATACCGGAAGTGGACCTTTCCGCGTTCGGTGACCAATACGCGCTGGCCGACACGCTGACGGAGATTGCCGGCGCGGCTTCGGACGACGTGGACGCGATGTGCCGACGAACCTTCGTACCGCCCACCCAGGCCGCGGAGAAGGTGTTCGACGGGGATGGCACGAGCCTGATGTTTGTTCCGGACCTTCTTCGCCTGGACTCGCTGAGCGTTAACGGAACGGTCCAGCCCGGCGCGCGGGCGTATCCTTCGTCGGGGCCGCCCTATGCCTGGATCGCCACGGGATACCGATTCCCGGCAGGCGCGGGAAATGTGCATGTTACCGGGCTTTGGGGATTTGGAGACGCCGTTCCCACAACCGTTGCGAGGGCTACGGCCTGCCTCGGCGCGGCGGAGGTTCTGTCGCGATTGCAGGCCCAGCGGGGTCAGGGAGCCAGCGCGCAGGTGATGGGTCTGGCGCGCGAGGAGTATCCAGACGGCGGTCCGTGGTCGGAACGCATCGACGACCTCCGTTCGACGGCAGGCCGGCTGTTGGTACCGTACCGCCGGTTGATGAGATGAAAGGGACGCGCGGGGGCAATGAAGTTTCGAACGACGATACGCGTGTGGCAGGCTTTGGGCGGAGTGGAGGGGGAATTCAATCCGCTGGCGGCGGAATGGGACTTCCGGTTCGAAACGCCGGCGTTCTGTGAACCTCTTCCAGACAGCTCGGTGAGCACCCTGTTCGGCAACATGCGCGCAGACGGCGCGCGCTTCTTCCTGGATGAAAGCCATCCCGAGATCGGTTACCGGTGGCTGATCAAGGACCAGAACACCAACCGTTTCTACCTGGTGGAGCCGGCCGCCCCCAGGTATTATGACACCGGAATACCGCACATCGAGGTCAACGCCAGGCGCATGCCGGAAGGGCCGGAGGGAGTCAATTAAGGATTAAGAATTCAGGATTACGGATTGGGTAAGGACACAGACAATATGCGGTGTCATTCTTGTATGTTGTGGAGTGTAGGTCCAGGCCGAGTAGTCGGCTAAGTGTAATAGGCCGAATCGATCGGCCTGGACCCGTGGCGTGGCAGATCGTATCATTCTCGGAACGGTCAGAGTCCGT
>Ga0302251_1000468_pt1 | contig 37544 bp, 25 predicted proteins | sample AAG_RA_Gln_MG_FD_193534 | JGI IMG/M metagenome (GOLD analysis project Ga0302251, IMG submission 193534) | Enriched activated sludge microbial communities from anaerobic digester in WTTP, New Holstein, Wisconsin, United States - AAG_RA_Gln | ecosystem: Engineered > Bioreactor > Anaerobic >... | reverse complement strand
CAACGATCTTCCTGAAGTCGCCGCGGTGGAGTGAGGCATCGGCTCTCGTGTTCAGCCTCCCCTCCACGCCGGCCAGAGCCAGCATATTGGCGTCCTTGATGAGCAGATTCACCGCATCTATACAGGTGTTCAGGTTGTTCTTCAAATCGTTGAAATCGCCATTGTATTCCGCCTTGATCTTCTCAGGAACCTCTCCCAGGGCAATGGACTTGACGTACTGAGCTGCAGTGTTGAGAGGGTGAACTATTGCATCGAGAAGGCTGTTGACGCACTCTATGGTCTCCCGGCAGTTGCCGGAAAAGCGGGAGACATCGACTCTTCGATCGAGCTGCCCATTAATGACCGCCTTTGAAAGATCTACAATGGCGCTTTTCATCTCTGCAGCTTTAGAGATATCCTGCATATACTCCACCGCACCGATCACCTTTCCAGAGTTGTCACGAAGCGGAGCCGCCGTGTATTGAAGAGGTATTTCACCTGAGTGCAGTCTTGCAACTGTCTCGCTGCTCTGAGTGCGCTCCTGCAGCATTGCCCGCGAAGCCACACAGTTTTCGGTGCTGCAATCCTGGGCGTGCATCAGCGCAGAGCATTTCTTCTTGATGCACTGCTCCTGCGGGATGCCTGTCAGCGTCGCAGCAGCCCTGTTGGCATAGAGGACATTCATCTCCCTGTCAACGGCGATAACCGGAACAGGAAGACTGTCCAGCAGCAGTTGGTAAAACTCCGCCGAATCAATGGCCTCCTGGTCGGGGTATTTTTCTTTCTCAGCCTGCGGAGCCGATTTCACATCCGAAGATGGCTGAGCAGTTCTGTCAAAGATACTTTTTCCCACATTATACGGCATAAAGACCTCCTTAAAGGGGATTCATTCAATCTGAACAAAGGCGCTGCAGCACCTCATCGGCAAGCATTGTATAGGCCCCGGCGCTTTTTCCCAGCGGCGAATACTCGAAAATTGTCTTTCCATGGGATGGAGCTTCTGCAAGAGAGAGATCGCGCTTCACTATCGTGCTGAATACCTTTTCTCCGTAATGCTCACGGACCAGTTCGATTATTTTCATCTGAGACTGGAGCTCTTTTGAGAGAAGCGGGTGAAATGCTGCATTCACCATTGTAAACAGTATTCCCAGCAGACGGAGCTCGATGCCCATATTGCTTCTTACCCTCTCCACCGCATCCATGAGGCTTACAAGCCCCTCAATGGCCAGATAATCGGGCATAAGGGGCACAATAAAAGAATCTGAGGCTGCAAAGGCATTTATCTGCAGCATTGAGAGCGATGGAGCGCAGTCTATGATAATGAAGTCATAATATCTCTCACAAACTGTCAGAGCCCGGGCCAGCAGATTCTCCCGTCCCGCCGCGTCAGCCAGAATGAGATCTGACGATGCAAGCTCCATGGACCCTGGAATCAGATCAAGTCCTTCTGTGCAGGTTGCCCTGATTGCATCCCCCATTGACGCATCGTGGAAGAGAAGATCGGCCAGTGAAGGTGTCAGCTCATTGTAAGGAACTCCAAGAGAAAGTGACGCCGAGGCCTGAGGATCGAGATCACAGAGAAGCACCTTGCGGCCCTTCTGCACAAGCGCGGCGGAAAGGTTTACGGAAGTGGTGGTCTTCCCTGTTCCTCCCTTGTTGTTAATGACCGCAATAATCATTTAGCCATCCTCCGCCGGAGTTCCGAATAAGCTAAGACCTGTCCGATTCTCCTTCAATTTTAAGCACTTCCTCGAGGTTCAGTATCGATACAAGCTCACGGGGCCTCTTGTATATGCAGGTGAAGAGCGATCCTGCCACTCCCTTGACGTTGGGCGGGGGAGGCTGCAGATTTTGAGGCTCAACGATAATGATATCGTCCACTTCATCAACAAGAAGGCCCAGACTCTCATCCTGACTCTTTACCATGATGATCCTGGACTCTCTGCCGACAGGGATATGAGGAGCTCTGAAGATCGTCCTCATATCCACCACGGTAACAACCTGCCCTCGGAGGTGTATCACTCCCCTTATGGCTGCCGGAGCTCTGTGGACCGTTGTAATCTTAAAATCCCGGCAGATCTCCAAGACATGTGTGATGCAAAGTCCGCAGATGATGGTTCCCACTGTAAAAACCACCATCTCACCGGATTTCTTTTCACAGGTGTCTTCACTCATCACGACTGCCTCACATTACTTACTTTTTGCTGCAAGCCAGAATTCAAGCTTCCCCAGAAGCTCCTCCCTATCCAGCTTGACGAGATATTCATTGATGCCGAGCTCTCTCCCTATCCGCTCATCTGATTCGCCTGCAATCGAAGTAATGGCTAAGATGGGCATTGCGGCAAGATTTGGACGATTTCTCACTTCCGCAGCCAGATCGAAACCGTTCATATTGGGCATCTCTATATCTGTCAACAGCAGATCGACTTTCTGACTCTCCAGGATCGTGAGAGCCTCCAGACCGTCTCTGGCAAGATATGTCACATAACCAGCCGCTTTCAGAAGAGAATCAAACTGTTCAAGAAAGAACTCAGAGTCTTCCGCTATCAGCACCGATGGGGCGCGTAAGACTTCTTTTACAGCTCTTTGTGCTCTCTCTTTACCGTGAGGAGAAGCAGACTCAACTTCCCTGAGATTAATAATCAATGTAGTCTTCTGCAGAAGAAGCAGAGAACCGGCAACTCCATGCGATCTGAACGTTACCTCGTCAACAGGATCAGCAGTCTCAACAATATCCACAATCTGAGAAGCCATAAAACCCGTTTCCCGCCCATTAAGCTTTACAACAACTATAAATATTGTGTAAGTATCGTCCATTGTCCCCAGAGGTGCAATTTCTTCAAGAGACATCAGGGGAAGGTTGCTGTCCCGGTAGCGGATTGACGGTCTTCCTGCAGTGATCTCTATGTTGCTTTTTTGTACTCGCTCGATCCTGATGACAGACTCGAGAGGGAATGCACAATGCTGAGTGGCAGAGTTGCTCACTACAAGAAAGCTCCGCACCGGAAGCGAATCAACCTTTACGGCTGTCGCCATCTTCTGTCCTGCAATCTCCTTGACTCTGGCAAGGTTCAACAATTCACATATTCCAGACACATCCAGAATAAGAGCAACAGTTCCATTTCCCAGGATGGTGGCTCCGGAATAAATCCTGCAGTCCCTCAGATGCCTGCCCAGAGGCTTGACCACTATCTCCTCAGATTCCAGAAAGGAGTCTACATTGATTCCATACTGCATTTCTCCTGCATTGACCATTGCAATATTGACAGCCCGGCCTTTTACTGCTGAAGCCAAAGCAGCAGATTCCCCTTCGCATAGAGAGGCGTGATCCGACGAGGAGCCGATACCCAGTACTTCCTGGAGGGTAATGAGAGGTACAAGCTCTCCTCTAAGCCTGAATAACACTGCAGATCCGATCTTCTGAATGACATCAGGAGCCTTTTCAGATGAGATCCTTACAAGCTCTGCCACATTGACCTGAGGGATCGCAAAGCACTCTTCCCCTGAAGTGACCAGGAGACCGGGGATGATTGCAAGGGTCAGGGGAAGCTTGATTTCAAAGGTCGTGCCATTACCGCGCTCAGTATGTATATCAACGACACCGCCAATCCTGGAGAGATTGGACAGCACAACATCCATCCCCACTCCCATGCCGGAAATATCAGTCACACGTTCAACCGTTGAAATGCCAGGCAGAAAAATGAGGCGGGCCAGATCTTTTTCAGACATGCCCTGTATCTGATACGGCTTGAGCTTACCGGTCAAAAGTGCCTTCTGCTTTACCTTTTCTATATCGATCCCGGCTCCGTCATCGCGAATAACGAGCCTGACCTGTCCGGCCTGATGGGAAGCGCTTATCCATATTGTCCCGTGAGGCGGCTTTCCGGCCTCAGCTCTTCTCTCCGGTGACTCAATGCCGTGGTCGATGGAGTTGCGCACCATATGGATAAGGGGATCTGTTATGGCTTCTATGACAGCCTTGTCCAGCTCCACCTCTTTCCCTTCCACTATGAGCTCTACCTGTTTTCCAATGCCGGTTGCAATCTCTCTGACAAGACGGTAGAATTTCACGAATATGGTATCGACAGGCTGCATCCTTGTCGACATGACTGCTTCCTGAACTCCTGAAGTGATGTTGTCTAAACGCTGGAATGCGTCATTGATACCTTTCCTGTTCCAGGTCCTGAGGCCTTCCAGAAACTGGTTTCTGGTCAGCACCAGCTCTCCTGCCAGCGTCATAAGCGTATCAAGCGAGCTGAGGTTGACCCGGATTGAGCTCTCTCCCTGGAATGAAGGAATGACTGCAGGGGCTTTTTCGCTCCCTGCCGGGGCTTTCCCGCTCACGGCACTGGCTTTTACATTCCCGTCCGCTGCAGGTATGGAGAGAGCAGGCCGAGGAGGAATATGCCGTTCCGATTTATCTGCGACGGCAATGCTTTCAGGGGATTGGGGAGGAATCCCTTCTATCTGGCTCTTCCTGTCTTTTTCAGGGTCATACACAACGTGTAGCCTGGAAAGAGGCAGATCCAGAATCATCGATAGAAGCGAGGGCTCCAATGGATTTGCCGCCAGAACATGGAAACCGGTCTGTTCTGAAATCTCTCTGCCTTCCAGTATTGCCTGCGCTCCGACCTGATCACTGCTTTTCAGAATATTCATCCCATGTGCCTCAACATCCTTGATGAACTGAGCCACACTGAGGCCCTTATCTTTAATATCGTTAACAATATCATATTCAAGCAGGTAGAGAAAAAGCTCATCACAGCAGGCGCGCTCACGTTCAGCCTTGGAGAGGGAAAAGACTTCCGTTCCATCAGGAAGACGGACCTTAACACTTTCTGAACTATCTTTATCGCCTGTTGAAGAAGACAATGCATTTTCAAGCTCTGCAACGTGTGCCTGAATATCAACACCGGACGATTGTTCCGGCGCACTGATCATGATGGTAAGAGTGTCAGTGGCTCGGAGCAGCGTTGAAACGACGGCATTGGAAGGGACCATCTCATGTTTTCTGATCCTGTCAAGTGTCTTCTCCATGACATGGGCAAGATCTTTAATCCCGGTGAGGCCGAGAAAGCCAGCGCCTCCCTTGATGGAATGCACATCTCTGAAGATCCTGTTGACAAGCTCGCTGTCAAGCAATTCCAGTGAGCCTTCAAGCCTGATGAGATTGGCTTCAAGATCTTTCAAAGAGTCTTTTGCCTCATCAATGAATGCCTTAAACAGATTCTGATCCATAAAGGAAATCAATCCTTTTCCAGGCTAATTCGGCTGTGAGCGGCAGTGCTCCTGAAGCTGTCATATATGGCAGGCAGGGATATGAAACGGTCAGGATGGCTTCAGGTAACCGGGAGTTTCACGTAATTACAATGAATTCTTCATTGTTCATCGAATACCTCTCAAACGAGGCAGACTCTCATGAAGCTCCGGATATTGACATCTTCCGGCCTCCCTGACGGCGGCTGAATAAAACAGGGACAATCAGTAAACTGTCCCTGCTGAAAGACAATACAATATATACAGGCGGTATGTTCCAATATCCTATACCAGCCCGAAAAAGCTCAATTCTGCCGGAATCACCGCTGTATGATAGTGATAGAAACAGCGACGACAGAATCGAAATGCTCTACTGGGGTGCCTGCATGAATGCACAGGCCGAATTAACCAGCTCTTCTGCCGGCTGCCTCAGAAAGCAGTAATCAGTTGGAATTCTGGGATCCTGGGCAATTCCGTGGGCCAGGTTGGTGACAAATTTAAATCCATCTCCACCTGATGCTTCCTTGGCTTTTGACATATTGGAGGATACGATATCCTTCATATTGGCTCCGGTGCTTCCAATCTGTATCTTGTCTCCATATTTCATCATATAGCCTACATAGTCAAACATATCATCGTTGGCTTCTTCCATCGGAAGGGGAGCAGGCTCCTCTCCTCTGCAGCTCGATGCAAATCTGCTCCAGTCCTTGGTAAAAACCTGATGCATCTTTTCGCTCATGCCGCTGCCGTCACGCGTATCCATTAGTACGCGCTCAACTTCCATCCCTCTCTGAGCAATGGATGGTGTAGGCATCTGCATCGGTGCTGCCTGTGCCGTCTGGTTCAGGTTGACATTACCGGCTTTAACAGAGTCCATTGTATCTACCTCCCTTTCAAATACTTATCCCAGCAGGAAAATATGGGGTCATTCTTCTTGCCTTGCTTTTTCATCTCCAGTCTCAGCAGATCGAAGGCCGCGCTTTCCTTCTTCTTGAGCTCTCTGGCTACCTCAAGAAACTGTTTGTTGCTCCTCATTATTGCTTTCTTTTCCTTAACGAATCCTGCAACATCGCCAGTAACCGATTCATCCTCGGCAAACTGGCGGAGCTTCTGAAAGGCGGAAAAATTGTCCATCTGCCTGTTCTCCAGATCCCATGAGTCAACACAATGAAGGCAGGCACACAGAGAGCCTCCTGCATTCTGTCATACATCATTATACCATGGTCAGCATATTTCTTAATATAGATTATCAGGCCAGGAAAGCCATTCCTGTGTTAAAATTTTGTTAACATTCGGACAATCTCTGCCGTGCCAAAACCCTCTGAACTTCTAATTGCCTGTTTCACCATTACTTCTACCTGCTTCTCAAGGATAACTCTTTATGATACAGAAAAATTTTCCTTCAAAAAAGTCATGACAGAACAGAACACAACGGCACTCCAGAAGGGTTTCTCCTGGACATATTGAATTTTTGTATACTGATGCCCTGTGAGTAACAATTTGGGCTTCATGATCACGGACATCAGAGGAGGAGCACAAATGAAGGAATATAGCGCCGAACTCCAGGTGATGGGTAAAGCAGTAGAGCTGAACCACTTTGCCGAACAGTTTCTGGCCCACACCGTCGTGGGAGCATCGTCATCGCTGAAAGGCTTTGGTGAGATACATACACTCGAACTGCAACGTAAGGATGGCGGTATCACCCTCACTGTAAATGGCAGTGAAATAGAGCTTTCAAAGTTTCCGCACGATATCATCGACAACACGCTGAAGGGGCTTCTCAGCTCACTGAAAGATGTCGACCTCACCGAAAGCTACACCATAAAAGTGACTTGTTAACAAGAGTCTGGGAGCTGCTCTTACTCAGCAGGCAAAAGAGGGTGCTTATGAAAAAACTCGTTACTGCTCAAGGGAGAGCTATAAATTTTAGACAACCACAGAGTTCACAGAGATTTTCTGGAGTTCTCTGTGCCTGCTCCGTGCCCTCTGTGGTTGTCCAAAACAGAGGGAAGCTGAGTGGTAACCAGAATTCATAAGAAAGAAAAAGACAATGGGAGAGACAGAATTCATCACTGATAAAGAAATATATGAACACGTTATCTGCGACGCCATACCTGGCGCCCAGGAGTATGTGTGGCTAGGCACAGCCGACATCAAGGATCTCTATGTGGAAAAGGGCCGCGGAATGGTGCCTTTCCTGGAGATCCTTTCTGATCTTATAAAGAGGGGGGTCTCTGTGAGACTCATCCACGCTAAAGAGCCAGGCCCAAATTTTCGTGAGGATTTTGACAGATACCCCAATCTGTTTGATGGATTAGAAAGAGTCCTCTGCCCGAGGGTGCACTTCAAGACCATAGTCATCGATGGAACTTATGCCTATTCAGGAAGTGCAAACCTCACCGGTGCAGGAATGGGTGCCAAGAGCGAGACAAGGCGAAACTTCGAAGCAGGCTTTGTCACCACCGACCCAAAGTTTATCAGCAAGATTATGGATCAGTTCGACAGCATATGGATGGGAGCCAGATGCATCGACTGCCAGCGCAAGGAGTTCTGCGGCGAGTACAAGGATCTGATCGGCGATTAAAGCTTATTTCGCACCGCGCTTCTTCAGGTACCGATAGAGAGTATCGCGCTTGAAAGACCTCGCATATTGAAGAGGTGTCATGCCTCCCTTATTTTTAATATTGAGCTTTGCACCCCTGTTCACCAGAAGCTCCACAGCTTCACCGGCGTTGAAAGCCACGGCGAGGTGGAGCGGAGTGTCGCCGGCATAGAGGCCGCTGCCTCCTGAAAGCAGGGTTCCGGTATTTATCTTCGCACCCTTTGAAATAAGCAGATCGGCAATTTCCCCGAGATTCTGTCTCGCCGCATAGTGAAGAGGTGTATAGCCTTTTCTGTCTGTAACATTGACGACTGCACCGTTATTAATCAGCATTTCCGCTATATTCGGACAGTTCCGTGACACCGCAACAGCCAGAAGTGATTCACCGCTTTCATTTTTGACATTGACATTTGCTCCATTCGAGATGAGCAATTGCACTGCTTCCACCTGACCTGATGAGACTGCATAACAGAGAGGTGTGGCTCTGCCAGGCCTGTGAGAGTCCACTGGCGCAGACGTGGCAAGCAGATGTCTTAACACAAGAATCCTGCCCTCCATGGCGGCATAGTGAAGTGGAGAAAAACCTGCACTGTCATAGAGATTGACAAAATCCGGGTGATCATTGAGTATCTCGATCACCTGATTCAGATCACCAGCTCTTGCGGCTTCGTGTATCTCATAAGCCCACGAGGCTGCAGAACTTATGCAGATAAGGAGACAGATGATCAGTGCCCGCTTCATAAATACTCCTTCCAGAGGCGCTCTTCGCTGTAATTCGTATTATATCAAAAATGCCTGTGCCCTTCAACAAGGATTGGATCGGGTATGGAACTTCCATGTCACAGCAGGTTGAGGTTTAATATTGACAGTGACATAATTGTACAATTTCGAGGAGGAATACTATGAATAACGTCCTGCCGCTTTACCTCTCACCTCTGAATAGAAATACATCATTTCCCGATATACATATTCCTGAAGGAGAGAATAAATGCTTTCATGAAGAGAAGGATACCTTCGCGCTGAAAAGCCTCCTTCAATTCAATGACGCTGATTTGACACCACAGGGAACCATCAATGTGATAGTGAGCGCCCAGACTCCTGAGAAGCTGGATAAAATAAAACAGGAGGCCCTTCAGAATCCCAGAAACCATGTAAAAGCGGAGCTTCCCCTCATAAATGCAGTTGCACTCGAGCTCTCACCAGATTCACCGGCGCTGATAAATGATATAAGCAACTCACGAGGGGAAGTCCATATCAACATCGACGGAACGATGACAGTAATAGATCCCCGCGAATCAATCGGACCTGTGACCAGACTGGATACCGCCACTAAAACAATGGGAATAGATAAGCTCTGGAATATGGGTTACCGTGGAAAGGGCGTCACCATAGCGGTAATTGATACCGGAATAGCACCTCATCCGGATTTTAAAGACAGGATAGTGGCATTCAGAGATTTTACGAATAAAGACTCGGGCAGTGCAGACCGGGCTTCACAAAGCCTTCTTGTTGACGCACCTTATGATGATCAGGGACACGGCACCCACTGCACAGGTATAGCTGCAGGAGATGGCTCACAATCCGGAGGCAGGCTGGCCGGTGCCGCACCTGAAGCCCAGATAGTCGGTGCAAAGGTACTGAATAGTAAGGGTATTGGCAGCGATTCTGACATTATAGCAGGAATTCAATGGGTCGTGGAGTTAAAAAGACAGGGGAAGCTCGATGTGAATATCATCAGTCTTTCTCTGGGAGGAAGCTGCCAGCAGTCATATAAGGACGATCCTCTCATGCAGGCCGTGGAAAAGGCAGTTGAGAACGGTATCGCTGTCTTTGCTGCCGCAGGGAATTCAGGAGAATATGGCCCCATTTCGATAGATACTCCCGGTGCTGCACCAAATGTAATAACCGTTGGAGCACTTGATGACAAAGGCACACTGAGCCACGACGACGATGATCGCGCAGAGTTCTCAGGTATCGGCCCGACCTTGGTGGATCTGTTGACCAAGCCGGATATAATGACTCCTGGAGTCAATATAACCGCAACAAACATACAAGGCGGCTATGTAGCGCACAGCGGCACTTCTATGGCGACACCGCTTGCAGCCGGAATGGGGGCCCTGCTGATACAGGCCAGCAAGGATATCGAACCTGGTGAACTGAAAGAGGTTATCAAGAGCACTGCAGAAGACCTTAAAGGGCTTCCTCCTGAGGAGCAGGGAGCAGGAGTCTTCAACGTGGTGAAGGCTTTTGAAAAAGAAACCGGCCAGGTTGTAAGACCTGACTGATGCAGCATTCTCCCAAAAAACAATTGGATATTCTGTGAATAGTTTTCACCATACCTGCCCTGGAAGCTCAGGGCAGGTTTTTTTCTGAGCAATGAGAATGATATTGAGAGGTGACTATGTCCAAGCTCTCTGATGATGAACTGGATATCCTTTTCAATAAACTGTCTCGCATCATGACCATTCTGCACCGCGGTCAGAAGCCCCGGCATATTGGCTTTGAGCCTGTCAACAGTCGTGTAATGATTCTGGCGCACCTGATGAAAACAGAAAATCCCCGTATGGGAGATCTTGCAGCGGTCATGGGGATCACAGTTCCATCTCTCACCGGAATGATAAAAAAAATGGAAGAAGAGAGACTGCTGGAGCGCCAACCGGACCCTTCCGACAGGAGAGTGGTGCGAGTTCATCTCAGTGAAGCAGGAAAACGCACCATAGAAGGATTATACGCAGAAAAACGGCAAAAATGGGCTCAGATGATGTCCCCGTTGAGCAATGAAGAGACGCAGCGCCTCGGCTCACTTCTCGATGAAATGTGCGAGCTGCTCAGGAAGACACAGAAAAAAGCCTGAGAGACTGACGACTCGAACTGCCTGAAACTCTCCCAGTTTTCTGCAAGAAACTCTTTCGGCACATTTCACATTTTTCACCAAAAAGAATGATTACTTCGTTTGTCATAATCCCCTTTATCTAAAAAAATTTTCTTCACCGTGACACATGGATGTCACTGCTCTCCTGCTAAAATATAAGATAATACAACACACACCGCAGCACCGATCTATACCATCACTCACACCGGCACAACATACTCAATAGCATAACCAACGATTTCTTAATTCCATGCAGGAGACAGGGGGGTGCTCCTGTGTGGAGATCCATTCGAGACAGCATTAATCTTATATTGGAGGGACATCTGGTGAGCACTGCCTGGAAGTACGCGATTCTTCACTCTGCAATTTTTCACTCTGCGGTTCTGCTGCTCTTTCTTTCGGCTGCAGGCTGCATCACAGACTCAACAATGGTCGGAACGGTAATCCATTATGACTCGAAAGGCTCGCTCGTTCCGCTTGCCGGAGGGAGGATTCTGCTTGTAAAAGGCGATCTGCCCGGCAGACTGAGAAAAGAGCTCACATGGTGGGACGAGGCTCTTGTCTGCCTGACAGGAGGAGAGAAGGAAAAACTGAGCGATCTCACCGATGAAGTGGCTGTCGTTTCATTCTTCAGCGACTCACTGCTGCCTGAAACTGTCGATACGAAATCGTGGTGCGCCTCAATGGCTGACAGATGCAGGCAGGAGGGTGAAAACTGCCGGAAAAAGAGCTCGTCGCTGCTCGGCAGATATTCCGAATTCTCAACTCAGGCGGCAAAGCTGAAAGCGATGCAGAAAAAGAACCTGCAGATGTCAAAAGATCTCGAGAGGAAGTCACATGAGAGCCTGGAGCTGGGAAAGCAGAGAAAAGGTCAGGCAGAAGAGGCTCTCAGACAGGCGGAAAGCCAGTATTCTCTTTACAGAGGGGCTCACTACAGCTCAAAACGCTGGATCAGTGAGGCAATGAATGAGCTTTCATCAAGTGATTACGGCTGCTATGTGGCCGACTACTGCCTCGATGAGGCAAACAGGAATTCCCAGACGGCCGGCATGCATATCAACGCAGCAAACAGCTGGCTTGCGGCGGCAGAGAGATGCTACAGGGAGTCTGAAATATACACCAGACGTGCCGAGGAGCAGCAGAGGAAAAGTGATTCCCTGAAACTGGCCGCTGACAATTACGGCTCCATTGGAAAGGCACATGAACTGCTTGCGGAGGAATACGGAAAAAAGATGAAAGAATACGATAAAGAAGCGGGGAACAGCCAGAATATGAGTGCCAGATACAGTGAGCTCTATACGCAGCATGATGGAAGCCTGACGACTGAGGCACTTGCGGCGGCAGTATCACCGGGAGACTCAGTCACAAATCTCCTGGGGCGCCTTTCAAAAAACTGCAGAGTCAGTGCCGTAAAAGAGATACCTTCCTGGTACAGGGAAAACCATAAAAAGATAGCACAGATCTTTGAGGAGAGACTGGCAGGCGAAAGCCCGCTTTCTGAAAGCGGCCAGTTCGGGTTTTCCCACGTCCCTGATGGAGACTATTACCTCATCGTGCCTCCATGTGCTTATCGGAACGACTGCTACATGGTCAAAAAGATCATCTGGAGAGGGAAGAAGAGCAAGGTGATAGTCTCTGATGACCATACATATTCCCTGTTCCAGAACGGAGTGCTCCGCAGGGGAATGGCGCCATTTATTCCCGCCGGATACAGGGCTGCAGGCACATCACACACTCAGATGGACAGAAAGGAGCTCTCATCATTTTCAGGCGGTGTTCCGCATAACCGCTCCGTGAAGATCGATGCCGTTTCCGATACCTGGAACACAATACACGGCAGCACATCCTCTCCACAGGAGGTGATCCGGTGAAAGGTCCGTCATATATTCTTCTTCTCATTGTCGTAACAGCGGCATTCCTCTGCAGCTGTGCTTCCCGGCAGGAACTGAAAGGCAGGATCGCCATCAATGACTGTAACGGGAAGAAGATATCTCTGCAGGGGAAGAGGATAGTTCTTGTACAGGCATCAGTTTCACAGGATCTGGCGCAGAAATATCCCTGGTGGAATGATGAAATCTATAGAAAATCACTGGAGAAAAAAGAATATACACAGGCGGCGAAACCGTGGAACACCGGTCTGTGCCTGAATGACAGGGAGATTGCAGAGAGGAACAGGCAGATCAATGCGCTGCTGCCGTTGAAAGATCAGCTCACGGTCGTATCCTTTCTGGGTGATTTCAATATTGAAGGCACTCTTAACATCAATGAATGGTGCAGATACTGGGTTGAGGACTATAAAGAGACTGCCGGAGAGTGCCGGGATGAGGCTGAGCTCTATCGGTTCATCACAAAGTTCCTGCTGGACAGCGCCGAGCTTTTCAGGGCCATTGTCGACAACGGAAAAAGGCTGGCCGAGCTGTGCAGAAGTGATTGCGACTATCGAAATGCGCGGCTTGCAGGACAGCTCTCCGGAGAGTATGAGAAATACCTCATTGCCGCCGGCATTAAAGCGGAGCAGTTTCAGACAAAGGCAGAGGAAGAGAAGAGAAAAGCAGATGAAGCAAAAGCATATTCGCAGAAGTTTGACAGACTCCTGATGGCTGTGAATGCCCGTATCAATATCAGCAGCTTCATCTCACTCGCCGAGCCTGATGAAAAAGTCTGTGCGCTCATCGAGCAGGCCTGCAGCTCAGGATCTCTGTCAAGGCTGGAGGAGCTTCCCCAGTGGTTCAGCCGGACCATCCGGTCAATAAAAGAGCCATTCCAGAAAAATCTGCGTGGTGAGGCCACTGTCGAAGAGGACGGCACATTCAGCTTTGACAGAATATCTCCAGGCGACTATTATCTGGTGATACCATCACTCCGATTTTCAGGCTTCAGCTGTTTCCTCGTCAAAAAGGTCAGGTTCGAAGGGAAAACTCAGCATTGTGAACTGACCTCAAATGCTCTTTATCGGGCTGACTACTGGGGAGTTTACCGGACTCTCTTTTCACCTTTTCTGGATGACCCTGTCAAGAAGATAGCCGCCGGAGAGGCGAATCTCCAGGTGTTTGATACAATGGTGAGACGTGAGCCGGGAATGCTGCGAGCCGTTGATCACAAAGGGTTGACAGCGCTCCATCACAGCGTGCTGAAAAGCAGAGTTGATGTGGCCGATCTTCTCATTGCCTCAGGAGCCGATATCAATGCTCCATCGATTGAAGGAGAGACACCGCTTCACTGTGCGATCAAAAAGGCAGTAAGCAACAGGGCCGACATTGTTGCCTTTGATATGGTGGGGCTCCTTCTCGAAAAAGGAGCGGACGTTAATGCCGCAACAAAGGAGGGAGTCACCCCTCTTCACACGGCAGTCTTTTCCAGAAGCTACCCGGCGCTGGTCGATCTTCTTCTGAAGAAAGGAGCGGACGTCAATGCCAGGACTGAAAGCGGTGATTCGCCACTCCACTTTGCAGCAAGAAAGGATACCCTCGATACAGTCAGGCTCCTTCTCGCAAAGGGCGCCGATGTAACGGCAGAAAACCACGATGGAGAAACGGCACTTTCCACCGCCGAGATGTTCAGAAGAAAGGACATTGCCGATCTTCTGCGCAGCGAAGTGGAGAAAGCCGCAAAGGAAAGAAAGGCGCAGCAGTTTCAGACTGCAGTGGGCACAAGTGATCTCGGCAGGGTGAGAGAACTGCTCAATGAAGCTCCGTGGCTTGCCCTGTGGAAGTATAAAGACAGGAACGGAGCCACGCCGCTGCACATCGCATCCGGTCAGGGGAACCTCGACATTGTCAAGCTTCTGCTCTCAAAGGGCGCAAAGATAAACGACACGGACTCACTCGGCCAGACAGCACTTTATCATGCAAAGAAGGCTGAAGAGGAAACAGTGGCTGATTACCTGCGCGAGCAGGGAGGGAAGTGAGGAGGGGAGGCTCCTGAGCGTGCCAAGATTGAGCCGCACATATGACCAGGGCACCAGGGAAACGGTAACTGATGTATCTGAGCAGGAAGCAAGGGAATTTTTCAAGGCCATAATGGAGAACGACCTCAAGACAGTCAACAAGTACCTCGTAAGCAGGCCTGACATCGTGAAGATAAGGGACAAAGACTTCAGGACGCCGCTTCACTATGCAATTCAATATCTCAATGACAAGGAGATTGCAATATCGCTGATAATAAGCGGAGCCAACGTCAATGCAATAGACAGAAAGAAAAGCACCCCCCTTCACCTGGCTGCCCTATGCGGGCGCACCGAGGTGATGGAGATGCTTATTTCGAAAAAGGCAGAGGTGAACGTGTACGACACAGACAACAAAAGCCCGCTCAATTATGCAAAAACAGTGGGAAATTCAAGGGCCATGAAAATCCTCCTGCGTAACGGGGCGAAGGAGAGGTGAAAGTGTCGGGCTGAGAAATACTCCAGCCCTACAAGACGGCAGTCTCCACAAAACACCGGGCCAGGGCTTCTTCAATTGCATCAACCGGAGTCAGTTTCACAGCCGAGAGCATGTAATCAGGCAGCGTCTCGGCCTCCTTCATGTTTTCCCGTGGAAGGATGACTTCCTTTATCCCTGCATCATAGGCGCCCCGGATCTTCTGAGGAACACCGCCGACAGGAAGCACCTTGCCCATTATCGTTATCTCGCCGGTCATCGCGAGATCGTTCCTGACAGAAAGCCCCTTCAGAGCGGATACGATCCCCACCACGATAGGCACTCCGGCAGACGGGCCTTCCTTGGGAACCCCCATGAAGGTGGCGAGCACTGCAACATCGTAGTTCTTTCTCCACTCGAGATCAATGCCCAGCTCCACATGTTTTGCTTTCACATATTGTGCCGCAGCCTCTATGCTTTCGCGCATCACTCTCTGGATTGAGCCGAGAGGGACGATGCGCCCTGATCCCTTCGTCGCCTGCATCTCAAAGCGCAGAATCTCCCCGTGATCGCCTGCCACTGCAAGGCCTATCACCTCACCCACCGCGGGTTCCGGGGGAAGGCTCACACGCTGAGTCCTGTCTGCATCGGGAAGAACTGGTGATCTTTCACGGCCTGTTGACATTATCCGGATGCCGAGCTTCACCTTGTCGTATTCGCCAGGCGCCATCTGATGAAGCTGATCGCGGACCCGCTGGCGGAGCTCACAGGCCAGCACAAGAGTTTCTTCCAGTTCATCGTCAGTTAAGTTTCCGTCAGGGAAGAGAAGCTTCAGAAGTCCTGAACCGGTTTTCATCACGGCTCTCAGATCCCTGCCGGAGAGACCTCTTTCTGTGCCTGCCGAATCAATGAGCTCGAAGCGCTTGCGGAGAGAGCTCAGGAGATCAGTCTTCCGGAGTTCGTGCATGATCTCGCAGAAGTAATCGGTGATGAAGCCATAGTCTTTGGAGTAGCTGTTGGGCTTCAGCTTCGGGATCTCCCATCCAGGCAGATAGGCGTGGATTCTGTCCAGGAAGGCGATGACCTGAAGAAAGTCGGGAAGAGGCTCGAAGAGGTGGTAGTATTTCTCATGAGGGAGATTCCCCTGCACGTCTATGTTTCCCACGAAGACAAGGCTCGCAAAGGCAAGCATCTCTCTTCTGCCCCTCGAGAACTTGCCATCCTGCATGAATCCCTGCATGATGCTCACCAGAGCCTTGGGATCGGTAAAATCGGTGTTGGCGATCTCATCGAATATCACTGCATCCCGGGAGCCCACCTCTCCTATTTTCCCCGAGTTCAGGTTGATGAAGAGCTGGGCGGGAGTTGCCTTGCCGCCGGAAAGCACACGGGAATAGTACGAGATGTTTCTGTAGAGATAGGTTTTTCCTGTTTCACGGGGCGCAAGCTCCACCATGTTGACATTTGTCTCCACCAGAGGGATGCAGCGGCACAGGTACAGCAGCTTTCTCCGTTTCAGCTCCTCCTCTGTGTCCTTCTCCTTTTCCCTGAATGAAACAGGATCGAGCCCGCAGGAGTTGATCAGCACGTCGATCCACTCAGAGGTGGTGAACTCCCTGCGTTTGCTGATGAATTCATCCAGATTGATGACACTCACCTGAAACGGAGTGAAGGCGGTTATCTTGAAGGGGCGTATTTTCTTACCGTGGACTTCTGTCTCATCATAGGTGAGATCAATCGTGCCCCACATCCCGCCGGCCAGAAGCATTGGATACTGGCTTACAATCTTTTCCGGAATATTCACATAGCTCTCATTTATCGCCGGGATGGCTCCCCAGTATTTGTCTTCTGTCTCGACAAGCCGGGCCTCCAGGTTGGCGATAAGGGAGTGAGACCTGTTCTCCCTGATATAGTGGCGTATCTTCTCGGCCTCCGCCCCATAAACAAAGGTCTCCTTGAGTCGCCTTATTACCTTTTCCATATCCTCATGAAAAGTCTCTTCGGCGCAGTAGTTGTCGATGAGATATTCCAGCACATAACGGGGAAATTCGTCGACGCCAGTATTGAGCGTATAGGTCTTGTTTACAACCTTCCCCCGAAAGACTTCTTTGAGTTTGGTGTTCATGGGTTACCTCCGGTGTATGGGTACGGGGTACAGGGTACGGAGAATGAGGGACGGAAGAAGAAGAGGGCACCCTGCCGACAATATTGCCTTACCTATCCCTGTACGAATCTTTTCTCTGTCTGATATGATGAATGGTGATAGTGTTTTCAATCTTGTTTACCCTGAAAGTTACTCTCCATTCACCTATCTTTCTTCTCCAGATGTCAATCTCAGTTTCTAACCGCTTGATATTGGATACATGAGGAAAATCTTTCAATTCTTCTGTGCCTTTGACTATTTGAGCCATTATTTTTCTGTTTTTTATCGATGCCAGTTCCCTGTCGGCTACACTGGAATACTTAATTTCATAAGCCATGCTTCTTCTTTATCTCCTCAATGGGGATGGTTTTTCCTTCACTCTCTTCCAGCAGGCCGATTCTTATCGCTTCTCGTTCAACCTCATCAACAGGCTCATCGTCGCCGTGCATTTCGGTATAGAAAGCCAGAGATTCCAGTATCTCAGCTGCCATAGGAATTTTCTCTTCCGGCAGCCTGTTCACGATGGCTATAAGCTCTGTTTTTGTCTGTACCTTTTTCATGAAACCTCACCTCTGCTTACTTCTTGACTGCATGCGGCTCAATATGTTGTTCTATCATTTCGGTGTTTGTCCACTTTATCCATATCATCACACCTTCACGACAGCATGCCTGATAACATTATAGAAGCTGCAGGAAGGGAAGTCAATGAAAAATGAATGACACAGCCCTCTGTTCCAGTTACAGTCCCATTCTGTTGCGTAATACTAATTCTTCTTCCCCCAGTTCCCTGTATCCGTACCCTTTTCCCGTTATTCCTCATCCTCCACAGCCGTCTTTGCCTTCCTCGATTTCTTCCTTCCGGCATCTTTCCCCTTCTCCCCCTTACCCTGTACACCCGCCCCCGTACCGCTCTGCTTCCTCACACAGGTCTGATAATCTTCCTCCACGCCCATCTGGTGTTCCTCTGGAAGGTTGTCGGTGTTCAGGCCGCCCTTTTCATAGAGGAGCCTGCCCTGCTCATAGAGGCCGGAGCGTTTGCAGTGACGGATCCATTCGGCGAGGGTGATGTCGTTCGGCTGCTCCTTTTCAGGGATGGGGATGCCCTGCAGCAGAAATGTGACATAGCGTTTGATGCGGCGGTTAATGCCCCGCTCACGGCCTTCGGCCTTGAGCTTCCGCTCCTCGTCGGACTGAGGAAGGCGGTACGTGCCGTGGCCGGTCTTGAAGAAATAGTCGAGAAGCCATTCTGAAAGATGCCGGCGCGGCTTGTCCTTCACCGTATAGACAAAATGCTCGAAAATGTCCGAGTAGTGGGCGCCTTCGTCTTCAGGATGCTCTCTGTGCCACTTCTTGAGATATGCCTCGATCAATGATGCGGCGCCATCTTCCTTGGCCTGCTCGGTGGCATCAGCAAGGGAAAGCTCACTCTCCTTCAGATACCAGCGGGACCGCTCAATGATGCCGGAGCTTCCGTCGTGCCCCTCCGGCACCGGTTCCCTTACCGGCTCAGCTACCTGAGAAAGGATCTCCTGGAAGTTGTGAGGCTCCATCGTGCCTTTCCTGACCATTCGGCTCACCACCTCATCATAGATTCGGTCCTTCGTGGCGCCGGGGTTCCCGTCGAGATAGTCGGAGATGACGGCCCGCACCTTCTCGTTGAAGGTGGAGGTGTCCTCATCGCCGCGAAGAAGCAGGGAGTCGGCCAGCTCCCCAGGCTTCGGCTTGCGGAAGTTGATCACGAGGTCGCGCTTGGTGACTTTGTCGGCGGTGAGCTGGTTATATGACTTCTGGCCGGTATCGATGAAAAGCACATCACCGGACTTGTCCGCAATGAACCCCACCTCGGCCATGATATCCTGAATCAATGACCAGGTGCCCTCAGAGGTGTCGTGATAGCAGAGGGAGAGCCATCTGCCGGGCTTCAGAACCCGATAGCACTCGGCCATAGCCTGCCGCATCATGTTCGCCCAGTCTTCCTCGGTCTTGCCGCGGATCTCATTGACGATAATCTCCTCATCGTGCCAATGGGTATCGAAGCCGAGCCACGCCTCCCAGATGAAGTTGAGCTCGCCGTACTGCACCTTGTCGGCGTAGGGAGGGTCGGTGAATATGTAGTCGAGGCTCACTGATGAGATGGCGGAGAGGTCGGTGGCGCTTTCTGTAGATAAGAATATGGAATTATCAAGATCTAGGAATCTTATATTAGCCAGACTTGAGATTATATCATCATATTTTCTGAGAAATGATGACCAGACTTCATTTTCAACACTATCCTGCGGAAGATAATAAGTTCCTGTGGAACCACCGCCGCCTGTTTCTCGATAACGATATAGTTTCGAAGTATTCAATAAAAACGAACTGAAAATGAATTCAAAATTCGACTTGTTTTGATCCAGGTGTCTGAAAGTTTCCCGCACCATTGCCAGCGCCCACAGATTCCGCTTCGTGAAGAGTTCATTTATCTTCCTGAAATTACGTCCCAGTCGCCAATTATCACCCCACGGAACTGAGTCGTCTTCCACATTCATCATCTTGTGCGGCGGTGTCCAGTACGGTATCTCCCTCCCCTCAATCTCCCGTATCTTCCCAAGGTCATACTTCTCGAAGTACTCCCGCTTCTTGGGGTCAGGGTCGTTATATCTCCGCTCGTCCCGCGTGGGACGGCACGAGCCTTCGCAGAGATAGCTCACCAGCACAGGGATGGCGCCGAAACGCTCGGTGCGGGTGCTTATCTCCTCGACGATACCCCTCTTATGGCAGTGCGGGCAGACGCTTATCTTCTTTGCCTTCCCTGCTGAGGTTCTCCCCTCCGCATCCACGCAGTCAAAGAGAGGCGCTTTCTCGAGGCACCTGGGGCACTGGAAGACCTGCGAATAAACGGTGTAGCCCGTTGTGGCCTTCCCGCCGCACCGGTCGCACCGCGTCTCATAGAGCCAGTCCATCTCAGGCTTCACCTTCCGCTTCAGCTCCTCGAAGGCTCTCTTTAGTTCATTGACATCGACAGGAGTGCAGTAGTTCTTCGTGATGAAGGTTGCCGCCGGGCTCCGGTCGATGGCAATAGCCTTCCGACCCTCCATCAGCGCGGCCAGGGCAGTCCCTCCTGAACCGCAGAAGGGATCGAGCACGAGATCGCCTTCCTTCGTATAATGTTTTATATACTGCCGAATGGCATCGTGAGGTTTCTTCGACCAGTAGGTGTGCATATTGTAAATGGCTGTCGCCTTTGTCGTCTCGATGGGCTTGTCAAAGGCAGGCACATCATAGTGATCATTCTCAGGGTCATAGGGATTCTCCCTGATATGCTCCTCCACAAAAGCTCTCAGGTTCGGGTTGGGCTTGTCGCCTGAATAGTAGCCCTCAGGCATCTCAGGAACCTTCTCGTTGAACATGCTCATCTGTTCAGACTGTAAAATCGTTTTCGCCATAAAATCTCCTTCCCGCTTATCGGAGGCCCCCAGTTCTCTGGGCAGGCACAGGGTTTACCCCTGCAATCTTCCGCCTCTCTCACTCTTCTCTTCACTTATCCAGTACCCAGTACCCTGTATCCTGCCTCCCCTTTTACCCAGCAACTATCTCCCTCAATGCATCCCTGAATACCTGAAAGCTTTTTGAGATATTACGCCCTCACTCATGTCATCGTTCACGGAACGCTGCATTACAATGGATGCAGTCAGTGGATCTCCGGCGCCGAAATGACCCTCCACCCACAGATTACCCAGTCTCGCGCCATTATCTATAAGTTCCTTTATACCGCGTATGCGGGAGGTATTAAGAGCCTGTGTATAACCCTTTTCATCTCGATAGAGAATCCACAACTCTTCCGCATTCAAACCATTTACGAAAAACGGTGAATGAGTGGTTATCATAAGCTGTGTCATTCCTGATGCGATTCGGCATTCTTCACACAGTTCAGGAAGAAGCCGGGGGTGAAGATGGTTTTCAGGCTCTTCAATACCGATCATCTGAGGCGGCTCCGGATCATAGAAGACGGTGAGATAGGCAAGCATCTTGAGCGTTCCATCGGAAGTATATTTTGCAAGAACAGGCTTTTCGAAAGGTGCGTCTTTTATCTGTAACAGCAACCTGCCATCAGCCAGAAATTCAGTATCAACCTTCTCGAGGCGTGGTATCCTGTTCGATAATACAGATAGAATTGTTTCAAGACGATCAGGATGCTGTTCTTTGAGGAACTGGATAACATTGGGCAGATTGTCGCCAAGAGCCGAGAGTCTTTCCTGAGGTCCCGCTTCCGGAATACCTCTCGCGCTGTCGGCGGTGAGATAGGATAAGTGCCAGTCTGTTATAAAACGACGGAGAGCGCTGACCCTGGGGTGCCTTGCGAACTGTCCGAGGGTATTTACTGCAAGCATCTCTCTTGAATCAAGCTTTTCCTTTATTCGTTCATCCTTTTCATCAGGCATCTCGCCTGTAATGACTTCCCCTGAGCCTTCAATAAAATGAAGAAACTTGAATGGTGAGCCTTTCCGTCCTCTTCTCCATCTCAGCCATTCTTCGGCAACATATGGCCCCCTGGAATCCTCCTTTATAGAGATAAAATAAGTGATTACTGGTGTTCCTGATTTTTCTCTGTATTGCAGCTCAAACTCAATAGGCCCCTCACATCCCCTTGTGCGAAGCTCCTTGAATCTTCCCCTCCTGTCCCAGGCCTTCCGAAGACCTACAGAGAAACACTCAGACAAAAATGCAAATACATCAAATACAGTTGATTTCCCACTCCCGTTCGGGCCAAGAAAAACAGTGAGTGGACAGATCTTTTCAAGTGAAAGATTTTTTAAAGCTCGATAGTTTCTGACCCTCAGAGTTTCAATTCTGGGAACCGAAACAACACTTTCTTCAATCATACAGTTATCCTCCAAAGACAGAGATGAGCTGTTGCAATGCTATATTTCCATTAAAAAATCCCCGCCCCTTACCCTCTTTTCACCTGCCATCGTTTTCCTCCGGGCAGGCACAGGGTCCTGAGCCTGGACCCTCCCATCTTATCCCTTCACACCCCTCTTCATCTCTTTCCTTACCCAGTACCCCGTACCCTTATATAAAACCTCACCTTCTCATCATCCAGATCGATCTGGGAGCCTATTGTATTCATTATGAATTCCAGATAGCCGCGCACGCCCATCCTGCTCCAATCCTCAACTGAATCCAGGATTCTCAGCAGACACTTTACCGGTATCTCAAAAAAGCTCCTCAATCCCTCATTTTTTTCAATGCCATAATGTTCTGAGGCAATGGCACGGATTTCTTCCACCAGAAAGGGGTCAAAGGTCTTGGACAGATAATCGGCAAGCTCCACTGACTTCGGCTCAACCAGCTTTCCGCAGTCATAGCTGACTCCTGCAAGATATCCCCTGATCCTGAAAAGACAGAGCTTGATGGCCTCCATGACCCTTGCATCATTGATACCCTTATGTGCCGGATTCATGGAGAACTTCAGGATCGCCTCCTCTATTGGCAGAAGATCGAAGAGACAGTCATCCTCCTCACCTTTCCTGATGGAGCCGAATTCCTTTTTCATCACTGAAGCGACCTGATGGAACTTATAGGAGTTCACCTTCTCAGTTTTTGTGGCATTGAACTGCAGCACACTCATTTTCTCTGCCACGGATTCAATACCAGGCGGCCTGCTGTCTATTTTGTCCCGAAACATCCTGTAATGCTTTTTGACCCGCTCGACATATGCATTGTCGGTAAGCAGAACCTCTTTCACCAGCTCCAGAAGCATGGGCGCCAGACGGGATTGCGGACTCGCGAGGTTCAGCGCAGGGCCTTTCAGATCGCCAATGATCCGGGGATCGTCATCACCCAGCCATCTGGCGTAAAACTCAGGGCTCTCCCATCCCCAGGCAATGACTGCCTCTGCTTTCCCGCGCAAAGATGACAGGACGTTGAACATTACCCGCCTGCAATCGCATCCAGGTTCATTACAGAACAACTCGAGAAAACCATACTCATCAGCAGGCAGGCCGGAAGGAGAGCCTTTCGGGATAGTGATCGAGCGTGTCTCCCTCTCTGCCAGCTCAGGAAAATATTCATGGAAAAGTACATACGGCATATCAACGTTCCTCCCAGTCACACTTCTACAGACGGTTCTTCAGGTTCGACTTCCTTCTTCAGAACATTCCAATAGTTCAATCTTCACAGTTACCAAAGCCTTTTCGGTCCTCTTCCAGCCGCACCCCGTGTTTTCTTCTCTTCCCGTATCCCGTAGCCTTTCCCCTGTGCCCCCCTCACTTCCTCGGCATCAGCCCCAGTATATTACCGAGACTTGCCGGCACCCTGCGGATCACCCGCTCGTTGTTGAGGCGGACAGTAAATTTGTGCGAGCACGATCTTCTGACTACATGGTGCCCCTCCCGCCAGGACACCGATACGGTGAGCACTCTTTCCATTACGCCATTCTTTCGCTCTTCGTCTGTAGCATCGTCGAAATTCAGCTTGACAGAAGCACTGAACTCATATCCGCCGGGAGGCACAAAGCAGATCTGACGCGATATTTCACGCTCCCCGCCAGTGCCTGTTGAGCCCAGAACCGCTTCCATATCGACTCGCATCGATTCCTGCGCTTTATCTTTCGTTGGAGTGAGCCTTATGGAGAAAAGCAGATCCTCTGATTCTCCGCACTCATCAGCAGCTTTTATGCCGGACATGGCAAGCAGCCCTTTTTCCTTCTCCTTGACCTTGAGCACAATCATCGGGATGATGAGCTCCTGCAGAGATATACCGCCGTGGCTGTAAGCGTCGGGGTTAAAATGAGAGCCCGGCCGGGAAAGCGCATTTCCAGTTTTCGGGAAAATAACTGATTGATAGTATTTATCTTTGGTACATTTTAATTTTTTGTCGAATACTGTCTCTTTTTCCGGCATTCGGAGAGCGTTCGGCGCAAACTCCCAGATACCGTTTTTGAACTTGTCGGAAGTGTGCAGGGAGCTTATGTTCTTTAACAGGCGGGCATATTGAAAGCTGCAGTCTGAGATGTCGTTCAGCCATCCAGATTCACAGGTGAGCCTTTCTCTCGCCACTCTCGTGAAGCCGTGATCTGCAACTATGAATATTTTGGTTCCGGGTGCGAGACCGCGAACTATGGACATCACCTCAGTATTGATGATATTCCTGATATGCTGGTCGTATATGAATGACATCGGCCGAGACGGGATCTCCCTGCCATCTTTGATTTTCACACCAATTTTATGCAGCTCATTGTCACACAGCTCAAAGATTATCATATCCAGATTGCCTGCCCGATAGCGCACCACTTCTCCAGTGCCGACCTGTTCCATAACCTTTACCCCGCCCTTATATCCGAAGACCCTTTCAAGAGCGGAAGCGAGAAGCTTGTCCTCACCGTCGGAGGTGGAGAATTGATCGGGAAATGTGCCTGCCGAGATTGCCTTTCGTGTGATGTGAGTCTCTGAAGGAAGAAGTGAAAGCCCGGGAAGATCTGCGATGACTTCCAGCCTCTCCTCGAGGACTGGGCGCATCAGCTCATCCCAGATGTCATATCTCATCCCGTCGAATATGAGCACCAGCGCCTTTTCCTTCTCAGGATCCCAGTGGGGCCTGAGGGCTCTTTTCAGGAACTGGCTCGTAAGACAGACTTCCCCGTCTTTATCGATCCACTCCGTGTAATGGGCAGCAACGTATTTCTGAAAGTGCAGATTAAGCTCTTTTAAAAACTTCTGCAGCTCATCATCCAGTGTCTTTACCCGTTCACGTATCTTTGCAATGGCATTTGAGAAGATCGAGGGCAGCTCCTCTTCAGGCTTCGGCAGGAAGCTGCCGCTGCTTATGAGACGCTCGAGCTTCGAGATGTAATACTCCATCCTGTTTATCTTATTATCATTCCACAGCGATCTGAAATATGAGAATGTCAGATCCGCCGTATTTTTCATCTTCAGAATCTTGAGCTGATTAAACAGCTCCTGATAGAGCGGGATGAAAATCTTCACAAGCCGGTATGCCTCTTTCAGATTTGACCAGCAGGGAGATTTCCTCGAATCGACAAAACTGGGCTTCGAAGCCTTCCCATCCTCGAAAAGAATCGTGCCGATCTTTTCGTGGGCACCTTTATTAACGCTCGTCGAGAGAATGTTTTCCAGCGCAAGAAGAAGGCACAGCGATCTAATCAGCGTGGAATAGCGCTCCTTCTCCAGCGGAGCAACATAACCGCCCTTCGCGTTTATTTTCAGACGATCTATCATAATCAGGCTCAGATTCCGGGAAGTGAGCTTATCCTCCACCGATTCTATTGCATAATGAGCCTGGGGGCTGTCAATTTTTATCAGAGCCTCAGCGCACGCAAAGAGCTCCCTGTCTGCCATCTTTTCAGGCTGAATCAGGTTTGGATCGAGATTTGCAAGAAGCAGATGCCAGTCCTCGCAGTGCTGGGCAAGTATGACCGACAGGTAGAAGGTGGTGGTCGCCGTTTCGGGATTGTGATGGGCGAACCACGAGAACGGCGGAGGAGCCTTTTTCAGCTCATCCCTTATCCTGGCAGTGATATCAGGAGAGAGCGATTCAATGCTCTCGAGCGCTTCATATTCCAGGAGGCTCATCTTCCAGTATCCCTCTGCGTCGAGCTTTTTAAAGGCATAATCAGGGATACCGAGAGCGGCATAGGCCACAATCGTCCTGAGATCGCTGTCGGTAAATCTCTCTGGATGAGCGGTGCGCAGATTCCGATGGGCACGAAGCACGGCATCGAGGTTCTTTACGATGAGGCGTGCATGGAAGGTCTCATTGGTTTCTTCAGGCCAGGCGGGATCATGCGTGATTTCCTTCAGATACTGCTGAAGATCCAGATTGATTACCGCCTTGCCCGCATTCCTGGAAAGGATGTCAGGATAGAGTATGGGGGGAGATTTCATCGTCGTGCGTTTCGCTTTTCTCGAGAGAGGCGAGCGATCGATGAAAAGCAGCTTTTTAATGGATTGATCCTCGCGCGACTGGTGATACAACTCCCTGAAGACGAGATTGGTCGAAGCGGTGATCACAGAGAAGTTGTATTCTCTTCCAAAGTTATGGATAATTCCACCGCCTTCAGGGAGGAGCCTGAGTGGATCCCTGACTATTACACAGTCACACTCCTTTGCATCCTCCAGCCTGGCAAGCGTCCATTCATTGAGTGAGTGTGTTGTGAGCATGGTGTTCTCCCTATTCCAGTTTCAGAACTGTCATCGTATCCTTATCCTGACGCTGATCTTTCATCTGGCTCTCCAGGAATTCCCTGAATTCATCGCATACGTTATCTATCTGACTCTTTTCAATGGTGGCTCTGCTCGGTTTGAACTGTGAGATCCTTACAGATTTTACAACGATCTTTTTCAGGTACCTGTTGATTAGATCGACAATCGCCCTGTTTTCCAGGCACTTTTCCACTAGATACCTGCGCAGCGCATCAGCATCGGCGCATTCCAGAAGCCCACTGATCAGAGGCTCAGATCTTCCCTGGGAAAGTCTGTCCCGAACAGTCTGGTTCCTGAGGATTTCAATTTTGCCATTCATAATATGGTTGAAATAGCTGCGAGCTTCCTCGGAGGCCTGCTGCGCAGCCTGGATCAGATTCTGCGCATTATGGAACGATATGCCGCATTCATGCTCCGGCGTCTTTCTGAGAGCCGATTCAATTGAAGCCTTCGATGGCGACTTGCATTGAATAATGCTATCCAGCTTCTCCGTAAGATATTGCAGAACTTCTTCATATGACTCCGGCCTGAGAGCGCTTATCCCTTCAAGAATTCTGAAAGCTTTCAGCTCGTCGCAGTCCAGCAGGTTCTGTATTTCTCTCTTATTCACTTCCGCAGTTTTCATTACAAGATCGTGAAGTGTCGAGTATACAAGCCCATACTCGTGGATCAGCCGCCCGCGTGTGGCCCGCTCGCCTGCAGCCGGCGGAAAGCTGCCCAGAAGCTCTGTCTTCAGCTTTATCTCTGAATCTATGTAATCCTGGAAACGCGACATCCTGTCTTTGAGGCTCTGTGTGATATTTTTAACTTCCGCAAGATCAGGATGCGAGGGGAAATCGTACGTGCAGTAACCATTAAGTGAAATGAGCTCTCCTTCATAGGAAACAAGCTTCTCAATATCCTGGTAGTTTTTCAGCCTGTTTGCCAGATCGGAAACCTCAGCATCGACGGCTCTTGAATTTTCATACGCTGCATAGTCGAAAGCCTCTTCCAGAGCATACAGTATCGAGTTTATATCATCGACCCGGTCAATTTCTCTATCATAGAGAGACACCACCTGATCAAGCACTTCTCCATAGGGATTTTTGAGCTTCAGTGTTTCGAAGAGTCTCTGCGCCTTTTCGCTGACTCTCTTCGAATCAGCTTTTCCACTTTCGAACTTTTCCTTGAGCTGAATCCGATACCCCAAAATCAATGACTCGTCATGAGTATCCTGAATCTGCCTGCCCAGGATCTTTTCCGCATATGGGCGCAGCGCATCCCAGTTCTCAGGCCTGGACACCTTTTCTATGTCTGTGAGTGATTCAAGGACTCTTGCTGAAAAATCTATCTCGCCGATGGTGGAATAATCAATATGTGTGACCGGGATTCCGGCCCTGGGGCTCACTCCCACTTTTATCTTGCCGGTCTTCGCAAGACACAGAAGATAAATCTGAATCATTCTCCTGGTAAGACCATAATCATTTTCTCCAACTCCGGTGCCCATGAAGTTCTTATAAAGCGTGTCTATTTTAATGGATGGGCCGCCGTCCCTGGAGTGTGAGGCAATAAAGCTCATTATGTCGCTCACGAAGGGATTTTCAGATGTATCAAGCTCCTTGTCTTCACCTTTTTTCATTATCATCAGCGAGTGTCCGAAATTCTGGGCAGCGCTGATATTCTGGTCCTTCTTGGCATATTTGGATATACTGCCTGTTTTGACGATGCCGTTTATTACCTTTATCCCTTCTTCCTTTCTGAAAATGAAGGGAGACTGGAATTGAATGCTCTGCGACTTGTATGCGGTGCTCAGAACTTTGGAGACTACAGGCGTAATTATTGCAGAAAGCCCGCCTGCGCCGTTGAATTTCATATCCATATACTCAATGGCATGCATTCGCCCTCTTGCAAAGCTCATATTGACAATCTGCAGGATCTTTCCCATATCAGTCTGCAATGCGCTTGAAATCCACTGAATTACCGCCACTGCATCTTCTGAATCCTTGCCCTGCCATTCCGCCACCAGTTTTCTATACGCCGCGAATTCGACAAGACGCTCCTTCTCTTCGCTCGTCAGTTCGTCAGGATTCCAGATTACAAGCCGCCTGTCGTTCTGCTTTCTGAGTATTTTCTGGATGTTATCAGGAGAAGTCGAAGTTATTCCTATAATGACCTTAAAATCGTGATCTGTCTCATCGCTATCGATGGAACGTATAGATCCGGGATCCGAGATGACCTTTGACAGATACCGCATACCAATGATACCGCTGATCTGGCGTCCCTGCCAATGGAGATCCACTGCCTGATCCCCTGCTTTTGCTGCAGAAACGTGCTCCCACGGTGCCACAAAAGGGGCGACATCACTGAATATTGAACGGTTTCCACTCGAGAGATCGATAGTCATCTGGCGGGTCTTTACGGGCCAGTTGTCAAGCGCGATCAGATGCTCCCAGGCGTCTCTCTGCATTTTTTCGTTCGATTCCGCTTCATCTCTGGCTTTCTGGAACTCCATCTTCGGATCGACACCTGTAAACACAGGGTCGAATTTATATCGTGAGTGCCCCTCTTCATCATATGTCTGCACAATCTGACGAAGCTCTTTCTTCAGGTTTTCCGCAAGATTCTCGTAATGCTCGATATTCTCTTCGGCATTTGCTTCTTCATCGCGTTCGATGAGAACTGAATTGGCAATCTCCTCCGCGCTCAGGCCCTGAGATCTCGTTCTGGCGATATGATACAGAAAAAGGGTCTGCAGTATCTTCTCAGCCTTCTCGTGATGAAATTTAAGCTGGCCTTTGGTGAGGCTGTCGATCTGCCGCTTGCACGCCTCATATATTTTACACTCTGTTTCTTTCAATGTCTTGATCGATGAAAGGCCCGCATGAGTCCCGCTGGGGTCTTCCTCATAGTTCAGAGCTTCATCGAAGAGCTCCCACAGGCGGACAAGCTCTTTACCCTTCTGCTTCATGAGGTGTTTCAGTGTCTGGTGCATGAAGTGGATGGCAGAGCGGCCTGTAGTCAGCTCGAATGCTATAGCCCGGAGTACTTCGAGAGCCGGCTTGTGGAAGGGAAAGAAGCGGGCAAACTCGGCTTCACCTATGCTCTGAGGCCAGGTAAAGCCGCGCCTGTAGTGCAGATAATAAGGGGCTATGGCGCCAGGATCCGTTATGTCACGGACTCTTGCGAGAACTATCGTATAGAAATCGTTATCTCCTTCGAGCAATTTTACCAGCTTCAGCCTGTCATCGGCAATGATGTTCTTGACTCCCATCCTGCTCTCAATGGCCTGCTGCGCAGAGCATACCGTCCAGATCGGCAGGTTTTTTACCTTGGCGAGCCTGTTTGACAACACAACAAGCGTTTTTTCATCACTTGTCCTCTGAGCTTCCGACCTGCTTTTCATAAAAAGAGATACTTCATCGAGCACAAGCAGAACACCGAGATATCCTTCGCTTAAAATGGCATTTACAAGATGGATGAGGACCTCTTCAGTCTCCGAGGCAATCTGGGGCTGAACCTTCAGATACTCGGTATAAAAGCGCCAGAGCTTGTCACCGCAGCTTTTCTTATAGTCGGGAGACTGGTCCTGCTGTATCTCATTTATGAAGTCCTGCAATTCCTCGAACTCATCTTCATCGTGGAACTTTGGATCCTTGAGGAACTTTTTAAGATCATCGCGATAGCGCTCGATATCTTCCTTCAGGAATCTGTCTGCCAGCAGCTCGACTGGATAGAGGCTGATATTCTTTCCAAGCTCCGCATAGATCTGGTCTTTTACCGCGTCGATTATGTAACCGATAATCTCTCTTCCTTCGTTCTGGACACCCACTGTTCCCTCACCGACGCCTACGAGAGTTTTGACGACCACAAAGAAGCCTTTATTTCCTTTGCTGGATTTTGACTCCAGGCCTTCCTCCCAGAAGCGGTAGAGAGACTCGCGCTTTCCCCTGCCGGCCTTCGCCTCCTTTTCCCTGATTATATCCCAGGCCTCTTTATTCCCCAGCGCAATAGCTGACAGAAAGGATAAAAGGTGGGATTTTCCGGAGCCGAACTCTGCCTGTATCCAGTAACCCTGCCCTATCTGGTTCTCCTTGTTTTCAGGTTTATACGGTGCTGCCATATTTTTCAGGATATCATTGAGAAAAGGCCTGACCGGATCTATCTGAAACTCGCGGATAGTCTGCAATTCAGGTCTTCTCTCCTTTCTGGCATTGTCGGAGTTCGAATCTGCCCAGACGTGCTGCTCCAGAGAATAGACCGATATTATTTTATCAGGGATTTTGCAGATCTTATCGAGTGACTGCCTTACTGCGAATAGAGAACCCTGTGACGCCATCTCTCCTCCTGTTATCTGCCGAGTTCCCACATATTGTTTTCCGCTATGAGATTGGTGGGAAGAGCATATGTAGTTTCGCCGCATTCGTGAAATAAAAGAATCCTGCCTCCTCTTCGATGGCCCGGGAGCAGCAGGATAATTTTCCTGTCATCGGTGGCATGTGTTCTGAGCGCGCCCAGCTCAATCTGATACGCGAAAAGAAGCTCCATCTCCCGGAGCACAAGGAGCCCCTTTTCTTTCAGCGCTTTCTTCAGAAACTCCACAAAAGCCTTTTCTATTGAGGCTTTTGTTGGCTCAGGCCTCTTTGCCTCATTTTCAACAAGTTTCCTGAATTTATCATCAGGGATGGTATGGAGAATACTGTCGTTGACAGAAAGGGGCTCAGGGAATCGCTTTCCATCTGTTGTTCTGGCTTCCCTGAGGGCTTTCGCAAAATCCTCAAGCTGCGCGTAAGTTCCAAGTATCCCATAGAGATGCCTGCCGCTGGAAATCGAAAGCTTGTTTCTGAGCTGCTCAACAATATCGGTTTTGTTCATGGTTTACTTTTCACACCTTCTCCACCAGCTCTTCAAGTGTCATTTTCATCGTAAACTGCCTCACGCTGTCTATCTCAGATACCTTGCTGAGGAGATTCCTGTTGCGAAGCTCGTACAGAGCGGACAGAATTCTATCAGGATTCCAGAGCATCACCTTCAGATTCCGGCCCGACTCAACCTTTGAAATGTCGTACATTCCGAATTCAGGGAATTCATCGTGAATGATGAAAGCAAACGAAGGTATCAGCACATCTCGGAATTCGAAGTATACAGCCTTTTTATCGGCCTTTGCAATTCCTCCAGAAGTCATCGCTTCAACTATCGCCTGTCCGCAGCCTTTTGCATAATTGGTGTCGCCAAATCTCTTCACGAGATAGCCTCTCAGGTTCTCCCTGTCAAGCTTTGCCGTACCTATGGTCGGGAGAAGCAGCTCATTAATGACATCAGTCACCAGAGGCTCCGCTTTGCAGAACCTGAAGAAACACACTTCCTTCAGCTCAGATCGACCCTGATACTTTCTTGCGAAGTATCGCAGAGCCTTGTCTGCAACGCCTCTGTAAAATATTCTGCCGGTAATGTAGCCCGCATAACGCTTCCTTGTCGCTTCGGCGCTGAAGTGAAGGTTGTTCCGCAGATACTCATTGATTTCAGGCACAGATTCAGTATCCGGGAAAGAGGGCAGAAGGGCAATGCCTTCCTTCAGTATGGCCTTGGAGAACATTGTGACCTTTCGGGGAGGAGTTTCTGCATCGAGGGGCTGCTGTTCGGCCGCCTGTTTCTCAGGGTACGACGGAATTGCATCGGCGATTTCGAAGTGTTTCGCATCAGATAAAGAGAGAGCTGCGGGCGAAGCTTCAGATGCCGCTGGCTCAATTTTCGCTTCAGGTGCAGGGATAGTCTCAGGTGCCTCTGGCTTACGGCTCATCTCTGGTTTTGAGAGAGCTGCAGATGATTCTGACTCCTGTTTCACCTCTGGTTCGGGGAGAGCTTCAGGAGCCACAGACTCAAATTTCCTCTCAGCTTTGAGAAGAGCTTCAGATGTTATAGATTTCTGCTTCACCTCTGGCTCGGAAGATGCTCCGGAAGTCTTTGGAGCTTTTATTACTGCAGGCCTCTTACTTGATTTGGCCTTAGGGGAAGCTTGATCCGCAGCAGTTTTCTTTTTCGCATCAGACTGGGCGAGATTCCCAGATGCCTGCGAGACCCTGTCTTCAGATGGTTCCTGGATGTCATCATTCAGAGCCAGGCTCACAGGTTCCTGCGATTCTTTATCTGAAGACGTCTTTTGTTTCTCTTTCCTCTGAACCTGAGAAGCTTTTGCAGGCTCTTCCGTTTCAGACACATTATTCCCTGTTCGCTGGTGACAGCATCGATCAACAAGCTTCAGCAGAATCGCAGAATTGGCATTCATTCCCGGGACATTACGCAGTTTTTCGAAATCGGCAGAAAGCACTTTACCGAAGGTCTTGAATGTCCTGAGCAGCCCTCCCGCAATTGCCTCAGCTTTGTCTTTCAGAACATATTTAAGGATGGCGGACAGTAATTTCTCTTCAGTTCGCACGAGTGTTTCTATCGAAAACTTACTGGATTGTGTATTTCTGGTTTTGGGAGTCATATGGTGTTTGCGGAAGATCAGTAAACGTAGCCTGCTGGAATGAGCTGTGCCATAGACTTCTCTGTGATAGAGGCTTTTCCTTCCAGAGTAATCATGTATTTCCGCTTGAAGAAGCAATAGAGCAATGAGCGGCATGTTCTTCATTTTCCTGACTGATATCATACCTCACCCCGGTCAAACATCTCTATCATTTTCCCGGCTTCTTTGATATGCAGCTCCCCGGCGATTTCATCCAGCCTTTCGAGTAGACGCTCCAGGGTGAGCCCTCGTTCGATTCCGGTCTTTATCATGTGCCTGTTCCTCACATAAACCATGGCAGAATCGACAGATTCCATTTTTTCCATATCCTTCCTGAAATAGGCAACTACCCTCATCATATCCGTTACCACAGCCACAGGAGGCATTCCCTCGAATTTGACATGTTCCATTTCGGGCAGATCATATATGAAATCTTCAGGCGCTACAATCACGAAGCCGCCCTTTTTCAGGAACAGCTGCATGCAGAATTCACGATATGGCGACACGACAAGATCGCTTCTGTCGTCAATATCCTGGCATGCTATTTTCAACGAGAACCATTCCAGGCCATTTGTTATTACAACCTTGCCATCATGCTCCTCAACCCTCACATTATCAACAGCGGCCATGTCCTCTTTCAACTGTTTTATATCCACACTAACCTCCCTGGCAGAATTATCTCGCTTTGCTATATGGCATGTGTACTGCAGAAACGAATCCAGAAGTCTCCGTGTCTTTCGGGAGTGGGTGTATAGACTTGCAGGAATAACCCACACATAACTTTCCCGGGCCATATGATATTCCTGTGATTACAGGAACTTCTTCATTGCTCTTCCGACTCATCATCTTCAACAAAGGGATTTACTGGCCGAGTCTTTCGAAAAGCACTGAACCATCGGCTGAATTCCAGGTTCGCCATTCCGAGTTCCTGAATATACTCAATCCCGTCAAATTTTCCATCCCACAGAAAGAGAAAATCCTGGTCTTCAAAAAGATCTTCTTCATAGTCGTAAAGACCTTCAGTGATCTCCTCGATTGTCTGCTTATCATAAAGACCGTCATCTTCTGTCATTGATATGGCATGAGAAAAAATCTCCTTTACAGCCATCTCTTCAGCCACACACCGTGGATGCTCACTGTTGCGGATACGTTCTGTTGCGGCGACGAAACAGGCAAAGAATTTTTTGGCAAACAGGCAGTTATAGAGTGATATGTAACGAGGAGGCAGGGCTGTTGACATCATGGTTTCTGCAAAATCTGTATCATCCCTCATAAGGACCGCCAGGTCATCAAGGTAGTACTCGTACAACACGCATATGCTTGTTCTGAGAGCTTTCTTCTGGAGATCAGAAAGGGTATCGAATGAGGAGCTTTCCCAATGAACATTATCATTGCCGGACTGACTGCACATATTTATATCTCCTTTGATTAGGATCTCTGAATCTACTGTATCATATCATAGTGACACATGGATGTCAGTCAGCTGATTAATATTCTGGGGAGTAATAAAGTGAGCAAGAGCTCCGGGCTGTCTTTGATCGGTGGTTCGTGTCGGAACCGGCTGTGGCTGCCAGGAGTTGAGCGGGGAAGGGAGCGGTGTGTCGGAACCGGCTGTGGCTGCCAGGAGTTGAGCAGGGAAGGGAGCAGCGTGTCACCACACAGCTGTCTATGATATTATTGATACCAAGCTACAATATGAGCACACGGTCAAGAATTTCTTATCCCTGTAAGAAGTCTCGCGGAGGTGGATCACGTTCTGCACCTTCCGGTCCGCCGGCGATTTCCTGTACGCGTTTATGGCCATCTCCATCCCCTCCTCAGCTCTTCCGGGATCTCTACCTAAATATACAGCTCAGCCTCAGTTATCAGAATACACCTGCATCTCCGGCACCTCTGTCTTTTCAGGCTTGAGAAAAGCATCAATCGATTTCTGCAGGCACTTGAACTCCTGATCCGGATATCGCAGGAAATGAGGAGTCCATATTCGATGAATGTGCCATCCCTGTGAAGGCAGGACTATTGTTCTGAAGGCGTCCCGTTCCGCGGGGCATCAGGTGCTTTCCCTAAACGCGTGCCGTCACACAGAACTCCTATTGTCACATCATTTGGAATGACAGGATAAAGAAGCGCCAGATCGATACAGAACCCATCACTACCACAGCATACTTCAGAGGAGATCTGGAAATTCCTGGCGGGAAAGTCTGCCAGTGCTTCACTGACAACAGCGAAGCATATTCCGACGTACCAGTCTTGACTTCACCTCGTTTGGCAGTAATGGCTTCCTTTCGTTTGGCAGTAATGGCTTCCTTTCGTTTGGCAGTAATGGCTTCCTTTCGTTTGGCAGTAATGGCTTCCTTTCGTTTGTTCCAATCCTCCTCAAAGAACTTCTGGAGAAGCTCTGCATATTTCAGATAGGAAAACAGATACCATGCGCCGTTGGGTTGTTTACCATCCGGCAGAGGAGCAGGAGTTCGATATGCTGATAGCGGAATAAAATGACGATGATGCTCTCCTGCCGTGAACGGGTAACAGGCAGATTGAGCCTTCTGTCACCCCAGTCATAACGAGCGGCCCGAATCGTCGATAAACATGGCGCACCTGCGGTGCGGACTTTAATACCGCCATCACTACAACCACAGGCGCAGGCAGTGTTCCTGAAGAAATTCTGAGGTATGGGCATCTGATGAATCTAAATATTTTCAGAGCACTTCCAATATCCGGAATCACATCTTTCAGCACTCCATAACGTCATCAGAAGGGCTCATATCGGGCCGCAGAAGAGTCTCTGAGTCATTTTTCTCTCCCTCTGCCTTAAAAGCCCCGTAAAAAGCATGCTAACTGGCCTCTTTATCCCCTCTGTTATAAGCTTATTTAGGATATGGTGTTTTGATCTTTGCTGCTGTATCTGATATAATTGTATTATGAAACACAAAGAATATTTCACCGAAGAGCCTTTAGATATCCCTGGAGTAGACATCCCTTGCTGCACAGGGGATTACATGGATATCAGGGACAACGATCCTTCCAACATTACGTGGGATGAAGATACAGTCGAAGGCTATCACTACTGCGCCTGCAGGAGAGTGCACTGCCTGAAGGAAGGTGAACCCCTCTGCGACCTGGATGCTGTGGATGAATTTACAGAGAAGTTATCAACCCGCTCGATGGACAGGCACGATGCAGCACTGGAGGCTGACAGAATGCTGGATGAGATGCTTCAGATGCGCCGCGAGAACGATCTCAGACTCGGCGAGGTGCTGACCCTTTTCAAAAAGAAGAAGGGCGAGGATAACCTGGGGCACCGCTCAATAGGCACTTTCGCAGTAGAGCACCTGGACTTTTCCGGGCGCCTGGCCTCCGAGTTGATGCACAACCACGAGATGTTTTCGACTCTGCAGCTTACGAAAGAGGCCTACCGACAGGGAGAGATTACGAAGAGCGCCCTCAGGCATCTGTCGAAGGTTCTGACGCATCAGAATGAGGCGGAGTGGATTTCAAAGGCGCGAGATCTCCCGCTCAGGGCGTTAAAGAGGGCGGTAAGGGAGGCCGCTCTCCTGGAGGCTGGACGGGAGACTGTCGGAGAGGCTGGACGGGAGACTGTCGGAGAAGCTGGACGGGAGACTGTCGGAGAAGCTGGACGGGAGACTGTCGGAGAAGCTGGACGGGAGACTGTCAGAGAAGCTGGACGGGAGACTGTCGGAGAAGCTGGACGGGAGACTGTCGGAGAGGCTGTCGGTGAGACTCTCAATGAAACCGGTCTCCGGGAAACAGCTCTCAATGAAGCCGCTCCGAAGGAAACTGCTCCGACTGCATCTGGTGTGTCTGATACATCTGAAAAAAGCAGTATGTCTCCATCAAACGGAGCGATGATGTGCTTCAACGTATCCAACAGACTCGCGCCTGTCTGGGACTTAGCGCTTGAGCATTTCCGTAATAAAGAGCAATACAATGGCCCAATCAGCAGATTCGTCGAAGCACTGCTGGCAGACTACATCACGTCAGGGAAGAGATCAGGCTTCGGAGCACCGACTCCCCTCGAATCCGGAATGCTCCCGGTGTTCTACAGGCGCTATATCAGAGAGGATGAGAGGAATGAAGAGCTGCTGTTTGTCTGCCCCCCTGTTCCTGATGAAGCCAATCCTCACGGCTCCGAAGATGAAGCCCGGCAGCACCATTCTGGCGATGAAGCCAATCCTCACGGCTCTGAAGATGAAGATAGTGATGACGATGATGAAGAGCTGATGGGGCGGCGCATCAGCTTCCCGCCTTCCTTTTACGAGAACCCTGATACTCTGGAAGAGCTTACGGCAAAGCTCATTGAACTGGGCAGGAACCGTCAGGAGCTCGATGTAGGTATCGGGAAGATTCTCAGAGCTATTGATGACTGGAGTCTTTACAGAATCCTGAACTTCAGCCATATAGTCGAGTATGGGAAGGAGATATGCGAGCTCCCGAAGCCGGTGCTGTACAGATTGATAACTCTGGCCAACAGGTTCAGGCGCCATCCCCTTGTGGAAAAGGCCTTCAGAAAGAAGCTCATTTCCAGGGAGCAGGCGCTGCAGATTCTAAGAGTTGTCACTGCGGAGAATGAGATGATCTGGATAGACTATGCCGCTCACGTATCAGTTATCACGCTGAAGGAGGAGG
>Ga0302251_1000465_pt1 | contig 37719 bp, 27 predicted proteins | sample AAG_RA_Gln_MG_FD_193534 | JGI IMG/M metagenome (GOLD analysis project Ga0302251, IMG submission 193534) | Enriched activated sludge microbial communities from anaerobic digester in WTTP, New Holstein, Wisconsin, United States - AAG_RA_Gln | ecosystem: Engineered > Bioreactor > Anaerobic >... | reverse complement strand
TCATCGGAGCTGTGTTCGCAATTCAATAAAAAAAAACGGAATAACAAATAGACTTTTAGTAATTTCATTGACTCAAGCAAAGCAGTGCAGCCCCCTCTTTTCTAAGAGACTGTGTCGCAATGAAAAATGTTGCATATATTTTCCGCATAATGTCCCCCGCTGGCTGGGGTGCAGGGGATGGCTGTGGAGAGAAACGGGTTCAAGGACAAAGGAGCGAGGAATAATAATCAGTGACGAGTTACGTGTAAATAGTGACGAGAGAAATGTATCTTACTCGTAACTATTTACTGGTTACTTGAAAATCCTTCCTTCTAGAAGTTCTCGATCAACCTCCGTCACGGAGAACGCCTGGCGCATGCTGGGTGAAACCTCCGCCGGCAGAGGACATGAAAAAGTAATGTTTGCTATTGTGCTCCAGTCTCTGTAGATACTTTTACAAGTAACGGGAGGTTGTTTGTGCCTGTGGAAATAGAACGCAAGTTTCTGGTGAAAGGCGATGACTGGAAAACAGATAACGGCATGCGCATTGTACAGGGTTATCTCAATCACGACAGGGAGCGCACAGTGCGGGTGCGCATTGCCGGTGCGAAGGCTTTCCTGACGATCAAGGGTATCAGTACCGGAGCAACACGCGCAGAGTTCGAATACGAAATCCCCATCCATGAGGCAGAGCAACTGCTGTGGCTTTGCGAGGGGCCGCTGATTGAGAAAACGAGGCATGCGGTTGCCTGTGCCGGCATGACGTGGGAAGTTGATGAGTTTCATGGAGCGAATGAGGGCCTGGTGGTAGCTGAAATCGAGCTTGAAACCGCAGAACAAACTTTTACCAGACCGGACTGGCTAGGGCCGGAAGTCACCGCCGATGCGCGTTATTTCAATTCCAGCCTGGCGGTGCGGCCTTATACAAGCTGGTCTGAATAGGATGGATGTTAATTCCCCCGGCCTGAAAAACTGTGTTGTAATGAAGGATGTTGCTTGCATCTTCCCCATGATGTCTCCCGCCAGCTGGGGTGCAGGGGATGGCCGTGGAGGGAACGGGTTCAAGGATAAAGGAGCGAGGAATAGATAGTGACGAGTTACGAGTAAATAGTGACAAGAGAACAATATCTTACTTGTAACTATTTACAATTTACTCGTTACTTGAAAATCCTTCCTTATAGAATTTCTCAATCCACCTCCGTCACGGAGCACGCCCGGCGCATGCTGGGTGAAACCTCCGCCGGCGGAAGACATGAAAAATAGGAGGTGCAGGATGAAACGACCCGCATCATTAGTAGCAGGTATTTTGTTTCTCTTGATGGCTGTTGCTCAATTATGCCGTTTTGTTTTGGGGATCGAAGTGGTTGCGGCGGGCGTTGTAATTCCCGTCTGGCCCAGTGCAGTTGCGGCGGTAGTTTTAGTCTTGCTGGCTTACTGGCTTTTGAAAGAAAGAAGTAAGTAAGCAGGGCCATTTATAACCCTGATTTTCAAAGGCAGGGTGGTTACTTGTAAACGACAAAGTATTTTTAAAAGGAGGGTGATATGAAAGAATTAGATTACATGGTCATTGCCGAGGAAGTTGTCAGGAGAGCCAGAAGGGGAGCGTTTTTGACTGTAAAAGCAGGAGATGAGCTCAATACAATGACAATGGGGTGGGTTTCTTTCGGATTTATCTGGCAGAAGCCGATTATGATGGTGATGGTGCGTCCGACGCGGTATACCTTTGAAATAATGGAAAAAGCTGCTGATTTTACCGTTACCCTGCCGTTGGACGATATGAAGAATGAACTTGAATATTGCGGCTCAAGATCCGGTCGGGTTGTGGACAAATTTAAAGAATGCAACCTCGAAATAGAAAAAAGCCAAAAAGTCGTTTCGCCGATTATTAAAACTCACGCTTATCAGTACGAGTGTAAAATAGTTTACAAATCCGCGATGAATCCGGCCTTTTTAGCCAAAGAAATTGATGCCTCTCTCTATGCGGAAAAGGATTACCACACCCTTTATTTTGGCGAGATTGTGGCCTGCTACGGAATCTGATGATATATAATTCCAATTCTAAATCAAGCGCTATCTTTGTTGGCAGCGTCGTCGGCTTCCTCAACGTATGTATAATACGCCTCGTTGCCTCCTCCTTGCCGCCTCGATATCATCATTGATTTAGAAATGGAATAAGAAACGGGCTTAAGCGGAGTTCGGAAAAAGTAGAGCGGGTTGTTATGGAAAAACGAAAATCCGGCAGGAAAAAATTTCCGCGGGGCATGGAGCTGCTGCACAATCCCAGGCTGAACAAAGGCGTTGCCTTTTCTGCGGCTGAACGGGACGCGCTGGGTTTGCACGGTTTGCTTCCGCCGCGCGTTTTTTCCCAGGAAAAGCTGGTGGCGCATGTAATCAACAATGTTCGCCGCAAGCCTGACAACCTGGAAAAATACCTTTATCTGACCGGCCTGCAGGACAGCGACGAAAGGCTGTTTTATAAAGTTCTGATCGACAATCTGGAGGAGCTAAGCCCGATCATTTATACGCCGACCGTCGGGCTGGCCTGTCAGGAATACAGCAGGATTTTCAGCAGGCCCCGCGGATTATTCATTACCAAATACGACCGCGGCCATATTAAAGATGTTTTGCGCAACTGGCCGGAGAAAGATGTCCGCGTGATTGTGGTCACGGATGGCGAACGCATCTTGGGTCTGGGCGATCTCGGCGCCAACGGCATGGGGATTCCCATCGGTAAATTATCGCTTTATACGGCGTGCGCTGGCATTGATCCCAAAATGTGTCTGCCGGTGATGATTGATGTCGGAACCGGCAACAAAGATCTTTTAAGTGATCCGGAATATATCGGTTTGCCGGAGCCGCGCCTGCGGGGTGAAGAATATGACGCCCTGCTGGACGAGTTCATGGCGGCGACAAGCGAGCTCTTTCCCCGCGTCATGATTCAACTGGAAGACTTTGCGTGCGATAATGCTTTCCGCCTGCTGGCCAAGCATGCTCAAGCATATTGCGTGCTGGACGACGACATTCAGGGAACCGCCGGAGTTGTGCTCGCCGGTTTGTATTCCGCGCTGAGGATGACCGGCGGCAAGCTGACCGAGCAGCGGCTGGTATTTTTGGGCGCGGGTGAGGCGGCTATCGGCATCGGTAATCTTGTGGTTTCCGCAATGGTCGAGCAGGGTCTCTCGGAGAAGGAAGCCCGCAGGCTTTGCTGGTTTGTCGATTCCAAAGGTCTCGTGGTTGCAGGCCGAACGGGTTTAGCCGAACGCAAGCTGCGCTTTGCCCACGATTTTCCTTTTCAGCAAGATCTCCGTGCGGTCGTCGAAGCGATAAAACCAACAGTGATCATCGGCGCATCAGGAAAACCGGGTACCTTTACGCCGGAGGTTTTGCAGGCGATGGCGCGGCTAAACGAGCGGCCGATTATTTTTGCGCTTTCCAATCCGACCTCCAAATCGGAATGCACCGCGGAAGAAGCCTATCTCTTTACGGATAAGCGCGCGGTCTTTGCCAGCGGCAGCCCCTTTCCGGCTGTAGTGATGGATGGCAGGACTTTTGTGCCGGGACAGGCCAATAATGTCTATGTGTTTCCTGGCATAGGTTTGGGCGTGCTTGCTGCGGAGGCGTCGCGCGTTACGAATGAAATGTTCGCCGCGGCCGCTCGAGCGCTCGATGCACAGGTTTCGCCGGATGATTTTGCGCAGGGGCGGATTTATCCCTCTTTGTCACGCCTGCGCGAAGTGTCGGTCAACATTGCTGAGGCGGTCGCCAGGGTCGCGTTTGCCGCGAAACTGACCGCGACAAGTGAACCCGCCGATTGGCGTGGTTTTATCGAATCGAAGATGTACAACCCGGTCTATTAACAACCGGTTTAATACATCAAAGAAAAGAGACCTTTGAAAAACTGCCCCTCGCGTCTATAAGAATGTGTCGCAATTACTTTACTGTCATTCCGTCCAGCATTCGCCGGATAAATTTCAGCGAAGCGCGACACGGAATCCAGTATTATCAGTAAGTTCTGGATACCGGCCTTCGCCGGTACGACCAGTATTGTGATAATTTTCTATATTGCGACACAGTCTCTATGGAGGAGCGAAGGGACGCGGCAATAGAACAAGGGGTTGCAGCCCCTTGTTCTGCCATAGTTGCTCTATTATATGTAAGGATTTGGTGCCGACAAAAAGTAGTTATTTTATAAAGGGAAATATTATGACAGAAGTAGACAACAAACGGCGGATGCCGGAAGATCTGAAAAGATGTGTGGAATTTCACGGCCACATCTGCCCCGGTTTGATTTATGGCTACCGGGTGGCGAAAGAGGCGATGCACCTGATGGATATCAGTCGGGCTGTGGATGAAGAAGTAGTTGCCATTTGCGAAAACGATTCCTGCGCCGTCGACGCCATACAGGTGTTGCTGGGGACGGTGTTCGGTAAGGGCAATCTGATCATCCGGGACTACGGGAAGAATGCCTATACGGTGCTGAGCCGCTCCCGGCATAAAGCTTATCGATTTTCCCGGAAAACAGATTATGCATACAGTGGTGAAGCTCAAAGCGAGTTTGAACGCCTGGATAAAGCCATGACCGCCGGAGAGGCATCCGAGGGCGACATACGGAAATTGAGACGCCTGAAGATAGATGATCTGCTCACGCGTCCCTTTGCGGAAATATTTGTTACCGAGGAAGTGCCTTTTGATGAACCGCAATATGCGCCACTGGACCGGTCTGAATCCTGCGCTCTGTGCGGTGAAATGACCATGGCGGCAAAAATGGTGAAGCTCGGCGATGGACGGCAAGTCTGCATTCCCTGCTCCCGGAAAGTAAAATGAGATTGCAATGAATATTGTAACGGAAAACCATTTGCATGCAGGTCATCTTTTTGAAAAACTGGGGAAACAGAATTCCGGATCGGTTATCTTTCATTATGCCGTGGTGAAGAACCAGGCAGGGAAATAATTTGCGCAGAGGACATGCCGAATTTTTCAAGATCTTCGATGGATGGTTACGCCGTCCGGGCGAAGGATACCTTTGGCGCCTCCGACAGTCTGCCGGCGTTTTTGGAGCTGGCGGGAGAGGTAGTCATGGGTTCTATTCCTGCTGATGTCGTGACGCCGGGAAAGGCGGTAAAGATATCGACCGGCGGGATGATCCCTGAAGGTAGGGACGCCCTGGTTATGGTTGAAGCTTCGCAGTACACGGTAATCCTGACGCAGGCCGGTGGCGGTTGTCACGTTCAGAAATCCTTGCTCATTCCTATAAGCCATGTTCTCGGCGGCGCAGGCAATCCTTCTCCGTAAAGATATGATTTATCGGTCAAATTTTTGATTCGTCCGAAAATGCGCCACTTCCCGAACGAGTAATCCGCTTTTAATTCAACCGTATTGTAGGGATCAGCCTGTTCGGTATTATCCGAACGGGTATACTGTTTTGATGTATACTCGTAAATAATAGTTGCCGTAAATGCAGATACGGGCTTGTATTGAATTTCAAATTGGGCCCGATGTTCCGGCGAACCGGACAGCGTCAGACCGGTATTTTCGTCCTTTGCTGCGAGGTACTCATAGGAGGGCTTGATATTCAACCACTGGGCAGGTTTCCAGTTGATGGTCATAATGGCTCCTTTGCGCGTAACCTTGCCGAAATTCCGATACATTCCCTGGCTTCCCACAGCGTCGCGAACATAAACGATTTTGTCGGCAATCTCATTATAAAAAAAAGTTATCCCTGTTTCCATGGTGTTTCCACAGGGTATGGCGGCGGAGGCGCTTATATTGGAAGCCTTTTCCATGCCAAGAAAGGGATTGGCCCGTGTTGAAGAGCTTTCATAAAACCGTTTGAGAACAGGAGGAACATTGTTAGTTTTTGCCGCGGAAACCTGGAACCTTGTCCCTTTTAAATCGTAACTCAGTTTGATTTCCGGGTTGACTACCGTCTTAAAAGCCGAGTACAGATTTGCCCGCAATCCGAAGGAGCAGATCAGGGGAATGCTGGAAAATGCCGTACTTTTAGCGAAGCTCAGTCCATAGCTTTCTTCATGGTAGGAATCGAAGTAACTTCCTTTTATATAGTCCGTCCTGAAAGACAAACCTGCTGCAATATCCTTGAGATGGCCTTGAGTGAACCGATAAGACAAATCTTCTCCGGCGGACCAGCCTTCAGATTGGGAATAGAGGCACTTATCGGGATCTTCACTGATCTGCTCATAGGAACCAAAATAGGTGTTACTTGTGAGGGCATCGGCATTCATCATCAGGGACGTGGCAAAGGATTTACTCTTTTCACGTGCATGAGGTGTTGGATAAGAGGGATATCCGGCATTGCCTCTTTGCTCATCAGTGTAATCAAAAGATATGCTGCCGGATGGACCGTTTCTCGGCAGGTAAGCCGTCCGGATTCCCATGTGCTTGCTATCTCTGTCTTGATTCGTGCGGTAACCATCGGTGCGATAATACTCCGTGGAGACGCCAAGCCCAAAAATGCCTGCCTGCAGACTGGCATTGAAGCTATGCTGTTGAGTTTTGAGGTTCCCCCATTCCGTTTTGATTTTTGCCTGCTTTCCGTTAATCTCCTTACTTGTGATACAAATGACCCCGCCGCTTGTACTGTCTCCAAAGGCGACTGCGCCCATCCCTTTATAAATTTCGATTTTATCTACGTAATGCAAGGAAACCATATTCCATTTTACTTTACTGTAACTGGCGAGGGGATCGTTAAGAGGCCGTCCGTCCAGCAAAACCTTTACGTCGTAAGAGCCGTGTATTCTGGCGCTGGATTCGCCGGCTTCGATCCCAGGGAAGCGGTTGAGCAGATCAACGATATCGGTTACATTCATTTTCTCGATCTCTTCAGCCGTTATAACGATCTTCTCCGTGTCCTTCGTTTCTGAATCAAGAGCACAACACGGCGGAGTATAGAATGCCTGCGTCAACGTTAAAACCAAAATAAGGCATATGATAATTTTGTTTTTTTTCATCAGAGAAGATCCTAAAAGAATAGCTGCATACCGATCAAAGCCACCGTTGCCAGGAAACTGAAGATGGACAGCGTGAAGAACATGATCAACAGGCCGTTTTTGAATCCAAAAAAGCCGAAATAATAAGATGGCGCCTCCAGGATGGTCACGACAGGCCGGGAGCAAAGCATGCAAAAGATAAGCAGCTTGATGGCTACGGCCGTTGATAATGCGCCGCAGCGTAACAGTTCACCCATGATTCCCATACCTGCATATGTGTTGCCGATATAAGCGTAAAGCACTACATTGAATTTTTCGGACAGCCCCAGAAAACCTACCCCTAACGGCAATTTCTGAAGCAAGCCCGCCTTCTGGCAATAGAAGACAATGGAGGTGATGACGATCACATAGATTGCCAGTTTTACGGAATACAGCATGCTGTGTTTCAGAGCTGTCATCACAACTTGGAGATGATTTCTCGGCATCTTTCGCAGTTTGGTTGTGCTGCTGCCACTCTTTGTGTTTATTTGATCACCTGCATCAACGAACCGGTGAGAAAGAAAACCCGCGACCAGCATGTTGCACGCTGCAGCGGTTAGAGAAAAACACACATAGAAAAAGGCAACAGGAAAGGCAAGCAGAGTGAAAACAACGGGGCCTACGGACGTGAATAATATTCTTACATAGGAGGGAAAACTGGTGAAAATTACGGACAAGACGAGATTGGCCTGCGAAATAATGCCCTTTTTGTACATGTCAAGGAGAATGCCCCCTCCTGCGAAAGCAGAGCCCGCGTTGGCGATAAAAGCCTGTCCCGTCTCCATACCGAAAGCGGTACGCTTCACTACCTTACCGGCAAGGAATTCAATATGCCGCAGCAGTCCGTATTCCTGCATCAAAGCGACGATAAAAACCACAGGCACTGCGCGGATACAAATGACTTTCACGATATGGAGGCTCTGCTGAAGCGCTTCGATCAACACGATTTACCATTTTCTTTGATTTTTTCCACAACAGCATGCTCGCCTTGAACAATCACTACTTGGCGGGATTTCGGAAGGGCGAGGGCATTAAATTCTTCTTCTTTCCTGAGCGAAATGACATGCTTGCCGATTTTGAGAGCATATTGAAGTAAGTGCAGGTTTTCCTGGTTCATTTTTCCTACGGGGAAACCGGTATCGATCAGGCAATCTGATGTTTCGACAAGTCTTGTACACTGGGAAGTCAAGTTGCCGCTGATCATTTCAAATGGCGGCGCATCAATAACGTCCATGCCTATGGCTTTTGCGACATAATAATCGACATCATTTTTGTGTAATACCCCTGTTGATACATTAATCCCATTCCTGACGAGAGAACGGTAAAGCACAGCACCCGTTCCCGATCCGGCAACACAGAAAACTTTTTTTGTTCCACAACCGTTTTTCATTTCGAGTGTTCCGATGGTTCTATCGTATACAGCGCTGGTGATGCCATAAAGTTCGGACACGTTTGTGCCATGAAGCACTTCTTCCGGACGTCCCCAGGCAACAATGGCCCCATCCTTGACAAGAGCAACCTGATCGGAAATCCGGGCTGCAATACCAATGTCATGCATGGATGCAATAATCGTAATATTTTTTTGTTGACAGGAGTCTCGCAGGATTGCCATGATTTCCATCTGATGTTTTAAATCAAGGTGCGCCGTTGGTTCATCAAGAATAATAATTTTAGGTTCCTGTGCCAGGGCTCTTGCTATAAAGAGTTTTTGTTTTTCACCATCACTCAGTTCATGCATGAGTCGATCCGCGAGATTGATTGCGTTCACCAGTTCAAGAGATTCCCATACCATTTCTTTGTCTTTGTAGCTCAGTGTGCCCATCAAACCTGTGTGCGGATGTCTTCCCATAGCGGCAAATTCGAAACCGGTGAACAATTCTGTGTCCAGTTTTGTCGTCAGGACAACGGCAAGGCCGGTGGCAAGATCTTTCTGACTGTAGCTTTCAATAGCCCTTCCGTTAACAATCAGGGAACCTTCCATTTTCTTGAGGTGGCTCGATAAGGTCCGCAATAACGTTGTTTTACCAGCTCCGTTGGGGCCGAGGAAAGATAAGAATTGCCCCTTATATATGTCTGCCGTGATTCCGCTGAGAACTTTTCTGATGCCGTAACCGACGGTTAGCTCCTCCATTTCGACAACGATTTCCATATTCGGTAAACTTTGATTCATAGGGAGTATCTCCTTTTTGCTAGAAGGGCAATCACTATAGGTGCGCCAAAAATGGCCGTGATTGAACTCAAGGGTAATTCTGCGGGGGAAAAAGCAGTTCTGGCAACGAGATCACAGATGCTGGTGACGATGCCACCAAGAAGCATACAGGCCGGTATCAATATCCGGTTGTTTTGTGTTTTAAAAAGAATTCTTGTCATATGGGGAACGGCAAGACCTATAAATCCTACTGGACCGGCTCCGGCAGTGACGATGGCCGCCAGCCCGCAGGACAGAAAGACAAGTAGAAGCCTGAATCCCCGGATATTCACACCCATGGATCTGGCATAATCTTCGCCGAGTAGAAATGCATTCAGGTGTTTACTCATAAGATAGGCACCCGCCAGCAAGGCACATCCCACAATAAACAAGACGGATATCTCGTTCCAGCTGAAGCCGGAGAAACTTCCCATTCCCCAGAGAACAAAACCTTTGATCTTTTCCTTATTGGCAAAGGCAACCAGCATATCAGTCATGGCCGAGGCAACATAACCAACCATGATGCCGACAAGGAGAAGCGCGATAACGCTTTTCATCCTGGTAGCGACGAGAATAACAAGAATCATCACTCCCAGGGAGCCGATAAAAGCGGCAAAGACTGTCATATACGGACTTACTCCGGCAAAGCCGAGGCTCAGGGATGAAAGCATAACGATGCCGACAGCCAGAGTAGCGCCCGATGATATTCCAAGAATATAAGGCCCCACAATGGGATTACGAAAGTAAACCTGCATGAGCAGACCTGATACCGCAAGGTAACCGCCGCCAATGACGGATGCCACAAGACGGGGAACTCGTAATTTGAGCAAGATAAAACTCTCCACAGCGTCAGGAGAAATGTGACCTGTTATTATTGCCAGAATTTCCGATATTTTTATCTGCGCCGTTCCTACAGCGAGATTAATGGCCGCAGATGCGAGAAGCAAAAAGGCAAAGGTCGGAAATATATAGACGTATCTCCTGTTTTCGATAATCTTTTTTTCCACCATAGTCGCCTCTACTGTAGTCTCTGAAAGAATTCGTACCGGGGGGAGCCGTAAACGGACGGTTGGAGAATAGACGCTATTTCCATCATTACGTCATCCAGCCTGTGGTATGATTCATAGAAGAGTGGTTTGGGCGTATATATCTGACCATTCGTCATGGGTCGGATAGTAGCCATCAAAGGGTTGTCAATAGCGAGTTGCTTCTTCGTGTTGATACCGGTTCTGGGTGACCGGTAAGTAAACATAATATCTGCTTTTTTCCCCGCAAGAAAAAACCGTTCGAGTGTGATTTCAAGACAGGATGCCCCCTGTACATCGTCAAGCTCATAACGGCCGCCCGAAATTTTGATAAGCTGGGCCACCCAGGAATTATTGGGCTCCACGAGAACTCTCTTGTTGTATGCATCACCCCAGATTACACTGGGTCTCTCTTTTACTTCGGGCAGCCTTGCCTTAATACGATCAGCTGCTTTCAGGAATCGATTCACAAAAATATCTCCATCCTTCTCCTTGCTGAAAAAAGGCGCAACAAAATTTACATATTTGATCTGTGCCTCCAGTCCCATGGCAGTTTCCGAATTTGTAATGACTGCAGGGATTTTGAGATCGTCAAGAGTGGGAAGAATATCGGCGTTCCAGGTGAATACGATATCGGGCTGTACTGATTTGAGCAGCTCATAGTTTATACGCGTCGAATCACCGATGAAGACAATCTTGCCTTCGTCCATGGCCTGACGGATGGATTCATTGGTCCATTTCCCCTTTTCCTGTGTCACCCCTACAAGCACTTCCTGTAAAATCCCAAAGCCGACCAGGAAAGATACATCGCAGGTGGAAAAAGCGATAACTCTCTTTACAGGAGTGTACACGACTGTCGCATCTGCGATCTTTTCCGGCGGCTTTTGTCCCCTGGGGACAAGAATGAATTTCCTACCGATACCATCGCTTACAAGCGTATAACCGGACTGTTTTTTCACAGTGAAGGAGCCGATGGACTGGAAATTTCCGGAGTCGCACCCCCCAACGATGAAGATTGCCAACACAATGAATAAAATACCGAGTGTCCTTTGCATAATTCCTCCTATAGAATTTGCTTAATGCCTGCCGGCAAAAGTTGCTAAAGTATAGATAACCACTCCAAAGAAAAAGATAATGACGCCCCCGATAAAGAGTGGTATTCCCATATTTTTTATGATTGTGAGCCTGATCCAGACGCCGTCTGTCATGGATTTGGCTTGCAGCGGATGAAAGTCGACAACATGGATGCTGTATCCCTTGTAGATGCAGGGGCGGTTAAGTCCGATAATTCTTGTGTCGATTTTATCACCGTCACGGAACAGCAGCGTGTACCGGGCGTTCACATAAAGACCATCAAGAGACTCGTTAAGATGATTACGGGCGGTGAAAAACGATGGATCGCGCAGTTCCAACATAATCGAAGATCCGGGAAGGCGCCTGGTTATACCCGGCTTCAAGATGTTGTTGCAGGAGTTAATGCCGGAAGTATAGAGTACAAGATAACCGGCCATAATAATCAGGAAGGCGAAATGCATAATATGGGGCGCGAGAAGAAACAGCACGGTCTTTACAGATCGGCGATTTCTTAGTCTGATGATTCGGACCATCCGTTCTATGGTACATATCCCGGTATTGAGACCCAGGAGAAAAAGAGCGCACAAAAGAAGAAAGAACCACCATGTGCTCCCGATATTCTCACTGCCAAAGGTTCCGAGCCAGTCCGGGAGCAGGGCAGAGTTGAGAGAAACAAAAACTTCAGGAGTTCGACTGTAACAGATACTTCCCGCAAATAGGAGGACGGCGGAGCACAGCAGCAACCATTTGGCAAGCCTCATACTGCCAAGGATATTCCATATTCTGTATAGTGTCTTCATCGAATGAATCCTCGGAAACTGAATGCGCCTGTATCCGGTAAAAAGCTGAAGAAAAAGGCGATAAAAGTACCTGCGGATGCTGCGTAGAGCATAGCTTTGCGGCTTGTACCACCTTCGAGATGCAGATGCAGGAAGAAGGAGTAATAGAACCATACTCCAACCATGCCCAGAAAGACATGAGACTTCCATTGTACCGGAAAACCCCACCCGACATACGACCACAGCGCACCGCAAAAGATGCCCACGGATTGAGAGGAAAAGCCGACAATGGCCAAATTCTTAATCAGGTCCCGGTTCGACTGCTCTTGCACAATGCTATTGGGTGATGCAGCGCGCAGCAGATACCATGTGGCAAGGGCGCCGGAGGAAAGGTATGCCGCCCTTGCCAGGGAGGAGGAAAGAGAGAAGAAGTGCGCCAATAAGGTATTGGTTTTAACAAAAGAGCTGTAGATATCACCGGGGAAAAGAAAAGTAAAAACGGAGAGGGCTGCCGATAAAACTCCCACAGTGATACAAGCTGTTTCATCTTCCTTTGTATGGAGATACACGGCGATTAGAGCAATGAAAAACGATATCAGATAAGGCTCCTGGAAAAGACACGTTAACGGCCAGTTAAAACGGATTCTTATGATGGCGGACAGCAGCATGCAAACAACAGCGGTCAGAAAAAATATATTCCTCGATATTTTCCATCCCAAGACGGCGGCAACAATTGCCGGCAGATAAAGGATACACCCGGCCAGAAAAAGGTTGTGAATAAGAGCTTTCATCATCATTCCTTTAGTATGTTAACGTCAACTCGGTGAACCAGCATCTTCCCGGCGCCAGGGAATAAGAATAGTACTCCCTATCCAACAGGTTTGTGACTGCGAAGGATATCTTTGCCCAGGGGGTCAACTGGTATGCAGCTTTCGCGTCGGCTGTGAAGAAATCATCATAGACGCCGTAAACATTGCTCGCAGTATCCGTATTGGCGTCCGTTGCGTATTGTTTGCTCCTGTACCGACCTGTAAGGGAAAAGGAGAGCGGGCCTTTTTCAAAGTCGCCGCCAATATTGAGCATAACCTTGGGAACATAGGTCATTTCCTTGCCGACGGAGCTTGGACTGGCAAGGTTTTCTGTAATCCTGGAATCAGTCAGGGTTAGGTTAGCATAGAGGCGCAGCCAGTTATCGAACCACTGTTCAGCCTCCAACTCCACGCCATGATTTTTTGCTTTACCTGCATTGACTTTATCGACTAGAGTTGCAGTCGTATTTTTGGAATAGATCATATCGGAAATGTAGTTTTCGAAGTAAGTCGCTTTAATTTTTGCCCCATTCCAGAGTTTCTGCTCAGCACCTGCCTCCCATGAGGTGATCTTTTCCGGCTTTAGATCCGGGTTGCTGGCGTAAGTGACGCCGCTTTGATAGGTCGTTGTTCTGAACAGGTCATACAATCCCGGCGCCCGGAATGCTTGTCCCGCCGATGCCCGCAGGGTTGTCTTTTCAAATGGTTTGAAGACCAGCGCCGCCTTCGGACTGAATGAAGAAGAACTACGGCTCTCGTAAATTTTGGGGTAACCGGCAATTCCGGGCTGGGTGATGTAACCGTCAAATGTTTTCCACCAGTCCTCGCGGAAACCGACATAGGCTGTCAATTTTTCGTGAAGAGAGATTTCATCCTGAAAAAAGATGGCGATGGTTCTATCTCTACCCTTTGCCTCGTAGGATAAGGCGCCGGTCGTATCCTTATTTGTCCAGTTTGTTAGGGATCTTTCCGTGACATCAGTCCACCCGGTCTTGAAAGATAAGCCATAGGTCAGCAGATGCCTCTTCAACAGAGGTGTTGTGAATTGTAGATCGGCATTGTAGGTTTCCGTTGGCGCTTCGGAATATTTGCCTCCCCCTCCATTGATGGTGGCGCTGTTGCCTGGTGTGACCCACCAGTAATTGTTTTGGTCCAGATAGCCGAGCAACAGTTTTATCTTTGTCTCCGCCAGTTCTGTTTCCCATCCCAGGTTGTAGAGATTTCGTGAGGCCTCGCCGGAGTTGGCAAGAAAGGATGATTCCTTCACCGATGTCCCGTAGCTCCAGACCTGGTTTCCCGATGCATTTCGCAGATAGCTGTCAGGTTCGCCGTTGTCCCATTTGTCGATAAACCGCATCATCCCGAAGGTGATCTTGTTATTGGAAGACGCATCAAAGGCTGCTTTGACGTTAAGATTGTTGTGACTATGGGAAGTCGCACCCTTGTCTCCGATGAGATAGCGTTTTGATCCGGAAGCGGAGGTAGCAGGCATAGTGGAGTATCCTGATAGATTGGCCGTGGGTTGTGAGGTCGTAAGTACCAGATCTGTCGGGTACCCATTTGTGTGTTTGTAGCCGTAGCTGGCAAAAAGGCTCAGCTTATTCATAAACTTGTCTCCTACCGAAACGTAGGAGGTTAACACATCTCTGAGTCCCGTATCTCTGTCGAAAGCCGATCCATAACCGGCTTTGATACTTGCCTCCCTTTTTTCCGGCATTCGAGTGATGATGTTGACAACGCCCGACATCGCATTACCCCCATAAAGGCTGGAAAAGGGGCCTTTGACTACTTCGATTTGCTCCATATCGGTTGGTTCAACCTGGTGCCAAATTACGCCACCGGAATAGGCGTCGTTAACGGGAAGTCCGTCAATGAGAATCAACGATCGAGACCCCGATGGAATTCCCCGGAGAGTGATGCTGCCTCCCATGGAATCCATCATACCCTTACCCGTGGGTGGGGAAGTGGAGACACCGGACATGGTGTCGAGAACATCGGTGGCAGTGATGGCCTGTTTCTTTTCTATGTCCTTTTTCGTTATAATTGACACGCTTCCCGGCGCGTCTTCCACCGCTTTTTTCGTCCGCGTAGCTGTGACCACGATCTCTTCCATAGCGGTGTTTCCCTTACTGTCTTTTGAGATCGAAGCAGTCTCTGCGGCAGACCCTTTCCTTGATGTGCCGAGAAAGACAAGGATCAGAGCAATGGCGATAAACATGATTAATGGGTAATTATTCCTCTGTTTCATGATATATTTCGCTCCTCGTGCAAATATTTAAGATGGCGCTGTGAACAAAGACAGGTCTTCCGGCTTGAGGGCATCGGTGCCAGCGGCGCCGCCTACTTACCCGCCTTCCCATCCGGCTATTGCGCCGGACAGTGGCTTGTTTAAAAACTTTGGGCTTTCGTTCCCTTCACGGCTGCGGGACAGCGGGAGATTTTCACTCCTCTTCCCCGACATCTCGTTCACGGTATTGTCTTAATTAATCTGTTCCAATATTTTTATGTCATTTAATCTCCTTGTTATGCTTTTTTCGCTTCCCTAATCCCGGGTACGGCGGATAATGAAAATTGCAATCACAACAAATGCCGTGCCAATAATAGTCAGATAACCCAGCGATAAGAGGGGCAGCGGTTTGCCTGCCGCTGCGGCTCGAACCAGATGGGATGCGGGTGTAAGCGGCATAAGCTCAATGAGCCACTGCAGCCATGACGGATAAGTATCCACAGGAAAGAATGTTCCGCAGAGAAAAGCCATGGGGGTAATTACAAAGCTGCTCAGCATACCCTGATCGGCATGGGACCTGGCGAGAGAAGCCGTACTGATGGCAAGCGCAGAGAATGTTAGCGCGGTCAGAAATACACCGAGTATCAGTTGAGGTGAAATACTGACCCGCACACCAAAAAATAGTCCCATGATAATGACGACAACCGATGCCAGGAGGCCACGAATCGTACCACTGACAATTTCTCCAATCACATAGGCCCAATCAGCGACCGGTGCAGTCCGGATTTCATCAAACGTTTTCCAGTAAAAACGTGCCACATTGATTTCCGTGGAGAGGGCAAAACTGTTGGTCATTGCGCTCATGGCAATAAGCCCTGGCAGCAGGAAGGCGCTATAGCCGGAGCCGTAAGAGGAAAGACTTTGGCTACCCGCCCATCCGAAAGTTATAAAATACAGCAAAGGGGCAATGCTGAAAGAGAAAAAATACCTCCAGAACTTTCTTTTAAGAATGATGAGCTCGCGTAGAATGATGGCCATGGTTTGTGGCATTTCCGGCACCTCCTTCCAATTCGTTGGGATTAACTCGGCGGCCGGTCAATCGAATAAAAACATCTTCCAGATTTGCGCGCCGGATTGTTGCACGTGCATCCAGTGTCGAAATGAACTCCGAGGCTTGATGGCGCGTTTCAAAGAATGTCGTTCGTGTTCCCGAGGAGCCGAAGTGATCGACTGCAACTGCTCCTGCTCCGGCGATCAATTCAGATGGGCTTCCCTCCGCGATCATACGTCCATGGTCGATGATGATCACATTATTGGCCAGCACCTCAGCCTCTTCGATATAATGGGTAGTAAGCACGATGGTACTGCCCTCATCGCGCAGCTTCCGAATCAGATCCCAGACTCTGCGCCGGGTATGCGCATCGAGACCGACTGTAGGCTCATCGAGAAGAATTACGCGAGGTTGATGCATCATGGCCCTCGCAATAGACAGACGCCGTTTCATGCCTCCTGAGTAAGTCGATACCATTCGTCCGGCGGCACCGGCGATATCAGCGAATTCGAGAAGGTCTTTCATTCTGTTCCGAATGCTCGCGCGAGACATGCCGTAGAGCAGGCCATGGATCAATAAGCTTTCTTCACCCGTAAGCTCGGGATCAAAGTTGAGCGTCTGATGTACCACGCCGATTTGTTGCTTCACCTGAAGCGGTTGTGTGCTCACATCGTATCCTCCTATCGAGGCCGTACCTGATGTGGGCTTGGTCAATGTGGAGAGGATGCGCACCGTGGTTGTCTTGCCTGCGCCGTTTGGTCCGAGTACCGCATGTATATTTCCGCCGGGCAGACTTATGGACAGGTCGTCTACCGCAGTTACGCTGCCGTAATGTTTCCTTAAGTTTTTGATAACAATCATGGAATACCCTTTCTTGTTGACTTCTGTTTCTTCATGTATCAGCGGCAATTACGGAAAGCATTGGCAGGTCTCCAACTGAATTATCAACGGGCCATTTATCCTGAAATCCCATCGCCATGGCCTGTTCTACGAGACTGAGAAAATTCTTATCGTCATAGCCGTAATGATGCGCAGCCAATCTGTCACGATAGAAGGGCAGGCAGGTATAGTTGCCTGAAACTGCGGCGGCGATCTGAGCGCCGTATGTTGCCCATAGTTCGGGAACACAACTTCGAGGGAGGATACCCCAGGTTACTTTGTCACGTAAATGGACGAGAGCCGCTACCGCTGCAACCACCAAAGGATCTCTTTCGATGCCGGTAAAGTTCTCGGTAAACAGGGTTGCTTTCTTTTCATCAAGATTGGCGGCAATAGCTTTTATGACATCGTCACTTGTTGCACCGAAGCGTTCGATATGCCGCATGGATGATCGCTGACCTTCGGGAGTCAGTTCATTTTGGAGACCAATGGTTTCCCTAATCGCATCGTGGACAGCCTTCCCTATAAGTTCTCCCAGAACCGAGTGCTTGCCGGCGCTTTTCAAAGGGATACCTGTATCGAGGCGGGAGGCGACACCGATTTGATCGGTGCCGGTACCGGTGGCCAGATTACTGGAATATCTGGAGTTGACAGCCAGTTCCTGAAGAACCGCCGTTTTTGCCTCCGTGGCAGTCATGATAGTGCGTACCATGGCCCCGGGAGTCAGTTCGTGATTAATGAAGAGCATGGTATTGATTGTTCCGTGAAGAACAGGCTCTTTTCCGGCGATCCGTTCAAAGGTTCCGTCATGCTCATAAACCGTTGCAGGATCACCCGCACGCCCCGCATTTCCTTCGACCCCACCCGTACAAACTGCGACTACCATAAGGTTCCGGAAACGAACCTCTTTCGTGATAGCGTATCGCATATTTGCTGCGGTACCAAGTGTGGCACACCGGTCATGAGGTAATTGATGACTCCGGCAAATCTGCTCATGATACGCAAGAGGGTCGCGGATAATAGTGGAATGCGAATCCGCATGATGGCCGGCGGGCTCCGAGGACTGATGATTGTAAAGATATTCGATATCGTCCCGCAAACCTCCCGCCACCTGGCAGGTTGAAATTATCCGATGAGGAACGAGAAATCGGGCATAAACTATTTTCTCTTCACGATACAACTCCACACCGTCATAGTAGTTTCCCAGCAGCATTCTTTTCTTCTCCTCCTTTTATATTTTGTTTCCTTGAATTCCGGCGAACCTGACCCACATCCTGGACTATATCCTGAAGGGGTTGTCTTCTCACTCTGTGCGGCAACACAAACTGAGCAGCCTCTTCGATATCCTCCGGGGTGACAGCGGTGCGGCCATGAAGGGCGGCAAGGGTCTTGGCCGTCTTCAGCATGATTATATCTCCACGATGTCCATCCACGCCCACATCTATGCAGTAGGAGGCGATATCGAAAAGATGATGTTTCTCCACCGTAACCGATGAATAACATCCCATAGCCTCCATGATAGAAGCTGCAAGCTTGCGCGACGCCTCTTCCCATCCGGCCGCAAAAGCTTCGGGCTGTTCCTCGAATGCCGCGCGACGTTCCATGATTTCCACACGCTCGGTAGCGTTGCGTGAACCTTCAACATTTACGCACAAACCAAAGCGGTCGAGTAATTGAGGCCGCAATTCACCCTCTTCCGGATTCATCGTTCCCACGAGAGTAAAACGGGCAGGATGGGTGTAAGAAATGCCTTCCCGTTCGACTGTATTGACTCCCATGGCAGCCGAGTCAAGCAGCACATCCACAACGTGATCGTCCAATAAATTGACCTCGTCCACGTATAGGATACCTCTATGGGCGGCGGCAAGAAGACCGGGCTCAAAGTGTTTTACCCCCTGTTGAAGAGCCCGCTCTAAATCGATGGTGCCCACAACGCGGTCTTCCGTAGCGCCTACAGGCAGTTCGACAACGGCTATCTTTCTCTTTATTGTCTCAATTGGTTTGCCGGTTATACGCTTTTCACTGCATCTCCCGTTGCTGCATTCCGTGCAACAATCACTGTATTCATCAGGCGCTAAATGAAACGGGCAGTCACGCACCACTTCAAGAAAAGGCAGTATTTCGGCAAGACCCCTTACCGCTGTAGATTTTGCTGTTCCTTTTTCACCCCGTATGAGAATGCCTGAAAGGGTGGGATTGATAACGGTCAGCATGATTCCGGTTTTCATGCGTTCCTGTCCAGCTATGGCGGCAAAAGGGTATATGTTTTTGTGTTTCATGCTTGTAATCCTTTCACGACGTCCACGAGATGTGATGCTCTAAGGTTGTCGATTGAATAGTATTCACCGCCGAGGTTGGCGGCGATGTGTCTGGCGAGGCCGAAGCGGACTCCCCTGCGTTCTTCCGTGTCCACGACAATCCAGCGGACACGCTTATCTGTTCCTATATGGCCGGCGAGATGGATAGCTTCCTCCGTGGGCCGGTTTCTGTCGTCAAGAGAAACGTTGGCCTTGCCGTCGGTTATAAGAATGGCCATGGGCCGCAGGTTAGGATACTTAATCAATTGAGGGCGAAGCGTCTCATGAGCCTTCGCAAGTGCCGCCGAAAGCGGGGTCCTGCCACCAACGGGCATTTCCCTGAGAAGCTTCCCCGCCACCTCGACGGAAGAAGTGGGAGGAAGCATAAGGGAGGCTTCCTTGCGGCGAAAACAGATCATGGCGAGGCGGTCGCGCTTTTGATAGGCATCGAGGAACAGGGACATTACAGCCCCCTTGGAAGCCATCATGCGCCCCCTTGCCCCCATGGATCCACTTCCGTCCACTACAAAAAGAATAAAACTGCCTATTCTCTTTTCCCGTACCTTTTCCCTCCAGTCCTGTTTGCTAATAACAACACCGTCTCTTCCCGTGGCAGCCCGGCGTGAAACCTGGTAAGGCGCAGCGGCCCGTAAGGTGGCGTCGATAGCGACGTCACTGCAATCCGGGCGATATCTGCTTCTTACGTATCGCCCCTGTTTATCGGCGGTGCGCGTCCGGGAGCGGCGTCCCGATCCTCGCCGCACGAGGCGGTCTTTCGTCGGTGTCAAACGTTTTACCTTGAAGACATCGCCAATTTCAAAGCATGTGTCGGTATCGGTTGGTACACCCTTGGCCTCTTCATTGCCTTCATCTCTGTCGGCCTGAGAAGAAGACGAATTTCCCGGCGGCATATCTGAATGCTCATCTTTGCCACTTTGCGGATTGTTGTCCGGTGTTTTATGATTCTGAAAATTTTCTTCATCATCGTTATCGGGAGATGATGGAGGGGGTGGCGTCCGGTCCTGAGAATCCTTTTCGACGTCATTATCCGGCGGCGGCGGAGGAGAAGGTGGCGCTGTGTCCCGGCTGCGATGGAGCAAAGCCATTTCTGCTACATCGAGGATATCATTTACATCTACGGTGTCCCTGCCATTTAAAGCTGCATATGCTGTGGCCGCGCGGGCAATCGCCAAATCCGCCCGGTGACCTGCAACGTGACGGCTCATTGTCAATTCACCGATATATTTATGTAGATGCGACGCAAGCCTTACAGACGGTAAAAGTTTTCGGGCCAGAAGGACACGGTTCGACAAAGAGCGTTCTTCATCGGCATATATGCGGCAAAATGCAAAGGGGTTAGCTTCATAAGCTTCGCGCCTTTCTATCAGTTCAACACGTGCGGCAGGATCGGCCTCGGAGGCTACCTCCACGCAAAGACCGAAACGGTCTAATAATTGTGGACGCAACGATCCTTCTTCGGGATTCATGCTTGCAACTATGGCAAACCGCGTCGCATGACGAAACGACAGTCCTTCCCTTTCAACGGTATTAAATCCCGATTCGGCGGCGTCCAGGATCAGGTCTGCCAGGTGGTCATCAAGAAGATTCACCTCGTCTATATAAAGTATGCCACGGTGGGCTTTTGCCAGCAATCCGGGTTGAAACGTCCGGGTTCCACCCGCTATAGTGGCGCTGAAATCGAGACCCCCTATCAGCATATCTTCCGTCGCATTCAGAGGCAGAGTAATAATGGCCGTCCGCCGCCGGGAAACAAACCGGCTATCCCGTAATGCGGCATCACGGCAGCTCGGGCACCACTCCGCGGGCCTTTCCGGATTGCATACAAAGGTACAATCTTTATGAACCTCTATTTCAGGTAGAATGTCCGCCAATGCCCTGGCGGCTGTGGACTTCGCGGTTCCTTTTTCGCCTCGGATCAGAACCCCGCCGATTAACGGGTCCACTGCATTGAGTAAAAGCGCCATTTTCATGCGCTCCTGTCCTACTATTGCCGAAAACGGGTAGAGAGGACGCTTCGACGGGATTCCGCCGCCATCTAAGGAGTGAGGATTCATGCCTGCACACCTTCCACGGCGTCTTCTATCTCCCCTTCGATATCGAGATAGGCATCACGGAGCCTGTTTTTCATTTCGTCGGTAGCGTTCCACATTTCTCTTTCGACTGTTTCGAGGAGTTTATCGATGATGTTCTGAAGAGCGTATGGGTTGACTTGCTCAAACCATTCTCGCATGGCGGGATCCAAGGCATAACGCTCCGCCACCCGCTCGTACATCCAATCTTCCATAGTATCGGCGGTGGCATCCCACCCTAAAATGATGTCCATAACAAAAGAGATATCGCCAGCCCCTTTGTAGCCGTGCCGTTTCATTCCCTCCAGCCACTTGGGATTGAGAAGCCGTGAGCGTAGAATATGCTTTGTCTCTTCCTGCATAGTCCGCACGACAACGCGTTTCGGGTCCGAACTGTCCCCTGCAATGGCCAAGGGCATTTCGCCCCGCACGACCCCGGCGGAAGCGATCAGTCCCCCGTAATAATTGTAGTAATCAATGCATGAATACATATCGAATTCACGGGAATCTTCGTTCTTTACCGTCACGTCCATCCGTGAGAGCATCCGGCGGAATACATCGGGACGCTGCTTGCCGTAGCTTTCATGGCCATAGGCATGGGATGAGTAACGGATATAATTGTTTGCCAGGTCTTCCCTGGTCTCCCATGCCTTCGTCTCAATCAGTTCTGCAACGCCCGCCCCGTAAGTTCCGGGCGGGCAGCCGAACACGCGCAGCGTCGCCATTCGCCATGCTTCCTCTTCGGAAAAACCATTAGCACGGTATGTTGCCTGATCAGCAATAACATGACCACGGATGAAGTTCGTCTCCGGCTCCTCATTGAGGACGGCGACCATGGAAACGGCCTCGTCAATCATATTGACAAGGTTGGGAAATGAATCCCGGAAAAAACCGGAAATACGCGGAGTAACATCAATCCTGGGACGACCGAGTTCTTTCGTTGAGACAACCTCAAGCCCACAGACAATGCCGTTCTTTTGCCAGATAGGTTTCAGCCCCAGTAGATACAGGACTTCGGCGATATCGTCTCCCTTGGAACGCATAGTGGGACATCCGAAGACAATAATTCCCACGTTTTCAGGGTAGCGTCCCTCTTCTTTCAGGTAGCGTTCCAAAAGGGCGTCACCCAAAGCCTTGCCTACCTCCCAGGCGGCCTGACTCGGAATGGCCCGTGGATCGACGGAAAAAAAATTACGACCGGTAGGCAGAATATCCGCCTGTCCCCTGGTAGGCGATCCCGAAGGTCCCGGAGGTACAAAACGCCCGCTAAGGGCGGCCATAGCCGCATCAATTTCATCCTGTGCACGGTATACGTTGGGTAACAGACTGTCCGTTATGTACCTAAGCACACGGGATATGCGTGGCGACGGACCGTTGAAGTTGACTTGTACAACATTGTCGACAACGCTGGCGTCATAGGAAAAAGCGGCCATTTCGCGGACCACCGTTCCCGCTTTATCGTGTATCTCGGCGATGATCTGTCCACCGGTTTTTTGGCCGAATTGGGGCAGCACGTCGCCGCGATGAGCAACAAGATCATCATAGCTGTGTCCCCAAGTTGCCGCTATTTCTTCCCGTAAAGAGGGTACATCACCGTTGTTGAGCCTCGTCAGTTGAACGAGAAATTCTGCCAGGCGATCTCCTTCAGGGTATTGTCCCAAAGTATGGAGACCATCGTTGATCATCGTATCGCCCAATTCGGAGAGGTAGGCGTGAAGACGGGAAGCGAGTTTTTCGTAGTCGCCCATCGCTTCCTCCTCCGTCAGATCGAGGTCATGATGAAGATCGGCCTTCACGACAGCCTCCCAGAGAAGTCCCGCGGCTACAGGTACCTTGGAAGGATCCTGACGAACAGCGTCGGTATAGTCGGTTAAAGCCCGTTCCACGTCGGCGAGGTCTTCATAGAGATCGGCGTTGGTAAACGCCGGTGTTAAGTGGTCGATTATACAGCAGTAAGAACGACGTTTGGCCTGAGTGCCTTCTCCGGGATCATTAATGATGTATGGATAAATATTAGGCAAATCCATAATGGCTAGATCGGGATAGCATGATTCGGAAAGACCCAGGGCCTTGCCCGGCAGCCATTCAAGAGATCCATGTTTCCCCACATGGATAACAGCATCGGCCTTGAATACGTTTCTGATCCAGCGGTACTGGGCGAGATAGTGATGGGGTGGTGAAAGATAGAGATCATGGAGTATTGCATCGGCGTGTTCAAGATATCCGCGCGGTGGCTGAATGGTGAGAAAGACATTGCCATTGACAAAACCTGCAAAGTTGAGTTTGTCATCGTAAGTGAACAGCTCACCAGGCATTTCCCCCCAATTCTCGATCATCTTTTTTCTCACTTCGGGAGGCAGGGCCTCATGCCAGGGTATGAAAAGATCCCGCCCCGCCGAAGCGCCGGCGCGTGCCGCCATTTGATCCGGGGTGAGCCAACGACGGTCGGACGTCATACGTTCCAGAATGGCATCGCTTAGTTCCTTATTGTCTTCGTAGAGATGATCTATGCTATAGCCGGCTTCGGCCATAACTTTCAGAAGGTTCTTGATACTCTCGAATGTATCGAGGCCGGCGGCGCATCCAATGCGGTCATTTCTGGGCGGATAATGATGGAAGATGATTGCTACGCGTTTATCCTTATTGTCGATGTGGCGCAATCTTGCCCAGTTGAAGGCGAGTGAGCCGAACTTTTCGATACGCTCTGGAATGGGCACAAATCGCGAGAGGAGCGCTCCCGTGATGGGATCCACGGCATCTTCCTCTCTGGTTGCGATGGGGACGGTAATAAGATTTCCGTCGAATTCCGGCTGGGCCGCCTGGAACGTAACATCCATAACGCTAACCCCCTGAAAACCATCATTCCAGACCGCATACGGGGCGGAAGATGTAATAGCCTGGAGCACGGGCACGTCGAGACCGGGTAATACGGACGCAAACTCCGGGTTGGTCAGGGTCATGGACATCGCCATGGCGCTTACCAGCGCGTCGATACGTGGACTGCCGTCTTTTGTCTTGAAGTATGCATCCACTACCTCGTCGGAACCTTGATTGCCTAATTCCACATCCTTCAGGCGGTTGCTAAAAACGGCCAGGGCGTTGGCCCCGAGCTTTTCGATCTCTCCTATAAGGGCGTCCACATGGCCATGATTTCCGTTGGCCCAATAGGTTTGGTGAAACCAGACGCCGATGGTCGGTTTTGTTGTATCGATATATTCCCTGCAGTAGGCTTCCACATCTCCCCTGTAGGTATAGCGGGGATGGTATATGCCCTCTTGGGGGACAGGCGTCGCTTGGAGAATGATTGCATCTTCGCCCCTGCTGCGGGCGACAAGATATTCTATGGCGGCCTGAAGATTATTCACCCCGCCATAGTTAAAGAGGAGACAAAGACTTTTCCATATTCCGTCCTCAAAACCGTCGGCATCCTCCTGTGCAGCCAGCACGGCTTCTTCGTCTCCGCCGGTGGGCTGTATATGTACGTAGGGGGTGGACAAATTCTTGCTCCTGCGCTCTTTTACGGCTGCGATTAAAGGATCATATGCTGGACACGAAACCTTACCACCGTGAAGAGAGATGATCACGGCATCCGATTCAAGCGCACCATCCACAAAAGTCTTCGTCCTCGCCTGATCAAATATCTGGGTTCGGGTTCTCGCTGTGACGGTCAGTGATTGTCCCTTTTCCAGAATCTTTGAAACGGCCCTACTCAGGGTGGGCAGTTCTGTAGCTGTGGCGCTGAAGTAACAAATTCTGGGCTGATTCATGACACACTCCTTTCAGAAGTTTTTTCTATAAGTTTTTCCGCAACAGTCCGGTACAACGTACACATTGTTGGCACAAGGCTGCTTTGATTGTAACGAAGCCGCGAAGGGCAGTCACCGGGACAACGGTTCTTCAGAGGACATGAAGGACAGTCCCCACGCAGAGTTATTCCTTGATAACAAGAAACGAGCTTATTCCAGTCGATTGCATCGACCGTACCCACGGACATTACGGGATCCCCTACTGACTGGCCACAGGGGTAAACCTCGCCGTTGGGATGCACTGCCAAACTCTCTCCCCGGCAGGCATGACAATATGGACGGAATGATCTTTTTTCTGTAAGTGCCCTAAGGATCACTTGCATTTCACGCCACTCAAAAGAAACGTTACGACAGGCCTTTATTTGTTCGAGCCCCTCCATAAAATCTCGAATGCCTGCACGGACATTCGCGGCGGATGGAAGAAGATCGGTTCTTTCTTGAGCTGCGCCGGTCATTACCAGAGGATCAAATCCCACTCCTCTTATATTATTGAATCCGGACAAAGTAAGAACAAGATCATAAAGACGGGTGATATTGATGGAAGAAAGAACGGTAGTGACCCGTACCGGCATTCTTTCTTGCTCGAACATCGCTAAACTCCGAAAGGTTGCCCCGCTCCTGCCGCGAAGGGATTCCTGCACATCCGGGGGGCCGTCAAGACTAACGCCAATAGCGATTTTATAGCGTCGGCAAAGATCAACCATTTTACGGTCCCACAGAGTGCCGTTTGTTTGCAGGGCAAGTGTCGCCGGCAACCGGTCTTCCAGTACTCTGCGTCCCACAAACTCGATCATATCGGGTTCCAAGGTTGGTTCCCCCCCGGCGAGCTGTATGTGAAAGGGCAGACCTGATCGAGTAGCCAGGGAAAGCGCCGCCAGCACCACATCTTTAGACATTGCTGCATGGGCATCATTTTTCCTGTAGCAGTATCGGCAGTTGAGGTTGCAGGCTGTGGTAAGCCAAAGGACAAGGTAACGGACATGTGGACGGTTCATCTCGTGAGCAGTGCCTCCAGATCCACACGGTCGAGAAAGCGTTTCTTCCTGGTAAGGGCGGTGTTTACAAATGCCGTACAGACGCCGGGATCATGAAGCGTCGTCTCATGCCAGCGTTCATGTCCCTCAGGAGGTGCGCAGATGGTCGCACCGTTGCTTCCAGCGATCACAATAACGGCCCGTTCCAGACATTTGATCCCCAGAAGAAGACGCGAATCCCGGTCAAGTGCGCCAACCTGAGAAACAATAATATCACACCCCTGTTTGGAGAGGGCCACTGCCGTTTCGGGATGGTACAAGGCCGAGCTTCTTACCAGGGCGATCCGGGCTGATGAGAAATCGGCTATGATAGAATCGGCAGTGGTTGCCATGTATGTTATATGGCCCCGGGCAAGGAAAACAGGGATCGCATTACCTTCGGGGGAAAGCGTTTCCGTGGCAACGGCAATATCCGTTTTCGCCGTATAGAGGGCGATCTCTTTAAGGGAAATGTGCTTTCCCCCACAGGGTAAAACAAGAAGATCCGTATTTCCCTCCATTGCCTGTATTTTATCCAGGACGGATTCCTTAAAAGAGGAATTGGCGGCAGGTATGAGACATTGAATCTTTATGGTTCCGGAGGCGGGAAGTCTCCACCTGGCCGGAAAATCATCCAGCCCCGAAGCATCGAGGACAATGCCGTTGTAATCCCGCGGACAGCGGGTGGCTACTATTTCGTGACGGAGTTTCGAGGGAAAGCGATGCTCTTCAAGTGGATACTCGACATAGAATATACGTGACATCTCACTTGTTGCGTCGAGAAGTACTCTGCCGTCGGGTGCAACCGCGTAAGAAGGCGCATTGCGGCAGTCCATATAACGGTCAAGACCGGTTCTGTTGGCGGCTATGAGGCCGACGCCGTTTTCCAGAGCCCGGGCACGCCAGAGCTCGCGGGGGTCAAGGCCGGATAGCGGCCAATTGGCGGAAATAATGAATAGGTCGGCGCCGCGAAGGGCGTGACCCCGAGGCAGAAGGCCATAGTATGTATCGGCACAGATAAGTAGTCCGACCTTACCCCATGGAGTATCGAAGAAGCTTGCCGCGGAAGGCTGTCCCGGACACGACCACCGATGTTCTGCCACATGCTTTCGATGATGGGCCACTATGGAGCCTTCAGGTCCAAGCATAACAGAGCTGTTGTAGAGAATACCGGTTTTCCCATCGTATTCAGCCATGCCGGTACCCACATAAATCCCGTAGCGGCGGGTAAGACGGGAGAGGGCCGTAACAGTTTCTCCGGTTAATTCCTCGGAATAGGGTGCGATTTCATCCATACTCTCAAAGCTGTAACCTGAAATGGTTAATTCCGGTGCCATGATTATTTGGGCTCCCCGGGCAGCGGCCTCTTCCGCATTCGCCAGAAGAGATGCCCTGTTTTCTCCGGGAGATCCATGCCGGATATCCAAGTGCAAAATCCCTATCAGTAATGGTTTATCCATGATAATAATCCTCCTCATTTTGTTCCGCATGACGCCGTTCATTTAAGGTTGTAAGCATGTCTTCAATGGACGAACAAAGGTGTTTTTTTCTTCCGTCGATGCGCCAGACGGGTTGCCCGTTTTCCAGCAAAACTTGCACGGAAATATCCGCTGCTCCTTCAGGAAGCACGTTGTATCCGGTCCTCTCCAAAGCCCTGCATGTCCATGTGGCCAATATGCCGTTGCCGTGGAGCGCCACCGCATCTTTCTTCCGGGTTGCGGATACAAAGGCACCGGAGCTTTTGTCGAAGGCTATCCCCCTTGCGGAGAAAGTTGTAGAAAAGGAATTGTCCAGAATAAGATCTTCCGGAGTGCCTTCCCGGAGCAGTCCATCTGGGGATAGCAGCCATAGACGATCCGCCGAGCGCAAAGCAAGATCGAGGTCGTGAGTGGAAAGAATAATGGTCAGACCGTTTTCGTGAGCGAGGCGTTTCAGTAGGTTCATCAGTTCCACGCGGTGGGGCAGATCGAGGAAGGCAGTCGCCTCGTCAAGAATCATCAACCGTGGTTCCTGCGCTAGAGCCCTAGCGATCTTTACCTTCTGCCTCTCTCCGTCGCTCAATTCACAAACGGGCCTGTGGACGAGTTCCTCGATGCCTACTTCAGCCAACACCCGGGATACCGCCGCCTCGTCTTCCCGTCGCAACCGTCCCGTCCAATTGGTGTATGGCTGGCGCCCCAGGGCTACGAACGACATGACCGGCATCATACCCACGGCAACACGCTGTGTTAGAACCAGGCTCATCCGTTTTGCCAGCGCACGTGCCGAAAGGTCGTGCAAGGGGGCTCCGACAATGAAAATCATTCCCTCAATCGGCGTCTGCATTCCAGCCAGTGTGCGGATGAGGGTGGTTTTCCCCGCGCCGTTGGGACCCAGAAGGCAGACGAACCGCCCGGCTGAAATGGTTACATTAATGCCTGTGGCGACGACACGAACCGGTTGCCTGTAACGCCGGTAGCCAATCGCTAGTTCTTTTGTTTCCAAGATCGCAATACCGTTCATCCGTCCGTCTCCATCATTTGTTTACGCCGCAGAATTACACCGACTACAACCGGTGCGCCGATCAAGGCGGTTACGGCGTTCAAGGGCATGGCCATTTGGGTGCCCGGCGCCTGGGAAATGAGGTCAGCAAAGAGCGCCAATGTCGCGCCAATGATCATAACTGCGGGAACAAGTCGGCGGTGTTCCGAGGTTTTCAGGATGATTCGGCCCAGGTGCGGAACGGCGATTCCCAAAAAACCAATCGGCCCGCAGTAGGCCGTAACGGCGCCGGCGAGCACTGATGCACCTCCGATGATCCAGAAACGAACTAAGGACACGTTTATTCCCATACTGCGGGCGTATCCATTGCCGAGAAGCAGTGCGTCCAGGGGTTTGACAAGCACCCAGGCAACGGTAAGGCCGCAGACAACGGCCGGCGCGAAGACGGTAATCTGTTTCCAAGTGACGCTGCCGAAGGATCCGAACGTCCAGGCGATGTAGCTCTGCATCTGATGTTCAAGGGAGAATTGCATCAGTACCTGGACGATGGAGCTGGTGATATAACCAAACATAAGTCCGATGATCAGCAGGGTGAGATTGCTTTCCACCCGCCGCGCTATACCCAGGACAACACCGAGTACCGCAGTAGCGCCGAATGTTGCAGAGAGAATCAGGGAAATATTGCCTGCCAGGCCTGCTTGTTCCAGAAAGATGCTCCATTTAAGTCCCCCCGCCGCCATGACCACCAGAGCAACGCCAAGACCGGCACCGGAACTGATTCCCAGGACGAAAGGGTCCGCCAGGGGATTGCGGAAGAGGGTTTGCATTTTAAGGCCTGCGATGCCAAGGGCTGCTCCGGCGAGCATAGCGGTTAAGGCTCTGGGGAGTCGGAAAAGGAGGATGATTTGACGCCACTCTTCAACCACATTGTTTTGTCCCAGTAGAATCGATACAACATCCTTCAGAGGGATCCAAACCGATCCCAGTGATAGTTCCAGAGCAAAAGCCAAAGCCATTATCACGAACATGATTCCCCATAGGAAGGGGCCTGTGCGCGGCAGGAAATGGCGAGTAATTGATCCGGACAAGATCGTTGGTGTCTGCGTTTCGTCTTGACTTTCGAGCATAGAATTCATTTCAGTCGTTTCCTTTTACATCTGTAGAGCCCACGAAAGTTCCCGTAATATCCATTCCACAAGCCAGGTGCCGCCTGCTGCGCCGAGGACAGCTTTCGGGACGATGTCGAGGCGGGCCTCGGCAGGCAGAATCAGGTCGATTGCACCGCAGCAACCTGACCCACGAGCCTGGGCAGACTGACACCCGTCGGCGAACAACAGGTCGGGCTGTGCCGAGCGCCACGGCTTCTGCCATGCGCCGGCACAGCCGATACTTTCCATCCAGGTTTGCAATTGCACGGCAAGAGGTGTTGCCGTGTAATCGCTTGTATCCACAGCAACGGGCAGCATACCGATATATTCATAAAGCCACCGAGCAAGGGGCCAAGCGATGGACGGATCCGTTTGAACGGCGAAGCTCAGTCCCTTGAGCGCCGCTGCCGAGCCGGTCGCCTGGCCAATGAGACGCGATACACGACGCCTTTGCTGGCGGATATCCTCCAGCGCCGGGAGCGGATCGGCTTTGACTGCATAAGCTACGGCCTTTACCCAGGCCTCCGTTGCAGGGAATCCCACAGGTGCACCCCAGTCGCTTGTTGCTATTGCGCCTCCGTAATGTTGCGCAAGCCATGGTCCGATCCGATCAGCGTATTCGTTGTAAACGACGGCATGACAAGCAGCACTGGGGATATGACGGTATTCCTCTATTGTACTACCCGCACCGACGGCGCAGATTACCTCGATACCGCACAACGCCAGAAGGCGTTGCAGCTCCGCCACGCCGCCACTCCAGTAATGATGGACGCTGGACAGGCCGATCAGGGTGACCTTTCGCGCCCGGGGGGGCAGGGGGGGTAATGACAGGCTCTGCAGCATTGCAATCAGACCTTGCTGGTATCCTTCAGCCAGAGAGTGGGAGAGTTTCGGCATTTCCACAACCGCACAGGGGATAGAGAGTTTTGCCTCGGCAATGCTCTGAGCGATATTATCACCGATGAGGGCGGCCCCCGGCGAATTAATTATAGAGATTAAGGAGGGATTGCGCTTGATAATTTCTTGAAGTGCCTTCACGAGTTTTTCTCTGGCGCCAAAAACAAAATCATCTCCATCGAGATAGGTTGTGGGAATGCGGGGCTGGCCGAAGAAGTAAGGTTCCAGAAAATTCAGTTTCTCAGGTGAGATGTCGCGGGGAAAAACCATCTCCGAAAGAGCGCTATGGTGGGCACGGCATCCTGTGGGACCGTGGAGAACGACGGCGCCGTCGAGAATGCTCTCGCAGGCCAGAAGGGCACCTGTAAAACCGTCTGGCTGAACGAATTTTGTATGGTTGTTGTTAGATATCATAACGCCAGCCCTCCTTTGCCGGTAATTGCATAAGGCGTTGCCAACGTTTTGCCACAGCCAAACCGCTTTCAAACCCTGCGTCGGGGATAATGGGAATTGAGTCGACACGCAGGTCTTCCGGCTGATCCTGCCATATTGCATTTGTCAGCGTAAGGTCCGGGGTGATTGAGCGAATTTCTTCGTTGCGCTGGGCGCGTGTATAGGAAAGAGCAATTGGAAATTTCCCTTCATAACGGGAAATGAATTCATCATCCCAGGATGAGGTCAGGATGCCTACTTTCGTAATTTCCATGCCCAAGTCAAAAGCAAGATCGAAAACCCAGTCGATCTGATAGCTTTGAGTCACAATAAAAAGGCGCTTTCCTTCAAGATAGGGACGCAGCCGACCAATAGCCTCTTCGTAATGAATGCGTCGACCGGCGATAATATCCGCCGCCTTCTCCTCCTTTCCGAAGACCCCGGCTATCTCATTGAGCCACAGCTCAGTGGCTCTGAAGCCGACGGGAAAAGCAGACGGAAGAAAAAAAGCATTAAAATGATTAATTAGGTAATTCCGGATCGTTCGGCCGCAGTGATCCGCGGAGGCGAGAAGATTAACGCGGCCCTTAAGGAAACTGGTAAGTTGCCGGGTTGTGCAATTGCGAATAAACCGGCAATTGATCTTCAGACCAAGTTCGGTAAGCAAAGCACGAATAGCCTCGTAGTTTGCATCTGTATTGCCGGCAAGATTCTTTTCCCCGACAATGTTAACCGAGTCGGGCTCAGACGTAACGTTCGGGTCTATATATCTGTCCGCTACAGAAATCATGGCGTCGATGATTCCCTGCATATAATCGCCGTTGATGTTGCCGTCGGCTATAATTGGGATGACGGGAGTTTCTTTCTGAAATGCGTTCCGTACCGCCGCTATCGCTACATTTACATCATCACCGATTATTCCGGATGCGCAAGTTGTAACCACGAAAACGGCTTGGGGATTATATCCGACCACATTGTATAGATTCTTTTCCAGTGTATTATTGCCGCCGAAAATGACCACCTGTTCATCCATGTCGGAACTTTCCAGGCAGGGGATGCTCCACGTGGCGATGCCCGCCCGGTTTGCGCTGCGCCGGGCGGCCGCAACCATACCGTGGTGTGAAATGTATGCGCAACTGCGTGGGCCATGACACATGGTCAGTGCGTCCCTGATCTGCAAGAGGGTATGAGCGGCACCGTTGAAAGCGCAACCGTGCAGCACCTCGTGCTGTTTGACGCTTTTAGAATGGTAGCGACGAGGCCTTGTCTGTGGAGGATACGCAACTCCATCGGGAAGCGTTCTTTTTTTCGATGAAACGGTTAGCGATTCCGCGAGCCGGGAACAGCACATTTTTTTGAGTGCAGTGGATTCGAGATCTTGAGGAGAAAGAGGATGGGCTGGCAGAGGCGAAGTGAACTGGAGCATACCTTTGGCCATCTGTGTAAACAGTCCGGCCGTCGGTCCCGAGGGCAGCGCCTGCAGTACGGTCTGCCCCATCCGTTCCGCCTCGCCGATTTCCGGGCTCCGTGGCAAAGAGGCGACGATAGGAAGGTGCACTGCATCGGCGAAGCGCTGCACGCACTCGTCTTCTTCGACCAAATCACGGCTGTTGAAAATAATTCCTCCCATACGGAGTCCCCCTTCTTCGAAGTTACGGACGCCGCGTAATATATTGTTGGCTGCATACAGGGACATGAATTCACCCGATGTGACAATGTAAATGATATCTGCGTACTGTTTCCGCAGCGGAACGGCAAAGCCGCCACACACGACATCTCCGAGCACGTCGTAGAGGGCAATGTCATAATGGTGAGAGCCGATGCCCAGGGATTCGAGAAGATCCAAGGCGCTGAGGATGCCCCGGCCTGCACAGCCAACGCCGGGCTCCGGTCCGCCTGCCTCCACACAGGCAACTCCGGCAAAACCAATGTGGACGATATCATCCAGATTCCGGTTGTTTGGAGTTGTGGTTCGCAGGTAGTCCAGAACTGTTGTAATTCTCCTCCCTGTAAGCAGCAGGCGCGTGGAATCCTGTTTCGGATCGCACCCCACCTGAAGTATACGGGTGCCCGCCAGAGCCATCGCGGCGGAAAGATTGGCGGATATCGTGGATTTGCCTATACCGCCCTTTCCATAGACGGCGATTTGCTTTGAACTGATCTTTTTTTTATTATGGCAGGTATTATTCATTTTTTTCGTACTCCGCTATCATCAGTGCCGTTGGATAAAGTCGGCGGTAGGTGTAAATGCCAGATCAACTTGTGATCCGGCAGTAATTCCGGGTGCAAAATGGCGATCATATCTGCAAGCAATAAATCCGGACGGGTCGCAGTGCCCTGATAATAATCATTGCCTCCTCCCGGACCAATCTTTCCGTTGTTGCTGTATATGCGCTTGGACTGAAAAGATCGGAAGAGGGTGTAACGATTGTCCTCGGCAGCGAGGGATGCCATAGAAAACAGATTCTGTTTCTGTGTGAGCCAATATTCTGCGTTCCGACCGCGGATCATTACCGTTTCCGCATTCACTGGTCTGCTGGAGGAACTGTAGTCGTCGGTCCATATATACTGTCCTCCCGCGTCGCGGACCAGATTGGCAAAACAGCTTTTTCCACCCGCGACAAACCATGATCCTCGATAGGAAGCCCCGTTCATAACGGTGGGTTGATGGTGAATGTTACGGGTTCGCGCGGCTAAGGCAGAGTAACGCCGTTCAATGTCGTCAAAGATACGCTCCGCCTTAGCCTCGGCGTCGAAGAAGGAGGCAACGAATTTGATCCACTCGGCCCGACCGAGTGGAGAATTTTCCTCCGTATCCGCAATAAGCGCGACCGGCAACCCTGCCCCTTGAGTCTTGATGTGAGCGGCGTAGGCAGGATTGTTTGTCCACCAGCTCAAAACAAGATCGGGGTGCAGAGAAAACAATCGCTCCATGTCAAATTGTGCCTCCATGCCCGTGCCGACACCTACTTCAGCAATTTGGCGCTGGTGGAAGAGTTCGGTCACTTCAGGATCGTTAACGAATTTCCCCTGGACAATCCCGACAATGCGGTCCGCGACCCCCAACAGTGAAAAGAAGGAGGCGTGTGAGGCGGAACGCAGAACAACACGTTGCACCGGGATTTCAACGACTGTGCCTTTCACCGGTATGATTGGCATTGATTGTCGTGTTCCCCTGGGAATCAGCACGAATGTTGCCATCCGTTTTGAACCAGGCGCATGGCAGGGTTCAAAAACTGTGACAACCTTGTAGTTTCCATGGTACGAAATTGTAAATCCCGTGGCATAACGGATGAGGCATTGATTTGATGCTGTCCCCGCAAGGTGTTTACCATCGGAATTTCTTGCGTCGATCATCTCTGAAGCGGAGGATGGCGCAGATGAATTTCCGCCGCATCCTGTTAACAAGCAAAGAAAAATCATAAAGCAGAATGCCAGCCGGTTGCTTTTTATCCTTTGTACCATTACAGGGCGCTTCCTTGCACTTTTCATCTCAGAAATAAAACTTCACTCCGCCATATACTGTTCTTTCAGGCATATAGTGTCCGGATTCCGTGTAGTTCTCGTCAAACAGGTTTTTTGCCCTGACGAACAGGTCCATGAACTTCAACAATTTGTATGAGGCTGCCATATCAACCAGCCATCTGGATTTCTCTTCCCATTGCACCTGATTCCAGGAAGGATCATTAAGAGGGATGATCTTTTTATCCAGGTATCCGACGTCACATACAATGGTAAGCTTATCAATCGGAGTGATGGTGGTAACGAGGTTAAATTTGTTGTATGGTTGGTAGGTGCCGCGCACCCAGTTGCCATTGTCCTCCTGGGATCTGGTATCCGTGTAAGTATAGGCAAGGTCCAATTTTAGCCAGTTAAAGGGCTTCGTCCTGATATAGGACTCCACTCCGGATAGCTTCTTTTCTCTTCCATTGGCGTATTTATAGGTTAAGGAGTCAAAGCCGATCCAATTCTTAAATTTGGTATGAAAATAGGTCGTGCCGATGGTAACTTTTCCGCCCGCAAAGGATTGATCGATTCCAAATTCATAGCCCGTGCTTTCCTCTGGTTTCAAATCTGGATTACCGATACCGACTAAAGAGCCTGCCCAAACATATCCTCCATAAGTTTCATAGAGTGACGGTGTACGGTATCCCGTACCCACATGGGCATGAAATTTTGTATTGGTAGCTTTCAGGATATAGGCACCGGATGCTTCCCACACGATTTTGTCATCGAACGCTTCAGGATTGTTATAGCGTGCACCCGTGGTGAGAAAAAGACTGCGATCCAGCAGTGCAAGCTGAATTTGGGCAAAAAGATCGTAGGTTGTCCATTCATGTTCCTGATGGACCATGGTATAGTTGCCGGTGAAGGGACTGCTGGGATCATCCTCTTTTAATACTGCGTTGTCGTACTCAGCCCCAAAAGTGATTGTCAGCCAGTCCTTGGGATGCAGGTTGTGCTGCATCTCTAAATAAGTAGTCTCGCCGTCATAGTTGCTCTGGTCACGGGCATCGGTAGTGTTGAGATGGAAATAATGTCGTTCAGCGGAAGTATAGGACCCTTTTATAGAGTAATCCCAAAGAGATGATATTTCTTGATTCCACATCAGGCTTAATTGATAGAGTTGGCTTTCTCTGTGCTTATTGGGATCGGCCTGCTGCACTTTGGGGTTGCCGCTGGCGTCCAGAGAAGCTGAGTCACCTAGGGCCATATCCGTGTCGTAAGCCAGAGCACTGAACTCTAAGCTGGTATTCTTAAACGGTTTGACCCCTGCGCCCAGTGTCAGGCCTTTGTTCTCATAATAATAACCCTCGTTACCGCCATATTTTTCCCCGTCTGTTTTGACATACATGGGGTTGACATCTATGTAATATTTTTCCTGACCATAGGCGATCCGGGCGTTTTCAATAAAGGTGTTATTAGAGCCGTATTCACTGCGCACCTCACCGGCCAGGCCCTTCTGCCACTTTCTGGGGATGATATTAATAACTCCTCCCATGGCCTGTGATCCATACAAGGTGCTGTTGGTTCCTTTGAGGACTTCGATCCGGTCCAGGTTGCTTGTGCCGAATAAATCCTCCGTTAAATAGGAAAAAGATGATTGGGGGTCGGCGGCATCGCGAAGGGGCATGCCATTATACTGAAATACCGTATGTCTATCACTTGCGCCCCGGATTGATATGGGTGAAAATTGACCTATCCCTCCTGTGGGACGAAGGAAAACACCGGGTTCATTATTCAGCAGTTCAGGCAAAAAATACTGCTGCTGCTCTTCCATCTTTTTTGCATTAACAACGGCAACACTCTTGGTTGTTTCCTCCAGGGGTGTAGCCGTACGGGTGGCCGTCACCACAATATCCGTGAGATCGAACTTATCCGGTTCTTTCTTCGATTCTTTCTTCTTAGCATCATCGCCGGCGATTTGTTCTTCAGCCGGACTGTGGAAAGGAAAAACCAAACATAAAATTAAAACAAATAACATTATTGCTTTTTCGAACATTTTTTTCTTGCTCTTCATTTTTCTTTTCTCCCTCGCGAATGATCATTGAAAATTCTATTCTAATTGTGAAAGAAAAAGGTCTTCCGGCTTGAGGGCGCTTACTGTTGCCAATACCTACTTGCCCGTCTTCCCATCCGACTTTTGCGCCGGACAGTGACTCCTTTAATGCTGTGGGCTTTCGTTCCCTTTACGGCTGCGGGGCAGCGGGAGATTTACACTCACCTTCCCTGACGTTTCTTCACGGTTTGAACACTGCGTGCACGGAATGCAATAAGATTAAGTAATACAACGACACCTTTGACGCTAAATTACTCACCTCCTTTTTTTGGGGGCTATCGGTTGCTTTACGGCAATGGCCATCCTCGGCTTGCTGTAATTCTTGACACATCAGTTAGCAATCGTCCCAGCATACGGCTTCAGGCCAAAAAAAACCCCGAACCTGATGATGTTCAGGTTCGGGGATGCCGTTTTCCATCCGATGTTCAACTACGACCGCATCTATACCACGGATGACGAGTCTTCGTAAAATTTACAAGAAGGTCTTCCGGCTTCCGGATCAATTTACTCACCGTGCCTTCCCGTTCCACTGATGCGGAACAGTGACATTTGTACGGTTTTCATCCCCGGTTACGGCGGCGGGTCCGCGACGGTTTCTCACCGTCTTCCCTTTTACGGCCTATATGGCCTCTTGTTGGCCTCCCTATAAAACAAACGTCCGGATGGTGTCAAGTTTTTTATGAAGTTTTTTTATGGATGAGTTAGTTAAGAATTAAAACTGAATAGTTTATCAAATCCAGTTCAGGGTTGCCTGCTTTATAAGTATTAATCTTGAAAAACTCTATCATACCGACGAAACAATAAAAAAGCTTTCTCTTGCTTTTTAATCTTTTTCTAATATTCTGTTGCGAGAGAACATTTGGCCCCCTAAATGCGCCACTGGACCGGTCTGAATCCTGCGCTCTGTGCGGTGAAATGACCATGGCGGCAAAAATGGTGAAGCTCGGCGATGGACGGCAAGTCTGCATTCCCTGCTCCCGGAAAGTAAAATGAGATTG
>Ga0302251_1000464_pt1 | contig 37753 bp, 32 predicted proteins | sample AAG_RA_Gln_MG_FD_193534 | JGI IMG/M metagenome (GOLD analysis project Ga0302251, IMG submission 193534) | Enriched activated sludge microbial communities from anaerobic digester in WTTP, New Holstein, Wisconsin, United States - AAG_RA_Gln | ecosystem: Engineered > Bioreactor > Anaerobic >... | reverse complement strand
AATCCTTAAAATGATTGAATGGACGGGGTTTGATCCAAGAATCTATCTGGATAATTAAAACTCAAATGGTGTTAAATACAATTGGTGTTTTCTGACATGCGGATAACGGGCTTTAATCTTTCGTCTTAAATCTTTAGTCTTTAATCTTTAGTCTTTAGTCTTCGAAACACAAAACAAAACAACCACATTTCGAAAGGAGCGTCTTTATGTCATTCAAAGTCACAGATCTCGTTACTTGGGTAGGAAAAATTGACTGGGAACTTCGGAAATTTCATGGTGAGGAGTACTCCACTCACCGCGGGTCCTCTTACAACTCCTATCTGATCCGCGACGAAAAAACCGTCCTGATTGACACCGTCTGGATGCCATTCTCGAAGGAATACGTCGCCAAGCTGGAAAATGAAATTGACCTGAATTCCATTGATTACATCATCGCCAACCACGCGGAGGTCGACCACAGCGGCGCGCTGCCGGAGCTGATGAAGAAAATCCCGAACACGCCAATCTACTGCACGAAAAACGGCGTCAAGTCCCTGAAAGGCCACTACCATCAGGATTGGAACTTCGTCGAAGTCAAGACCGGCGACACCCTGGACATAGGCAAAGGCAAGCTCATCTTCGTAGAAGCCCCAATGCTCCACTGGCCGGACAGCATGTTCACGTACTACACCGCGGACAGCATCCTCTTCAGTAATGACGCTTTTGGCCAGCACTACGCCTCCGAGCTCATGTTCAATGACAAGGTCGACCAGGCTGAGCTCTACCAGGAAGCCCTCAAATACTACGCCAACATCCTGACCCCGTTCAGCGCCCTCGTCACCAAGAAGATCGAGCAGGTCCTCAGCTTCAACCTCCCGGTCAACATGATCTGTACTTCCCACGGCATCATCTGGCGCGACAACCCGGTCCAGATCGTCGAGCAGTACATGAAGTGGGCGGACAACTACCAGGAGAACCAGATCACCCTCATGTACGACACCATGTGGGATGCCACCAAGCGCATGGCAGAGGCTATAGCCGATGGGATCAAGTCCGTCAACCCGGACGTCACCATCAAACTCTTCAACGTCGGGCGTTCGGACAAAAACGACGTCGTCGCGGAAGTCTTCAAATCCCGGATGGTCCTCGCCGGCTCCTCCACCATCAACAAGAGCATCCTCTCCAATATGGCCGCCGTCCTCGACATGGTCAAGGGTCTCGGCTTCAAGAACAAGAAAGCGGCCGCCTTTGGCAGCTACGGCTGGAGCGGCGAGAGCGTGGGCATCCTCAATGAGGAACTCAAGAAAGCCGGCTTCGAGCTGGTGGATGACGGTATGAAAGCCCTCTGGAACCCGGACGAAGACGCCATCAAGGCTTGCTTCGAAATGGGGCAGAAGCTGGGCGCGCTCTAACATGAAACTCGGGGTCATGAAACTCGGGGTCAATAGGCCAAATGTCGCAGACACCCAGTTTCACCAGACACCAGTTTCAAGGCTTCAAGTTCCAACAAGTCTATAAACAATAAAACCAAAAACGCCGACTTTTCGAGGTTATATCCTCCAAAGTCGGCGTTTTATTGTTTTTCTTCTACAGATTATGGCTTGACCGCTATTCCCCCGTCAGCCACCTGTAAGCCTCCAGGATCATTTCAGCATGATCAAAGGCAAGAGTTCCTTTGCCGATGGTCACAACCCCCACCTTCCTGCCCTTCCTCACACCCAAATCCACCCAGCGTTCGGTGACCTCCAGCGACTGCTCCGCCACCTCATCCCCATGCCGCAGGACGATCTTGCAGTAGCGCTTTGCTTCCGACTCGGTTTCGATTTCGGCTTCGGCATTGGCTTTAGTCGCCTTCTCCGATGTCTCAAACCACAACACCTCCAGGTCCATCCACTGGGCGTCGGCGGCGTCATCATCGGCAACAAGCACTTCTTTGAAATCTTTGGGCATCACTGAAGCAAACAGCTGCGACACGATCCGGTCCCGCGGGTCGCGGCCAATCTGGCTGTAAACGCCGAGGGGAAACACCGTCCCGGCCACCAGGCCCGTCTCCTCCCAAAGCTCTCGCACGGCGCAGGCCTCCAGCGTCTCGTCCGTCTTGACGTCGAAAAAGCCACCGGGCAGCGCCCACTGATCTATGCAGGGATGGTTGCCCCGCTTCACGGCCAGGATTTGCCACTTTGGAGTTCGTTCAGCAGCCTCACCAGCGCCGGTGTCAGCGCGCCTGAAAACAGCCAGGTCCGCCGTCAGCGCCGGCTTGGGATACGCGTGGGGCTTGGCGTGATAGTCCGCCAGAAATTCCACCTGGGTCTGACCCCGGCTGTTCAGTTTTTCCATGATTGTCGCCCTCCTAAAAGTGTAAAATTACACTTAGCTCTGTCCCCGTTTTCAAAACTGTCCGCGTCACCAAGTTGAATGTTGTCCGCGTCACTAAGTTCAAAACTGTCCGCGTCACCAATCGACATTTTAGTCCAGCTTCGCCGCGCGAAGGAGCTTTTTGAACGCTGTAGGCAGGGCAAAGTGCTTGATTTCCGATGGTCGCACCCACCGCGTCTCCGGCAGATCCGTTTCCACGGTTGCGGCTGCCTCAAAGCCTATCAAATGCATCTTCCACACACGGTGCGTGAACACATGGGTCGCGGTTCCCAGAATCCTGCTGACCGGCCCAGCATCTGTCTTTACACCATCGCCGTACTGCCCAACAAGCACAACCCCATAGTCCTCACGCAGCAGCGCCTCGACAGCCCTATAAGCCGCCTCAGCCCAAGCATCACCCGCACTCCCGGAACCCGGGTCAACGCCCTCAGGCAAATCCACCACAGGAAATCCCCACAGACTCCCCAAAAGAACATCCGGCGCCCGCTTCTCAATCAGAACGAGATCCCCACAAGTGACATAAGCCACCACTTTCTCAGACTCAACCTTTGCCTTCGCCTTCGATTTAAAAGGCAGCACCTCAACCAATCCCCGCGACAGCGCCTCACACGACTCCGCCACCGGACACCGGTCACAGGCCGGATTCTTAGGCGTGCAAACACAGGCCCCAAGCTCCATGAGCGCCTGATTAAAGTGCCGTGCGTCCTCGGGCATTTCCGCCATCAGCCGCAATTCAATGGCCTTATGGGCAGCCGGAAGCCGAATGTCCGTATCATAGGCATACCACCGGGATGCCACCCGCAGGACATTTCCATCCACGGCCGAAATTCTCTGATTATACGCAATGCTGAGCACCGCCCCCGCCGTGTATGGCCCCACGCCTGGAAGCTTTAGCATCTCTTCCAAAGAAGCAGGAAAAACCCCGCCATGCTGCGCCACCACCGCCCGGGCACAGGGGATCAGCCTCCGAGCCCTGGAGTAGTAACCAAGGCCCTCCCAGAGTTTGAAAACTTCATCCTCCTCAGCCTGCGCCAGTGACTGAACCGTCGGAAATCGCTCAACAAAGCGCAAAAAATATCCAATCACCGTCACCACCTGGGTCTGCTGCAGCATGATCTCAGACAGCCAGATCCTGTAGGGGTCATGACTTTCCCGCCACGGCAGATCCCGGGCATTTAAAAAATACCATTCCAGGAGCCGGTGCGGCCGAGATGCACGCGACTGACCCATCGGCACATCCTCAATCTCTGTTCTGTTCGTTTTCTCCACGCGTCCACCCCCTCCACAAAAGCCACAATGCACACCATCCTCCAGATCCAAACAACGCGCATGTTGAAACAATTCAAACAAAAAGCAAGGCAGCCCCCGGGGCTGCCTACCATAATCAAAACAAAAAACTTCCAGCAAACCGCCTCACCCTCATACTAGCACGTTCCGCGCTATTCGAAAAGCGTCAGGTAGACGCCGTAGCCCTCTTCTTCAAGAGCCTCCACCGGCACAAACCTCAAAGCCGCCGAATTCATGCAATATCTTAGCCCTGTAGGATCCGGCCCATCCTCGAAGACATGTCCCAAATGGGAATCCCCCAGCCGGCTGCGTACCTCCACCCGGGCCATACCCAGGGTCAGGTCTGCAAACTCCCGCACTGCCCCGGCCTCAATAGGTTGGGTAAAGCTCGGCCAACCCGTCCCTGAGTCAAATTTGTCGAGAGAACTAAACAGAGGCTCCCCGGACACCGCGTCCACATAGATCCCGGCATCCTTCAGATCATGATACGGATTGTCAAACGCCCGCTCCGTTCCATCCTCCTGCGTCACCTCACGCGCCAAAGCATCCAAAGACTCAATCCGCGTCTCAAAATGGAAGAACCCGTCCACCACCTGATCCCCCCAGATTTCAGCCAGCCATTCATCCCGGCCGCTTGCTGTCCGGTAAGCCTCATAGTTCGCCGCACTCACATCACAAAAATCCTGGTGGTAGTCTTCCGCCAGATAGAATCCCGTCAAATCCCGCACCTCTGTCACCACAGGCGCATCGAACACACCCGTCGCGTCCAGCCGCGCGACCAGATCCTCAGCCACTGCCCGCTCCGCCGCGGTCGCCACGAAAATCGCCGTCCGGTACTGCGGCCCGCGGTCGTAAAACTGGCCGCCATCGTCCGTCGGGTCAATGTGCGTCAGAAAATACCGCACCAGCTGCTCATAGTCTATCCTTTCAGCATCGTAGAACACCTTGACAGCCTCGTAATGGGCCGTCTCCTTGCTGGACACCGCCTCGTAGTTCGCGTCGTCCTCAGCGCCGCCTGAATAGCCCGACACGACCTCCACGACTCCCCGCAGTTTCTGGAAGTCCGACTCCGTGCACCAGAAACACCCGCCCGCGAATACCGCCGACTCATAGGCCTCCAGCGCCTCCAGGTCCAGAGCGGGCTTTGCCGTAGGAAGCGGCTCCGCCCCGACAGCCGGTGCCTGGCCCCCACATCCGCTAATTCCGAGAACCAGCGCCAAAACTCCCAGTACCCCAAAAACCCTCAAAGATTTCCTCTGCCGATGGTCACTTCCACCCACTCCCCCGCCATCAAAAGCGACCCCGCCAGTCCTGCGACGCCAAAATCCTTCACCTAACCGGTTACTCATAGCCCTATACCTCCTGATCTCCAGTGAGACCATTGAAAAAAACCACGCAACAACGAGACTTAAACTCACTTTGGATTTATACCCGTTTTGAGACGGTTACAATCGGCAGAACACAGTCCTTAATCTTTTCCTAATCTCTTTTACAGAAATGACTTCGTGCTATACTGAAAGTAACGAGAAGCGGATATAACAGACGTCAAACGGATGAAGGGAGGCCCCGCCATGACCCACACCGACCTCACCACCGGCGACATCAAAGCCCACATCAAGCGCCTGACCATCCCCGCCAGCATTGGGTGGTTCTTCAATACCATGTTCAACGTGGTGGACACCTTCTATGCCGGGAAGATCAGCACCACCGCCCTGGCCGGGCTCTCCATGTCCTTTCCCATCTTCTTCATGGTGATCGCGTTCAGCTCGGGGCTGGGCACCGGTTCCACCGCCCTGATCTCGAATGCCCTCGGCCGGAAATCCAGAGAGGATTACCACCGGCTGGGACTCAACGCCCTGGTCCTGGCCTGGATCCTGGGTCTAGGTCTCATGGCCTTTGGGCTGCTGGCCGGGCGCCACTTGTTCCAGCTCATGGGTGCGGAGGGTGAGGCAGTGATCCACGGCGTCCGCTACACAGAGGTGATCTTTTTTGGTGCAATCTTCTTCATCACCAATCACATTTTGAATGCCATGCTGGCGTCCCAGGGGGATACCCGCTCCAACCGGAATTATCTGTTTGTAGCCTTCGTGCTCAACATTATCCTGGATCCTATTTTCATGTTTGGCTGGCTGGGCTTCCCGGTCATGGGCACCGCGGGTGTGGCCCTGGCGACGATCCTGGTCCAGCTCTACGGCAACGTTTATATGGCAAGGAAGGTCTGGCGGAGTCCCGCCTTTGACCTGGAACTGCTGAAAAGCGCCCGACTCTCTGTGCGGACCATGCTGGACATCCTCCACCAGGGATTGCCCGCGAGTCTCAACATGATGACGACGTCCATAAGCTTCTTCATCCTCAATGCCTATGCCATGCGCTATGGCGGTGATGTCGTCGTCGCCGCCTACGGTGCCACCCTGCGGATTGAGCAGCTGACCACGCTGCCGGCTCTCGGCCTTAACATGGCCGCTTTGACAATCGCCGGCCAAAATTTTGGTGCTGGGCACCTGGACCGGGTACGTGAGGTCTACAGACAGTGTTTGAAATACGGCTTCGTTCTCATGACCTCCGGCATGGTCATCATCTTCCTGCTGGCCAGGGTGCTGATCTCCACCTTCAACAATGATCCCGCCGTCGTCGCCGCAGGCGTCACTGCCATCCGCATTGTCGTCCTGGTCTTCAATGCCTACATGCTGATCAACGTCTCCGTGGCCATTATGCAGGCCTCGAAGCGTCCTTATGTGGCCATGGGCATTGGCTTCCTGCGTCAGATTGCTCTGCCGTCCTTCATGTTTTACTTTCTGGGCACGACCCTTGCCATGGGCGTCCGAGGCATCTGGACGGGACTCGTCATTGACAACTGGATCGCCGCTGCAGTGGCGGTGCTGTATGCCCACAGGACCCTCCGGCGGATGGAGGAAGTAAGACGCGATCAGTAGTTTAGTACTATTACGCCGAAAAACCACTTCAAACGCTGAAATTCAAACGTTGAAGTGGTTTTATTTTGTTCTGCTATTCTGGATAAATGAACAGGAAATTATTAAAGCGCCCCTGTTCGTCATAGAGGCTCACCGCGATTTCCGTCTCATCATCCAGACTGAAGCTTTCACTGCTCCAGCCCAAGCTCCCGCTCTGAGGCGGCAGTGACAAGTCATTGCTTGTGTTCATGCGCCATTCGTATTCCATATCCGAGTGATGGGTGACGGCCGCCGAAACCGAGGACGCCTTAACCTCCAGGCTCACCAGCTCCAGTTCCCGCGCCTCCAAAGCCGGAATGGTGGCCGTGCCCTCAAACACAAGGGTTTCAGACGCTGTCACGTCATAAACCTGACAAGTCGCCTCTAAATTAGGCGCATACAGTGAATAGAGGTGCCTAAGATCCTCAACCATAATGACGTGTTCGTCGAAGTCCTTGTTATAGGTCTCATCGCTGGTTTCATAGACGCCTTCAATCCGGTCCGCGCCCTCACGGGGTGTGATCACCACTTTGAATTTTCGGTCCGCGTCCCCGGGCGCGCTGATAATCACATCATAGCCAACGGGAATATGCGCGTGCTCGCCTGCCACGACATAAAACTCATTCAGATCCGGCGCATAACGCCCCTCATAGCTAAATTGAACTTTTACCTCTCGATCCGCTGGCGCCTCAGACACTTGCTCAGTTTCGCCCGCCTGAGGCTCAGCGTTTTGATCCGAATCACTGCACCCCGTCACCAGAACTAACAGCACCAGGACTGCGAGTATTGCCCAAACCTTGCTTTTCACTCCTTCTCCACCTTTCTCTAAATAGAATGCTTTTTAACTGTAACTCTCCCAGAACTTTTTGCCGATGGTCATATATCCCACTCCAAACCACGCAAAGCTCTGATTTCTGTTTACTTTACAGATATTATATAATTTATTTCACCATTACGAAATAATAACATCGTTCTTTCATGTGGTCACCTATCCACATTTTCCTCTACATGGAAGCCGCAGATCGACGGAGACTTCCGCCCCCTCTTCCCTACATCCCACAGCACACAAAAAAATGACTTCCACGCCCTGATCCAAGAAGCTTCAGGGTATGGAAGTCATTTTGCAATTTTAGAGAAGAAACTGGGTGTCTGACACCCAGTTTCTACTTGTACGACGTCGTAATGTTGAACTCCGGTGGCTGATGCATGTGCATCTTGACAGCACAGAGATCCATGGAGCGGAGAACTGCCTCTCTGTATTTCTCAGGGAAGCCTTCTGGCAGGGTCAGGTTCATGGAGACTTTGGCAATCATGCCGGTCTCACGGTTCATTTCTAGATCCATGGTGAGGTCCATGCCTTCGGTGGAGAGGCCTTTGTTCTTGCAGAAGCTGAGGGCGTAAATACCAGCGCAGGTTGCGAGGGAGCCAAGGAAAAGCTCGAATGGCGATGGCGCGCTGCCTTCTCCGCCCGCTCTGGCTGGCTGGTCTGTTTTAATAACGTGGTTTTTAAGTCTGGCATCAACTCTGAGGCCGCCCGGGAATTCAACATTTAAAAATGACATATGATCACTCCGTTTAATTTTTATCTATCGCTGGCTTTATTATACACCCCCTCCCCATGGGGGTAAAGTGTTTTTTGAATTCTTTATTAAACTTTTTATCCAGAATAGGCGAATCCAAATGCGGGATGCAAACTTTAACGTGTGAAAAATTAGAAATATCTTACTGTATATTTTGGAAATAAAATGCATTATTTATTTTGCTCAAGACCCATTGGCGCAAGTAATATCCAAGCTGATTCAGGGTATAAATACTGGCGAAGAAGAGTCTGCGCAACAAGTGATTCCAATCAGAATATTTTGCGAACAATCAGTCTACAACTGCATATAAATGCAATGCTTCTTCAAGTGTTGACAGAGATCTCTTTGAACTGAGCATAGCATAGCCGATGCCCTTTTTTATCGGTGTTTTTAGAAGGAGAGGATCAGCATGAAACCTGGCTATTTGATGAAAAGTTTGTCACTTGCGATTGTTTTGATTTTGATGATGACGACCCTCAACTTGGGCGCGTACGCGGCTAAACCAGGAACAACCACACCTGTAACCATTACTACACTTCCATTCACCAAGACATTAGCTGCCGGAGAGGACTTCGAGTTTGAAGTGGTGGCTAAGTATGGAACCTCAAAGACACCATTGATTTGGACAGAATCTGACAATCTGACGCAAAAGTCGCTATCTTTTATCTACAAAAAAGCCGTAGTCATCTCTGAAATAGCCGTGTATACTTTCACAAATCCCGGACCGGGCACTCATTTTGAAGTTGTAACGGTTACGGATGGAAGCACCAAAAGCGCTGCCCTTACAGTTACCTTCATTGTTGAAGGCGGCTCAACCACGAATAATCCACCGATTGCCGATGATCTCTCCCTGCCAACTGATGAGGATCAATCAGTTTTCGGGACAATATCTGCAACCGATCCAGATGGCGACACCCTGACAGCAAGCATCACCAGCGCACCTTCAAATGGCAGCGCAAGCATAGATGGTATGATCGTTACTTATACACCAGCTTTGAACTTCAATGGTTCTGATGCCTTTGAAGTCACTGTATCGGACGGCAAGGGCGGCACTGATCCAGCTATGGTTAGTATAACAGTCGCTCCAGTGGATGATCCGCCAACAGCCGTTAACGACAGCGCTTCCACAATGGAGAATACCTCAGTCATCATTGATGTCCTGACGAATGATACAGATATCGATGGTGGGGCAAAGACAATTACAGCGGTATCGAATCCTCAAAATGGAGCCGTCACCCTCAACGCGGACCAAACTGTGACGTTTACGCCAACTCCAGATGTTGTTGGAACAGGCAGCTTTGAGTATACACTGAACGGTGGATCCAATGCTCTTGTCACCGTGACAATCACCGGATCCACGCCACAACCGCTGAAATACGTCGCGCTGGGCGATTCCATCCCTTACGGTTACTATTACACTAGCCTCTGGAACTATTTATTCGGAGGTACCGACACTGACAGTTACGTGGAGCAGCTTGCACGCAGTCTTGGAGTCGCTTCTGTCGACTTCTTCGACGCCAGTGTCAGTGGCTATAACACTGTGGAAGTTTACAATCAGATTAATACGATTATCGATGAAATTTCTGCTGCGGACGTCATAACCTTATGTGTCGGCGCAAATGACATCATGGATGCCGCCGGCAGAGGTAGTACAGGCCTGCTGAAGTACGACATCAACTGGAGTGTGGCGGATGCCGGCAGAGACAGTTTTGAACTTTACTGGCCTCAGGTGATCGATAGGATTGAAACTCTGAATCCAGATGTCACACTGGTCGTCATGACGATCTACAATCCATACCGCTTGACAGATTCGTACTTCAACCTGGTGGATCCTTATTTCTCAGCCAGCAGCGGAACGGATTTAGGCCTGAATTATATCATTGAGAATACAGCGACCCTGGAAGACACAGCCTGGGGCAATCTGTTAGCTGAGGACTTTGATTACAGAGTAGCGGACGTCTACGACACCTTTAACGCCCATGCCAATAAAGACAGCCTGACCGGTTTCTACAGGAGTTTTTGCGATCCGCATCCTAATCAGCTTGGCCAGAATGTTATTTTTGAGGAACACATGAAGCTTTTCAGGTGATAGTTTGACAGCCACCCCCTGATTGAGATACCATGGAGCGACGTCTGTTGTGCAACAGGGTGTCAGATGTAACTGGGTGTCAATAGGCTTCAGGTCGCTGACACCCGGTTTCACCTGCCGCTTTTATCAAAGGAGTTTGATCTTATCTTCTGCAAAATTTGTAACGCCTCCACTAAAGAATTAATCCATCCTGCGACAGATCAACGGTTTTACCGCTGCGAACAATGTGACTTTGTATTCAAGTCTGAAACCCATTATCTTTCCGCCAGTGACGAGCTCAAAGAGTACGACCTCCATACGAATTCCATTGAGGACCAAAACTATGTCGATTATTTCAAGCGGTTTATCGACGCTGCGGTGGTGGGTTATGTGTCCATCGGCAGAAAAGGTCTTGATTTTGGAAGCGGGCCGTCACCGGTGCTGGCCGAGATTTTGGAGCGTGACTACGGGTATGACATGGACATCTACGACCTCTTCTACGCGACGGAGAAAGTGTACAAAGACCAGCGCTATGACCTGATCACGTCCACCGAGGTCGTGGAGCACCTCGCGGAACCCTTGGCGTTTTTTAAGTTTGCACGGGAACATCTGGGCGAAGACGGGCTGCTGGCGGTCATGACCCTCTTTCATCCTGAAGAGGACGAGGCAATTCTCAGGTCACACTATCTCAGAGACAGGACGCACATTTCGTTTTTTTCTCTGAAAACCATGGAGACGATCGCAGCGCTGACGGGACTTGAGGTGGTTTATACGGATTACAGACGGTATACAGCCTATCGAAGGCGTTGATATGTCAAGGCTCTATACATTAAACGGGAGGAAGATCAGCATGCTGATCTTCCTTTTTTATTATGAAAATCGCATTATGCAAATTCCAAATTACAAACATATATTTCAGATTCATAGAAATGTTCAATCCATTTTCTGCATCTATCAAATTAATCAATAAATATGGCATATGTCAGTTTCGAATGGTAAAATTTTAAAGATAGAATTTTTTTACCTGCGATAAACGTTTATCTAGCACCAAAAATGAATCTATAAGGAGATGATGTTGTGAAATCACAGAAAATATTCAGTATTTTTCTAGCACTGATGCTCACGCTGTCCTTCGCCGCCTGCGCCAAGGAAGAGCCTCAAACCGAAGCACCAGCACCGGCTCCAGCTGAAGAGCCAGAAGCCCCTAAGCTCGAGGAAAAAGTCGTCATTTACTCCACTCATGGCGAAGATCTGCTTGAACTCGTCGCGACTGAATTTACTAAGGAAACCGGTGTCGCAGTCGAGTACATAAATCTGAAAGGCGAGCTCTCTGAGCGCGTCGCGGCTGAGAAAGGCAATCCTCAGGCTGATGTCATGTTTGGCGGCGCCTCCAACCTGTTTATGGACCTCAAGGCACAGGATGCTTTTGAGCCATATCAAGCCAGCTGGGATGCTTCTATTGACCCGCTCTTTAAAGACGCGGAGCATTTCTGGTATGGCACGATCCAAACACCTGTCGTCCTCTTCTACAATACTGAAGTTGTAAAAGCGGAAGATCTTCCTAAGGATTGGTCTGATCTTGCAGATCCAAAATACGCAAATCAGCTGGTGTTCAGAAACGCCCTGTCCTCATCGGCAAGAGTCATGTACTCCGCACTTCTCCAGCAGTTTGAGAAGAATGCGACTTTGGACGAAGGCTGGGCATTCTTGAAAGCCATGGACCAAAACACGAAGCAGTATTTTGACAGCGGCTCCCTCATGATGCAGGCCATTGGAAGAAAAGAAGCCTCTATCAGTTTCTCCGTCCTGAATGACATCATGGATAACAAAATCAACAACAATCTTCCAATTGAAATTGTCGACCTTGAGAGCGGATCACCGGTTATTACAGATGGGATCGCTGTTATCAAAAATGCACCTCATCCGGAGGCCGCCAAGGCTTTTGTAGAATTCGCAGGCAGCGCTAAAATTCAAAATCTCCTTGCGAACTCCTTCAACCGCATGCCGACCCACCCTGATGCTTTGGAAGGCGCCCCTGCCTGGATGAGCGAAATCAAATTCAAGGTCATGGACGTGGATTGGGCCGACCTCGCCGCCAAGCAATCTGAATGGATGCAGAAGTGGGATACCGAGATTAAAAGCTCCGAAAAAGACGTAAAAAAATAAGGTGAGGTATAATGAAGCATGGACTTAAACTCAGCTTGATCCTGGTTTTAGGCATTTTCATATTATATCCTGCTGTTAGAACGCTCATGGTCAGTTTTCAAACTGACCATGGCGTTTCTTTTGCTAATTATGAATATTTGTTTAAAACCCCTGGATCCTTAGTCGCAATTAAAAACACCCTCGTGATGGGAATACTGACAGTCTTGATCTGCGGCGCGATTGGGACTTTTTTGGCGTTTTTTGTTCATTTTTTCGATGTGCCTTTCAACCGCCTCCTCGATAAAATTTTGATGCTTCCCCTGGTCGTCCCGGGTCTGATCATCGTCTTTTCCTTTGTACAGCTCTACGGGGAAAGCGGACTTGTGACCAAAACGCTGGAAAGCCTTTTTAACCTTGAGGCACCACCCTACAGCTTTGTAGGACTCAGCGGGATTTTGCTCGTACACGCTTATACGCAATACATCTATTTCTATATGAATGTGACCGTCGCCATCAAGCAGCTGGACCGCTCTGTCATTGAAGCCAGTATGAATCTAGGCGCGTCGCCCTGGAAGGTCTTTACAACCATCATTATTCCTTTTATTAAGCCCGCGCTGATCAGCTCCAGCATTCTGACCTTCATGACCGGCATTGGGTCGTTTTCGGCGCCGAATATCATTGGAGGAGGCTACAAAGTCCTCACCACCCAAATTCTTTTGGCTAAGGCCAACATGTACCTTGAATTGGCCGCTTCTCAGGTCGTCGTTCTTTCCCTCTTTGCCTTGAGCTACCTTGGCGTGGCGCGAATCTACGAGCGGAGGGCAGCCTTTGCCTCCTCGGTCAGAGAATCAGAGCTCCAACCGGTGAAAATCAAAAACAAAGCAGCAAAGACCCTCATGGTCACCTTGGCCTCGGCGCTGATCGCCATGATCGTCCTGCCTATACTGACCATTGTCTTCTTATCGTTTGTAAAGCCTGGCACCTGGATGATTGAGATCTATCCAAAGGAATTCAGTATCGATAATTATATTAATATTTTTACAAAGCCGAGAAGCCTGGCACCCTTTGTCAACAGCATAAAAATGGCGCTGCTCGCGTCACTATCGGCAGCAGCGGTCTCTATTCCGGCGTCCTATATCCTCACAAAAACAACCTCAAAGACGAGGCCCCTGATTGAATTCATGGTCATGCTGCCCTTTGCCATGCCAGCCAGCGCCATTGCGATCAATATGATCAACGGCTTCAGCCAAATCCTGCTCGGCACCTGGCTCCTGCTCCCACTCGCCTATTTTGTCAACCTTTTGCCGATGGCTGTCCGATCCATCTCCCTTTCTTATCAGCGGCTGAAGGGCGAATACGCGGAGGCGTCTAAAACACTGGGGGCCGGGAACTCAACGACCTTCCTTAAAATTACGCTCCCGCTGATTGCCCCGGGCATTTGGGCCGGACTGCTGCTCGTCTTCATTCGAAGTATTGGGGAGTATACGATTTCAGCATTTTTATACACCGCGTCCAACCGGCCCATATCAATTGCCATGGTCAACAGCATTTTCGAGTTCAATATAGGCCTCGCCATGGCATACGGCTCCCTGGTCCTGGCCTTGACCTTTTTAGGCTCTGCATTGATTAGAAAATTACAGCACTCTACGGAATAGCGAGGAATGATCATGAAATTTACGGCTTACACACACAGCGTCAAGCCATTCAACGAGGATAGCTTCGGCACAACCAAATATGGCGCCTTTGTCATGGACGGCGCCTCCGCGCTGGTGGATGCCAGCTATACGCCTGCCCACAATGACGTGGTCTGGATGGTCCGCTGGTGGCACGATTATTTGGAGGCGCACTTGGATGAGCTTGACAAATCTCTGCATGATATCCTTGAAGATGGCGTTCTCGCCTTCAATGCCGCCTTTTCGGAGTTCAAGCCCGTCGAAAGCCTCTCAAGCCTGGAGCAGGTCTCCTCAGCCCTGGCTGTGGTGCGAAAAATCGACCATCACCTGGAATGCTTCGTCCTCGGGGATGCGGAAATCTCTCTGAAGGACAAAAATGGCCATACCCAGATTATTACCGATGACAGCCTCAAGCACCTGGACGCCAAAGTCATAGCCTTGATGAACGGCAACAAAGATCGCGAAAACTTCTGCGTTTTTAAAGACTTTACCGAAGAAGAGCTCGTCATGCTCCGGGAGCATCGCATGAAGATGAACCAGAAGGATGGGTATTACATCTTAGCCCATGATCCTGTTGCCATTCGGAATGGGATCTATCATACACTGCCACTGGACGCTGTCGATATCTGCCTGCTCACAACGGACGGCATCAGCCCCCTGGACAGCTTCTATCCCAGAGGCGAACTCATGGAAGCCTTCCGCGCCAGGGGCCTTGAGCCGATGGTCGCTGAACTCAGACAGCATGAAATAGAGGATGCTTCAAAAGTCAAACTGCAAAGGCTAAAGACGCATGATGACGCCACGGTTGTCTTGATCGAATTTGAAAAGCGGGGTGATTGAGATCGAAATCCTACTCAAAGACATTTCCCATTACTATGGCACCCACAAAGCCCTTGACAGTATTAATTTAGAGGTGTCACAAGGCGAACTCGTGGCGCTGCTGGGTCCCTCAGGCTGTGGTAAGACGACGCTGCTTCGCATTATTGCCGGCTTGATCCCTTTGAGTCCAAATCAAGGTCAGATTTACTTTGGCAGTGAGGAAGTCAGCGCCTGGCCCCCGCAAAAGAGAAATGCCGCCATGGTCTTTCAGAGCTATGCACTGTTTCCACATATGACGGTGACAGAAAACATTGAATATGGCCTTCTCATGCGAAAAAAAGATACTGCCTCAAGGCAGCGTGAGGTCTCTCAGATTATGGAAAAGGTTCAGCTGACCGGTCTGGGCGAACGAAGGATTCAAGAGCTCAGCGGCGGACAGCAGCAGAGGGTGGCCCTTGCCCGAAGCCTGGTGGTCAATCCGGACGTGCTTTTGTTCGATGAGCCCCTCAGCAACCTGGATGAAAAGCTCCGGGTCGCCATGCGCCAAGAAATCAGAAGCATCCAAAAGGACTCCGGCATTACGAGCGTTTATGTGACCCACGACCAAGAAGAAGCCATGGCCATTGCGGACCGAATCGTGATCATGAAGGATGGGCAGATCCTGCAGACCGGCACGCCAAGAGAAGTTTACGAAACTCCGGTCAACCGCTTTGTGGCAAGCTTCATGGGCGAGTGCAATTTTTTCGAGGATGCGAGCGGACTCTCCATGTGCCGTCCGGATACCCTCAAGCTGACGCCGGAGGGCGCTGAGGAAGGTGTTGTCACCTGGATTGAATATCTTGGGAGTGTTCAAAAGATAAAGCTGAATTGGAATGGCCAAGACCTCGTGGCTGAAGCCTTTACGAAGCAAATAAAGGAATATTCCTTTTCGGTGGGCGACCAGATTCGATTTGATTTCAATGTTGACGAGCATATAAAACTTGATCGCTGAAAAATGCTTATGAAATTGAAAAAACGAGAAGTGACCGGTCTAGTTTCAAACTAAACCTGATCGCCTCTCGTTTTTTGCCTTTATCCCCGCTTGCGCAGAGCGTGGCCCCAACATTCCATGACAATTTTTCTCGCTGCGAAAACAGACGTCCAGGACGCGTCCAGCGCAGGCGCTACCTCCACCACATCAAAACCTATGACCGGCAGCTCGAACAAGCCCTCCAGCAGGTCCAGCAGCTCTCTGGCAGTAAGCCCGCCCAGCTGCGGCGTGCCCGTTCCTGGCGCGTAGGCTGGATCCAGCGCGTCGATGTCTAGGGTGATGTAAATTGCGTCCAAGTGCGCGAGTGCCACCTTGGCTTTCTCGATAACCGCCGCGGTGCCCATTTTGGAGTAATCCCTGGCACTGACTACTGGTACCGGTGTCTTCTGGATGAACTCGAGCTCCTGTGGCTCCACGGACCGGATGCCAATGAAAAACAGGTTTTCAGGCCCGGTGACGTTTTCCAGCTCCAGCGCCCGGCGCTCTGTGCAGCCGTGGGAGAGCGTGTCCCCACCCAGCGCTTCGCAGAGGTCGAAATGGGCATCAATGTGGATGATGCCAAAGGCTTTGTCTACCGCCTTGTTAATCCCTTTTAGCACCGGAATGGTCACAGAATGGTCTCCGCCAATCATAGTAAAAAACTTTTTCTCCTTTACAAGCTCCGCAACCGTTTCTTCCACCTGACCGAAAATCTGTTCACGGTCGGCGCCTTCGAAGTCGCCAAGGTCTTTAATCTTGAAACCTTCCAGGGATTCAAAGCGCTCGGTCGTAGGGGCGACTGTATAAGTTATTGAACGAAGAGCACTTGGGGCCTCCTTTGCGCCGGATCTAAAACTGACGGAGCCGTCCCATGGGATACCGAAGACAATGGCATCTGCCTCTTTTATGTCAAGTTTCGGTTGGTTCAAGCCGCCCCAGATTTCGGGGCTTTGGATCATGTCGTGGGTTGATTTCTGGTCACTCATTGGAATCCTCCTGTGATAGATAGGTTGTGTTTGGAGCCTTTTATGGGAAGTCAATAATTTGAAAGTCTTGCTATTGCTATAGTATCAGGAATTGGGTATAATGAAAATAGAACATGTGTTCTTTTGCGTATCAGACTTGAATTTTCAGAATAGTCTCAAGCTCTGGCACCGAATTTGAGTTGGTGACAGGCACTCAAGTTGAATGAGTGTCAGACACCAAAGTTGAATGAGTGCCTGTCACCAAAGTTGAATGAGTGACAGACACCAACTTCAAACGAGTGTCAGACACCAACCTATACATAAGGAGGTCCTCTCATGGAATGGCAAAAGAAGCTCGAAATCCTTGCAGACAGCGCCAAATACGACGTTTCATGCTCTTCCAGCGGCACCTCCAGAGGAAAAAGTCAGGGGCTGCTGGGAACAGCCGCAGCGGCGGGAATCTGCCACAGCTGGTCGGATGACGGACGCTGCATCTCGCTGCTCAAAATCCTGATGACCAACGTTTGCGTCTACGACTGCGCCTACTGCGTCAACCGTGTCTCCAGCGATGTGCCGCGAGCCACACTGTCACCCACGGAGATCGTCGATTTGACCCTCAACTTCTATAGAAGAAATTACATTGAAGGCCTCTTCCTCAGCAGCGCGGTTCTGGTAAGCCCGGACCATACCATGGAGCGGATGGTGGAGGTCGTGAGGCGCCTCAGGACTGAAGGAAAATTCAACGGGTACATCCATCTGAAAGCCATTCCCGGCGCGGATCCCCGTTTGATCGCAGAAGCCGGGCGCTACGCGGACCGGATGAGTCTCAATATTGAACTGCCCACCAAGAAAAGCCTAAAGCTGCTGGCACCGGAAAAGAATCCGGAGACCATCACTGCGCCAATGGCCCAGATCCGAAGCACCATCCTGGAAACGCGCTCTGACCAAAACAAATTCAAGAATGCCCCGACTTTCGTCCCGGCGGGGCAGACGACGCAGATGATCGTCGGCGCGACAGGTGAAACAGACCACCTTCTGCTGAACCTCACCGAAAAACTCTATCAGCGCTACGCACTGAAGCGCGTCTACTTCTCCGCCTATGTCCCAGTAGTTCAGAACCACCCGGTTCTGCCCGGCCAGGTTGAGCACCCCATGCTCAGGGAGCACCGGCTCTATCAGGCAGACTGGCTGCTGAGATTTTATGGGTATACAGCCGGCGAACTGCTGGATGAACTTAATCCTCAGCTGGATCTTGAGCTGGACCCCAAATGCCAGTGGGCGCTGCGGCACCCCGAGCAGTTTCCGGTAGAGATCAACAAAGCAGACCTGATGACACTTCTAAAAGTCCCCGGCATTGGCCCGGTTTCAGCCAGACGGATCCTCAAGTCCAGACGCTTCAGTGCCCTCAGGGCAGAGGACCTCAAGGGGCTTGGGGTCGTCATGAAGCGCGCCAAATATTTCATTCAATGCAGCGGCAAAAAAATTGAAACCTTGAACTTCGAGACGCGGATCCTCAGGCCCCTGCTCGTGCGCGAGGAACCCTTAAAGCTTCAGTCACCCACTTCGCAGCTATCCTTCTTCGACTTGAATCCCGGGCTCTGGATACCGCCTTCAAAGGAGTTGATCCTCAGATGATGCAGCTCTTTCTCTATGACGGCAGCTTTGAGGGTCTGATGTGCGCCATAGCCTCCGCTTACAGACTCCGGGGAGACGTCATCATACAAAAAAATGATGACCCCGCACCCCTTTTGCTCGCGCATGTTCAGGACGTCCATACGGACAGCGTCCAGGCGAGCAAGGTGATCGAAGCCATTGTTCAAAAACTTGGAATGGAAACTTTTAAGCGGGTCTCCTACGCCTACTTCAGCGAAAACCCTGAAATTGGCACCGACATACTTCAGTTTTTACGATACGCATTCAAAACCGGACCCTCTGCTGTTGAGCATCTGGCCCATCCTGCAGTCAAACCTATCTTCAAAGCCTCCTGGCGTGTGACGCGGGAAGTCCACCTCATGACGGGGCTTCTCCGCTTCTCCGAAACCAAATCGGGGATCTATTACGGCTGCTACGAACCCACTTACGACATCACGACGCTTTTGGCACCGCACTTCGCGAATCGACTCGGCGATCAGACCTGGGTCCTGCATGACGTCAGACGGCACCTCGCCGCCTTTTACGACCAGAAAACCTGGTGGCTGGCGGAGCTGGAGCCCACACTTCAATCCTATTCAGATGAAGAAGAATTTTACAGGACTCTTTGGCAGTCTTATTTCAAGCACATTGCCATAGAAAGCCGTAGGAGCAGCGAACGTCAGCGACAGCACATGCCAAAGAAGTATTGGAAATATTTGATTGAAATCAAGGGATAGTGCTTGAAGGTGACCATCGGCAAAAGCAAGGGCAAATGAAAAGGCAAAAGCAAGGGCAAAAGCAAAAGCGTGTGGCCGATGGCAGTTACACGCACCCCTTCATCCAAAGCTCATCGCGGTTGCAGCCTTCACGCTCTTGAAAACGCGATCATATGACCATCCGGATCCAGACCGTAGGCGACTTCCTCGCCCCAGTCCATGTGCTTCAAGGGCTGGATCAGCTTGCCGCCCGCAGCTTCGAACAGGACCAGGCACCCTTCCGGATCCTCATGCTTCAGGCAGATCTCGCAAGCCGGCATACAGCCATCCGGGCGGTGTCGCACCGCGAGGTTAAGCGTATGTACAATCCCCTTCAGCGGCACCAGACCGAGCTTGAAGTTGCGCATCAGCTGAAACTCGACGAGCTCCGGCGCGTCGAGAATGGGACTCTGATCGAGCACCGTGGTGTAAAACTGCTTGGAAGTATCGAGATTCTCAACATAAAAAACCGTTTTGATGGAGATCGGCTCAGAAAGACAGGACGGCTGGATCTCAGTGACCATGCAGGTCTCCTGAACTTGATCCGAATCCGGTTCCTCGTTCTGGTCGTATTGCCTGTTCATAGGTCGTTCCTCCCCAGGTCTGGTGAATTCTGCTATCGTGGCCACGAGAAGTTCGGCAACAAATTGGAACTATCGCTCTTCTTTTGTCATTCTTTTGTTACAATTATATTATACAACTTACACCTTAAATTAAACTGAAGATTCGGAAATTTGTGTTGATTTTTTAACAATTCTATCCTCATGATTATTTTTTCATAGGTTCCACTCAGTGGTTCCGCGGGGATATTCGGATCCGTTAATTCAATACCCACACCAATCCACTCATAATGCTGGCTTCGTCTTGTTGTTCGAAACGCCCCGTGCTATAATCGCTTCGATAGCATTAAGGAGCTGGTGAGAATGATTCGCGACGCACTAATTCGCCTATGGAACAAGTTTACAAACTGGATCCGGCGGGATCTCGTCCTGTCCATTTCACTTGGGGCTGCCGTACTGCTGAGTTTAATAAAACTGCCCGTCCCAGCTGATTTGGATTTTAAGGTCCTGATCACGTTGTTCAATTTAATGATTGTCCTCAAGGCCTTCGAACAGCTGAACCTCCTGGATGCCATAGCCATTCGGCTGCTCAGACAGCTTGGTTCAGAGCGGCGTGTCGCACTGGGTGTTGTCGCCCTCAGTTTTTTCAGCGCCATGCTCATCACAAATGACGTGGCGCTCCTCACCCTGGTGCCCATTGCGCTCATCATTGGCCACCGAGGTCATTACCCTGTGATTCGTACCGTCGTGCTCGCGACTTTGGCGGCGAATATCGGCAGCAGCCTGACGCCTATGGGCAACCCTCAAAACCTATTTATCCTGACGCGTTATGCCCTCTCGGCTTCCAGCTTTTTTGAGGTGGTAGCACCTTTTGCCGGACTCGGAGGCTTATGGCTCATTTGGCTGTCCACCAGACTGCCGGCGCGTCAGCTGTCCCTGGATCTTGAGATCCCGGATCATCCGCACCCGCTGCAGCTGCTCCCCTGGGTCTTATCCTTCGTGGCCATTATCCTCTCCGTCTTCGGTCTGATAAGCGATCTGGCAACGCTGGGTCTGGTGCTTGCCATCACCCTGCTCGTCCGCCCAAAACTTCTGATAGCCGTCGACTATGGGCTCTTGGCCACCTTCGTGGGATTCTTCATCATAGTGGCCAGACTTTCGGAAATCCCCGCCGTCATTGTGCTGATGCAGTCGCTCCTCAGTACACCGGTCACCGTCTATTTCAGCAGCATGCTGTTCAGCCAGGTCATCTCCAACGTACCGGCCGCCATACTCCTGTCAGAATTTACGGAAGACTGGGCGCCGCTGCTTCTAGGGGTCAATGTTGGGGGCATGGGGACTCTGATCGCTTCCCTGGCCAGCGTGATTTCCTACAGGTTGTTTTTGAAGGATCATCCCGGCGAGGCCAAGCCTTATCTAAAGTCCTTTATCCTCTACAACGCCGCCGGACTGCTGTTGTTCGGACTTTTAGGTGCCGCTTTGGTCTATTTCGACATATGTGGTTAGCCCGCTCGGTGGAAGCGGGTGTCTGACACCGAGTTTCACTCCAAAAGAAAAGCCCATGACGCCTCAGCAGGTTAAGGTCTGCAGCTGCGCCCATGGGCTTTTCTTTGGGTCTATAAGTTTGGAACTTGGTGACGGATTCAGTTTACGCTGCGTCTTTCACGCTGCTGCTTTTACCTGCAGCGATTCTGCGGGCAGATCTGACGAGCATAATAACCAGCAGCAGAATACCAACATAACCATTGATGACGTAAATAATATTGACGAGTCTGTCAAACGGCACCTTGAGTCCGACGAATACGCCTAAGACAGCGAGGGCACCTGTCAGAACTGTGAATTTCTTTGTCTTTTCCTCCGCGATTCTCGCGACGACCGACCAGAGAAGCGGCACAGAAGTCGTGTAAATCCCTGCAATGACTGTGAGAGAAAAGATGATCGCGAGGGTAGGGTGGATATTGCCCGCCAAAATCAACGACGGAACCATGGTGCCTGCAACGATCTCGACGTTGGCCATGAGACCAAGTGCCATGATGATGACTGCCAGCGAGAAGCCTATTGCGCCAAAGATAGCGCCCAAACTGGCTTCTTTTCGGCTCTTGGCTGCCGAGCCCATTGAGGCCATAAACGCAGCCAGCCACAACATACAGAAGCCAACGTAGGATAATGCTGCGTAAACCCAGTTGCTTGAAGCCTTCAAAAGGTTCATGGACGGGATGATCTCCGCAGCTCTGGTGAGGCCGCCTGGATTCTGGAAGATCGCCGTCAGACCAAGACCAATCGCCATGACTGTGATCACCGGACCAATTTTACCAATGACATCCACGATGCCCTTCAAACCGAAAACGACCGTCCCGAATGCCAGAATGCCCATCCCAATGCCGCCGACGTCGATTGGCAGACCGTACTGCTGATTCAGGGTCGCGCCTGCGCCGCCGATCATAACAATGAAAGACATATAGATGAAAGCTATTGAAAAGTAGTCAAAGAACTTACCTACGATTGGTCCGCACATGTATTCATAGATCTCGCTGCCCTTGTGAAACTTTTTGTCAAATCCCGTAGTGATAAAACTGACGCCAACATAAAGAAACAAGAGAAAGACGACAACTGCGCCCAAGATCCCTTTGAACCCATAGGCAGTGAAATACTGCATGATTTCTTGCCCGGTAGCGAAGCCCGATCCAATCAAGAACGCTATAAACGCGCCCGCGTAGATGACAATCGTTTTATAGCTGAGTTTTTCCTCTGACATATAATTCGCCTCCTATACCCCGAAAGTGTAAAAGCTGCTGAGAAGCCTGCCGATGGTCACCATCGGCAAACCCTCAGCAGCTTTTTACATTTTTTGCGGTAGGTTCACTTTTCTAGTCAAAAATCGTTATATCTTCAACAGGCGTACCAAGTGACTTGACTGCGCGCTCAACAAGATCTCTTCTGAGCGCTTCTTCGCCAGGACCCGCAATGCTTGGATTGCCGACCGGGTGAGGAATTGCGATCGTAGGGACGATTCTGTTCGCGCCTACTGCTTGTGAAATAGTCGTAATGGTGGACATATGAACTATAGGAATGCCATAGCGTTCAATTTCTTTAACCATCGTTGCACCGCAACGAGTACAGGTGCCTCACGTCGAGGTGAGGATAACGCCGTCCACGCCGGCCGCTTTGAGCTCCGCGCCAATTTCCTTACCAAAAGTCAGGGCATTGCCAACGGAAGTGCCCGTGCCGGTGGTGGTGTAGAAGTAATCGTAGACCTTGCCTATGACGCCTTCCTTCTCGAGGGTTTTCATGACATCCAGTGGCGCAACGCGGTCCGGAGTCTCATTCGCGTAAACAGGGTCATAGCCGCCGTGAATCGTGAAATATCCGCCTTTGAGGGCTGCCGCTGCTGAAATGTCATATTTGCCCCACTTTTGAGCACTTGCGGATTGAATTCTGTCAGGGTTGCCAAACGGTACGATCCCGCCGCTGGTGACGAGCGCGATCGTTGCCTTGGAAAGATCTTTGATGGCAAGGGCAGGATCGACACGGTCAAACTGCGGCATTGGAAGCTCTGTTTCGAAAGCCTGATTATTCAAGCGAGCGAGGAGCATTTCAACCGCTCTCTTTGATCCACGCTTGTCAGAGAAGACAGTAAGACGGCGTCCTTGAGGAATGTAGCCTTCTTCTTCAGGCGCGCCGAGTTCTTCGCCTTTAGCAAGCTTACGGGCGATTTTCGCCATAGTAGGCAGCGCCGTTCTCATACCTGCTGCTGAGTCAGGTGTGCTGACAACGATAACCTTGCTGACGCAAGTATCGAGGCCTGGGTTTTCTGCGTACATACCTGTGAGGGTAGGAATTCCAAGCTCTTCAGTAACTTTGGCAGCAATTTCTCCGCAGGCCATGCCATAACGTCCGGCGTTGAAAGCAGGACCGGTGACAACCAGATCAGGCTTCGCAGCTTTGATGGTGTCCATGATGAAAGCAAACGCTTCCTTGTTGTGCTCATTGAAGTAGTTGTCGCCGCAGACCAAGGTTCCTATGACTGTGCCTTCGCCTTCAAGCAATGCTTCAAAGCCGGCAGCAGGTCCGATTTTTTCTTCTTTATAGAATGGCTCGATGCCGGCTTTTTCTTCGCCGCCAACCTGGCCAAAGAATTGGTTGACATAGTAGAGTACTTTAAATGGATTCGACATTTGACTTCCTCCTCTCGTGTCTTAGTAAAGCTTAACTGTGCAGTTGTGGTATCCAATTTCAGAGGTTGCGCCAATAACGGCGTTGAGCTCGCACTTAATGGAGCCGTCCTCGGAAAGGGACCCGTCCCAGCCGCCAGCAAGCGTCGAGATTGCTTTAGCGCTGCCAATGACTTTGTCAGCTGGCTCGAGGGTGACGACGTGGCTGACGTTGCCGGCGGATACAACGGCGACAGCTTCTTTTGTCGTGTCTGCAAGAGGCTGTGACATGCCATCCCAGCCGGAGCACTCATCAGTGATCAGGACGGTCTTGATGCCGTTCTTTTCAAGGCGCTTACAGATCATCAGGAGGTCGGAGTCCGGGTTGCCGTAGCCTTCCTCGGAAACGATGACACCATCCGCACCCATCATGGTGCAAAGCTTAGCGGTGTAGTCGCAGGTTCTGAACTTGCCTTCAAGCGTTGTCAGCTCAGGAGTGAGGATGACGCCGAGGAAGTTGATGGTTTTGCCATGCTCCGCATAGAGGTCGAGGATCGCGGAGTTGTTTTGGTGCTGGTAAGTCGTGATTTTATCGCAAGCCGCGACGCAGTTGCCACTGATGACAGCGCCGTCAAGCTCTTCATTCGGATGGATGAGCGTCGGAAGAATCTTCTGGCTGTTGACGCCGTAGATGTAACCGTCATGGAGCAGACCCTGGGAGATCAGCATTTCGACGTAGAGTACTTTAGGTAAATGTGGGTATTTAGCAGACTCTTCTGCGTGGTTGCCCATTTCGAAGACTTCGACTTTAGTCGGTTCAGCATAACGGCCCGCTTCGCCAATGACTTCTGCTGCTTTTAGGCCAGCCAGTCTGACCGTTTCTTCATGGACGTGTGGCTCAAGACCTTCGACAGGAATGATGTCCACGACAATGTTGAATGTTTTGGAGAACGGCGTCCACTTCGCGCCTTCGCCCCACATATCCACGACGCCTTCCTGGAAACCGACGATGTCGCCAATAGTTACAACCGCAGCGCCGTCAAGAACGTTGACTTTGCCGTCGCCAAGGGGAACCATTTTGCCTGTGACACCCGGGAAACCCTTGCCCTCACCTTCGATCTTGACGCGTGGCTCAATGCAGTCCTTGACAGGAATGATTCTGGTCTTTTCACCCGGCTTCGCCAAGTCGACTTTGATTTCCTTGACTCTGTGGTCTTCCATGAGTTTTGCGACGAGCTGATCCTTGTTGATGGACAATACGCCACCGTTAACTTCCATTTTCTCTCCGAATACTACATCTTTGATCTGGATTTTTCTAAGCTCGAGTTTCAAGAAATTCACCTCCGGTAAATTTTGAATGAGTTTGGCAGTTCATATCTTCATAAGCTTGTATAGAAGCTTTTAGAAGCTCTTTGTCGACCACCGCGTAGTCGTTCGCGTGCTGCGGCTCTGACTTTCGTCGTTGGGTCAGGGTACGGTAGTTCAGGATGCTCTGTTCTATGAGTAAAATTTGATCCATATTCATAGCTTGGCGCTCCGTGCCAACGAGAATCGAGCGGTAGGGCGAGAGCAGCATTCGGATGCTGGCACCGAGCGGACTGTCGATCAGTTCGACGCCTGAGTGGACCAGATCACGGACTTTGATAAGAACGTCCTCGTAGCTGCCGTCTATGAAAATGAGCTTGCTGTCTTGAAAGTTTTCCCTCACCGAAGGATTGTTGGTGACAATGCGATAGGACAAGGTGTTTTCCTCCTCTTTTGTTCAGGGATGATTATGTATTTTTTAACGCCTTGTTCGTATTTTAATTATATTTTATTGAAATACTTAATGTATTCACAATGTACCATAAAGATTCTGAATAGTCAAATCATTGTCAATCTTTATGTTTTTGCACAAGAACAATAAAAAGCATTTCCAATAATTGTTATGAAAACTTCAGCCCGTTGATTTTACTTGCTTACAGATCGCGCTCAATTATTTTTTAATCAAAAACAAAAAAAATAAACACCTGTTGCCTTTCTTTATTTGAAAGGTCACAGGTGTGTATAGTTAACAGTACATTGTGAGGTTTTTGACGTTTATAACATCTCTTTTTTGATTTTTTCTACAAATTGATCAATATGTTGCCTTGCACTGCGCTCTGCTTTTTCAACATCCTGTTCTTTCAAGGCTTCCAGAAGCTCACCCAAGGTGTCCGTGAAAATGTTGATGCTGTCGATATATTGCTCTGAGTAGTGCCACATTCTCTCCGTCTGCATGTGCAGTTTGGAAAGAATTTCTGCCAGGGCCGGATTTCCGCTGCTTTCGAGGATGGTTTTGTGAAAGATTTCGTCATCATCAATGGCCTTTTGGTAGTCTTCCGGGATCCTATAGCTCTTAAGGCGGCCCATGATTTCCTCGAGTTTGGCGATTTGATGAGGCTGAATGCGTTCCACCGCCAGCCGTGCCGCGAAGGGATCGAGCTGCCGTGTCACTTCGAAAATGGACTTCATCTTCCGGAAGTCAACAGAGGTCACCTGTGCGCCGTAACGCGGGATGATGTTGAGCAGATTGTCAGCGTTCAATTGCTGGAAGATCTTGCGGATGGGGGTGCGGCTGACGTTGAACTCTTCTGCCAATTCTTCTTCATTTAGGACAAGACCAGGCTCATAATCAAGATGAACGATTCTATCCTTTAAGATTTCATAGATTTCTTCGGTTTTGTAGGATTTCTCCATAAGTGTTTCCTTTCAAGCAGATTTGGGTCCACCACGCGTCTGAAAAACACTGTGTATTTCACCTAATTTTCATTATACGCATTTTCTGAATGCGACGCAAATAATTTTGTTTGGTTGGTTGGGCACGCGTGTTTGGTTGGGGACGCGGACGGGTTTCAAGTTGGGGACGCGGACGGCAATAAATCTGCAACACAAATGAAGTCCGCTGTTCATTATTAATTCGACAAATACCCCACAGCTTACTTTTACGGTTTCATGATGTGTTTAGAGTCTACAATGGGTAACTATGGTGTATGAATAGAAAAGCGAGGTAACGAAAATGACACAAACGAACAAAAATAATCAACGGGTCGTTCTGATCACCGGCGGCGGCCAGGGCATTGGAAAGGCACTGGTCCTTCATTTCCTCAAGCTTGGCTATGCTGTCGCCGCCATGGAAATTGACAGGGAAGCCAACGAAGAACTTCGCACAATTACACAGGACAAAGGTGTTTGCCTTGTTCTCGAAAGCGATGTCAGAAGCGAAAACGATATTTCAAGCGCCATCGCACAAACGATCCAAGTCTTCAGGCGTTTGGACGCCGTCATTCATAACGCCGCCATCACGGCAAATCAGCCCGTGGAGACCCTTTCCCTCGAAGACTGGAACCACGTCCTAGCCGTCAACCTGACAGCGGGATTCCTCCTGGCGAAGCATGCCGCACCCCACCTGAGGCAGTCAGAGGGCGGCGGTTCAATGGTCCTTCTTGCTTCTACCAGAGCCTTGATGTCTGAGGCCAATACTGAAGCCTATTCCGCTTCCAAGGGCGGCATAATTGCCCTCACCCACGCCCTCGCCGTCAGCCTTGGTCCAGATATTCGCGTCAACTGCATCAGCCCCGGCTGGATCGAGACCAGGGACTGGCAAAAGGCCTCAAAAGCGACCCCGCCGGTGCACAGCGAGGAAGACAAATCCCAGCACCCCGTTGGGCGGGTCGGTATTCCTGAGGATATCGCCAGAACCGCGGCGTTTTTGATCGATCCGGATAGCGGATTCATCACAGGCGAGAATGTCGTCGTGGACGGGGGCATGACCAAAAAGATGATCTACGTGGAGTGATACTTCCAAAATAAGCCCGGCGCATGTGGTTGAGACGCTTCTCAACCACACGCGCCGGGCTTTCCATTTTTGAAGGCGCAAAATAATAAAACCCTCAAAATCTCAAAAGTCACTAGCTAACACTCCAACAAAAACATGCATTCACTTACTTTCACCCATACTCTACATCTCGACACCTTCTCTGCCGTTTCCAGTCTCAAACGCCGTTTTTCCCCAATCCTTCAGCAGTGTCAACAGATAAAACGCGCCACCGACCAATGTCAGCAATCCTGCAGGCACATGCCCCACCAAGACCCCGGCACCCAAAAGCGCCACAGGCAGCACCAGTTTCGCAAGACTCATGACTACGCTGAGAACACGGCCCTTCAGGTGCTCCGGCACGACCAGCTGAAAGTGGTACATCAGCGGCAGATCAATCCACGCAATACCAATACCGAGCAGCAGCATGCCAGGGATTAATCCCATCCAGGCCATGGGCATCAGAGGATCCTCGACTGCGGTGCCAATATTCACAAGCTGCCACTCCATAAATCCCATAAGCCCTCCGAGAAGCACAAAGCTCGAGGCCAGAAGAACACCAGCCACTTTCATGGCCCGGTCAACACCCCATTTAAGCCGTCCCAGTAAAATCGCCCCAAGGATCACGCCCACCGGAGCTGCCCCCTGAACCAACCCAAGGACTTTCTCACCACCCTCCAGCGCGCGGTGCAGTACATACGGCAGCGGCACAGAAACGCAATAGCCTATGAAAAAATTGATCGCCATTAATCGCCAGGCCAGAGAACGCATAGCCGAGTCAGTCCAAACCGCCGACAAGCCCTCTCCAAACTCTCGTCGCAGGGTGCGCCACAGGCTCAACTTATGGTTAGGCCCTTCTGAAATCAAATTTTGGACCGTCCTCAAACCTGAATCCATGTTGTCCGGCACTAAACCTAAATCCCCACCGGGACTCTCATACCGCATCCAGCTCTCCGTCAGCGCCGACAGCAAAAAAGACACGCCGTTGATCCACAAGAAAGCCTCTATCCCAATCCAGGCATAGACTAGTCCGCCAAAGACCGGCCCCGCCACCGACACCACAGACTCCACCACACGACTCGACGCATTCAGCGACATCAGCCTTGCCTCTGTCACCAGCGCCAGCTTAGACGCCTCGAGACTCACTGAAAACAGCGTTGTCAGCACCGTAGTCACCACTGCTGTCGCGTAAACCGCCCCCAGGGACAACCCGAACGTTGCCGCATACAGTCCCATAACTAAAAACCACAGGCCATTCAGCGCGTCCATCCCCACCACCATTCGCTTGCGGTTGAGACGGTCCGCCAGAATGCCGGCGAGGGGCATGACCAGGACCATCGGCAAAATGCCCAGGGCCAGCGTCAGACCAAAAGTCGCCGCACTACCCGTCTTCGCCAGCACATACCACCCGGCTGCAAATGTATACAGCGCCGACCCACTCTGACTCACGGTTTTCCCCGCCAAAAATAATCCTACATTTCTGCGTTCCACCAATGCGTTCATGTTACTCCCTCCTTACCCTTATTGAACACCCTGGGTCTGACCCCATGTCAACAGCCATAGAACCGCAATTTCGACCAAATTTCAGGCTAAAACAAAAAAAGATGGCCCTAACCCCATGATTCCCGGGCAAGCCATCTCTGTTCAAATCCCCAATCTCATTCAACCTTTTGTTTGTGCCGATGGTCACCGCATCCGCCACCATCACACCCAAACAGCTATTTCATTCGCCGTCCGCCTCAGCCGAACTCCGCGCGCCGACCACTACAACGGTCCTGACGCTCTCATCCGCCTCAAAATAGTCTTCATACACGCCGCCCTGGCTGACGATCTGAGTCCTGTATGTCTCGTCAAGCTTATACCCCAGTGCCTTCAACCCCTCAAGAACCCCTGCCTCGGTAAACCAACGCCGCCGTTCGGCTGGAATTCGGGTATTCAAACCAAATCGTTCAAAGACAATATAGGATGCGAAGAGCCTGGCCTCCTCCCGTATCAGCGGATTCACAAGGGCTGGCACAAAACCGTCGCTTTCAAAACTGTAGTTGCTGCTTCCGGTGAAATCCATAAGCACGTCAAAGCTGTCCGCCTTCAGCGGCAAGGCCTGAAAGTCCGCGCACAACAGCACTATCTTTCTGGACTCGGCCGCGCCTTCCAGGATGGTCTTCAAAAATCGATGACGCGCCGGATCATTATCAACCGCAATATAAATCATGGAATCAAGCAGCTTATCATACACAGTCCGCAGATAGAAGCCATGACCGCTGCCGAGCTCCAGGGCAGTGCGGCATCCCGAAAAATCCGTTCTGCCCTGTACCCAGTTGAGCCCCTCGTATATTCGGTCCAAATACGCCGGATCAGTAGAGGTTAAATAAGTTTCCAGAAAGTCCGCCGTAAACGCATCCGCCTTCGAGAAATCTCCCTGTGCATCACGGCTATTGAGCCGGCCTTCAAACTCGGAGATCTGACGAGATAATACCTCCGGCACATAGACAATGCCCTCTTCGACTATGAGGCCGCCGCTCTCCCCACAGCCACAACTGCAGGTGAGTGTGCCCCTGACGACCTTTCCGTCGCGGACATCCCCCTCACTCAATGAGAGGCTGGCGCCACAGCAGCGGCATATCAGCAGTGGCAACGCCTCCAGCGGAAGGCCAACGGTTTGTCGAAGTGCATCACCCTTGGTCTCTGCCGCAGCTGTCAGCGTTCGCTCAGCTTTTTCCAGCGCTGCAAGCGCCTTCTGTTTCGACTCAATATCAAGACGTAAAGTGTTTATACGCTGTGAAAACAGCCCGCGGTAGTAGACGTCTTTCTGATAATCTGTCATGACCCCAAGGCGTTCAAACTGAAAGATCCTTTTGATCTCCGCCAAAGAAAAACCCATGTCCTTAAGCTGCAAAATCCGCTCCAGATCCCTTTGGACGCGCTCATCAAAATCATACTGGCCACCCCGTTTTTCAACCACTAAAAGGCCAAAATCCATATAGTGCCGCAGGGCATCCACCGTAACGCCGGTGTGGGTTGAAAATTCACCTATTCTCATTTGTTTGCCCCCTCAAGCGTCGTGAAATGAAAAACAGTCCGCAAAACCTTCTTTATTCAGCCTCGCCACTTCAGCCGGTCTGAACGTCTGAGCTTGAAGGGTGGTTTTCGGTGACCATCGGCAGAGCTCTTGTCTTTGCTCTCTTCATGCCCAAGGCTCGACTTTCCGCTCTGGGACTCGGCCAGGTAACGGGTGAGATCCACGCGCTCGATCTTCGAAGCCAGATGCCGACTAAAGCCAGGTCCCCACATATAAACGTTCAGGAGGAGTGATACCGCCAAGAGCCCCAACGTCCCATAAGGGACCAGCGTCGCGCCGTAGTGAAGGCCGCCCAGCGCGCCCACGCCAAAAGTGAGCGGAAACATCTTGCCGCTTTCCGCGTTGCGGCCGGCAATGAAAGGCTCAGAGAACGGCAGCCGCTTGCTCAACACCCTGAAGCAAAGCATCAGGAACAGCATTGTACTGAAGAACGCAACCACCAAATCCAGTGCGATCCGCGTGCCGTAAATCACCAGAAAAACCGCCGACAGCAGGAGAAACACCGGCACCAGCAATCGAAGCATCATGGCTTTGAGCGTTCCCCTGTAAACCGCTGCTATATCGCGCACCGGTGTCGCCGCGTAGATCCAGGCGCCCTTGTGACTCGACGAGAACTTCAGCATGAGCAGAATGGTCGGCATCATCATGGCCGTGAAATAGATGAAGAGATAGGACTTCCCGGTGGTCACCTCCGACCAAGTGCTGCCCTGCATACTGTTGAGGATGAAAATGAACGGGAAAATCAGCGAAAAACCCAAGGATGGATACACACGGAGCTTGAAATCCCGCTCAGTTTTGATCATGTTGAGGGCGAAGCGGAAAAAGAGCGCTTCTTCGTGATTTCTGCAGATCAGACCCGACAGTCTGTGGCCGAGCCCAAGCCTGGTGCTGCCCTTGGAGCCGCGCTGTTCCAGCTTTTCAAGACTTCTCTCGAAAGTTCGCATGCCCCGGGCGTACAGCAGGACTGCCAAAACTGGAACACCCGCTGCCAGCACAGCCATGGCCATAAGGACCGGGTCCCGGCTTCCGTTCAGGAGCACTTCAAATATTGCGCCAATCCATACCGGAGGCAGAAGAAACTGCCACCAGGCCGTCTGAAAGGTAATTTCCAAGTCAACGAACTGGAACATCCGGCCCACAAACTGATACCCCACTGCCATGGCAATGGACAGCGCGATCTGGATGTAATTGATAATGTCCCTGAGCTTCTCCCCGTCGAAAAACCTGAGCACCACCAGGTACAGCATGGCGGTCAGGACGATCACCAGGAGATCCATCCAAAAGATCATCCAGATATAGAGAAACCCAAACGCCGCGCCGTGGCGGATGAAACCCGCGATGATGCTCGGCCCCGTCAGCGCCCCTGTGATCATCATCAGATATCCCAGGACGTGGATCGTCTTGGCCGCCGTCAGCGTCCGCCCTTCCACCGGCCGCGTCAGGACAATGCTCCGGTCCCTCAGGTCCAGCAGCACCGACGAAAAATCCGAGATCAGCGAGGTCATGACCATGAACAGCACAATACCCATGGCCGCGCTGACCTGGAACATGAAATTGCGACCCATTATGATAAGCGGGATCAGAATGATCCCCATCAAGCCATATACCCAAAGGGACTTCAGAAATTGGTTGCCGCTTTTCCCCGCTGCTCCGCTCTGACTGCCGGCCACACTTGGTGCCTTGCGGCCGTCCATGAGGAATTTGAGCGCCAGGATCCGCCGCATGATGGGGTAGTCGACGCCGGCTTTTGTGAAGAGTCCCTCGAAGCGGTCCAGGATGTTGAGTGGGCTGAAGGTTTTCTTGTGCTTCTGAGGGGTCTCGCTGTCATTAGTTTGGGTGACTTGGGGCGGTGTCGCTTTTTCGGGGACTTCAGACAATTTAAGTGATTCAGGTGATTCAGGTGCTTCTGCCGATGGTTCCTGTTCCGTCACCATTGGTAAATCACTCTTATTCTTTTGTTCTTCAGTCATCCCGGGTCACCCCCTGAATAACCTGCATGATTTGACCCGCAGTCTCGCTCTGGGTGTCAAAGCCCGTCAGCTGGTTGAAGATCGCCTCCAGGGAGCCCTCGTGGTTCAGGTCCTTGAGCTCCTCAAAGGTCCCGTTGGCAACAATGCGGCCGCCGTCAAGCAGCACAATTCTGTGGCTGATCTTCTCCACCACATCCATGATGTGGGACGAGTAAAAGATAGTCTTGCCAGCCCTGGACAAGGCTTCCAGCAGCTCTTTCACGATCATGACGCTGTTGGCGTCCAGACCGCTGAGGGGCTCGTCCAGAAAGAGAATATCCGGATCGTGGAGGATGCTGGCGATCAGGAGAACCTTCTGACGCATGCCCTTGGAAAAGGAGGTCATGCGGGAATTATAGACGTCTTTGAGGCCGAAGAGCTCAATGAGCGCCTGAGCTTTTCTGTCCGCGTCCTCAAAGGCCATACCGTAGAGCTCGCCAATAAAGGTCAGATACTCTCTGGCCGTCAGGTTGTCATAAAGATCCGCGGTCTCAGGCACGTAGCCAATATGCCGCTTGTAACCGACGCCCGCCGTGCGGATGTCTTCCCCCAAAATCTCCACGGTTCCGCTGTAGCCCTCAATCAGGCCCAGCATAATCTTGACCGTCGTGCTCTTTCCAGCGCCGTTGGGACCAATATAGCCTATGATTTCGCCTCGTCCGGCTTCCAGATCGACACCCCGGAGAACCTCCTTGGCGCCAAAGCTCATTTTGAGGTTTTTGAGGGTAAGGACGTTTTGTGGGGTTGTTTGCGTTGACATGGCAGTCACTCCTTGATGGACTTTGGGAAACTGGGATCAATAGGCGCTAGCCGCTGACCCCACTTTCCACTGACAGACAAGTGGAAATGGTTTTAACGGCTTACGCCTGTCAACCTCCACTTCCCTGCTAAAAGTTTATCATATTGAATCCATAAAAGTGTTAAGAAAGTCTGAACAACACTCAGCCCCTGACAGAAAGAAAGGTACAAGCAAAATAATGTCGCGAAGCCGTGGGCCGCTGAACTATTTTACCTGTACCTTTATTATAAAATTGCCACAATCCTGTTGACGAGGTGATTAACGCTGCACTCGCCCGGAAGCGTCTCCACCGACAAGTGCTTCAACTTCTTCTACAGTGACGAGGTTAAAATCGCCAAAGATGGTATGTTTGAGAGCAGATGCTGCTACCCCAAATTCGAGGGCATCTTTATAGTCTTTACCTGAAATCAGACCATAAATCAGACCAGAAGCAAAGGAGTCTCCACCTCCAACGCGGTCGATAATTCGCACTTCATATTTCTTAGAATGGTAGAATTCCTTACCATCATAAACCAATGCAGACCAGCCGTTATCAGAAGCTGAATAGCTCTCACGAAGAGATGTTGCAACATATTTAAAGTTGAATTTTTCCTGCATTCTACGGAACATATCCATATATCCCGCAAGTTCGAGTTCACCTTTTTCAACATTTGTATCACCCGGTTTGAAGCCAAGAACCTTTTCCGCATCTTCTTCGTTGCCAATACAGACATCAACATACTGCATCAGCGGTGTCATGACCTTCTGAGCTTCTGCTGGTGTCCAAAGTTTCTTTCTATAGTTGAGATCGACGCTGACAGTGACCCCGTGTTTCTTGGCTGCTATGAGTGCCGCCTCAGTAAGGGCTGCCGCTTTTGCACCGAGTGCTGGAGTGATGCCTGTAAAATGAAACCACTCTGCGCCTTCAAAAATTTCATCAAAATTGAAATCGCCAATTTCCGCTTCGGAAATGGCAGAATTTGCACGATCGTAAACGACTTTGGAAGGGCGCATAGAAGCCCCTGTCTCCAAGAAATAAATCCCCAGTCTTTCGCCACCGCGAGCGACGTAATCAGTTTTGACGTTTTGCTTACGGAGTGCTTCAATTGCGCACTGACCAATCTCATGCTTAGGCAACTTGCTGACAAAATAAGCATCAAGACCGTAGTTGGCCAGGGATGCAGCGACATTGGCCTCCCCACCTCCGTAGATCACATCAAAGTTATTTGCTTGGCTAAACCTTAAATTTCCTGGGGATGACAGGCGAAGCATAATCTCACCCATGGTCACAACTTTTTTAGACATTCATGAACCCTCCTGCAAACTTTTTCTTTGTGACAGGCACACGGACTGTGTTCAATTCAACCGATCTACTTTTCGCGCGCTGCCTTCACCGCTTCAACAAACTTACGAGCCGTTTCAGCGACAAGGTCATAATCACCGGTTTTTGCACCTTTCGTCAAATCTCCGCCGGTTCCAACAGCAACTGCGCCGCTTTTTATCCAGTCCTTTACATTCTCTAAACTCACACCGCCGGTAGGCATAAAGTTGCCCTGTGGTATTGGACCCTTGAATGCACTAATGATGGATGGACCAAAAGCATTGCCTGGGAACACTTTACATATTTCTACACCCAATTCAAGGGCTTCTAATGTCTCTTTTACCGTCATAACACCAGGCATGACCGGTATGCGATAACGATTACACAATTTTACTGTTTCAACGTTCAGGCTTGGACTAACAATGTACTGAGCGCCTGCGAGGATGCACAGTCGTGCAGTCTCCGGATCCAAAACGGTTCCGGCACCTATGATGACATCCTCGTCCTTATATCGCTCTGCCAGTTCTTTAATTATGTCAACTGCACCAGGCACTGTCATTGTCACTTCCAACGCCTTAATGCCGCCTTTTTTAACAGCTTCTGTTATTTTAATGCCTTGTTCTTTGGATTCTGCTCTGATCACAGCTACAACGCCGCTCTCAACGATCTTTCCAATGAGTGCCATCCGCTTCATGAAAATCCTCCCTTAAAATCTTAAACGCCAGAGTAAGCGTTGAATCCGCCATCCACCGGTATAACCACGCCATTAATAAATCCTGATGCTTTTGAGTCTGCCAGGAATAACAATGGTCCAATCAACTCTTCAGGTTCCCCAAAACGCTCACAAGGAGATTTGTAAATAACTTTTTGAGCGCGCGGAGTGAAACTGCCATCTTCATTGAGCATGAGTTTACGGTTTTGCTCAGTTATAAACCAGCCTGGTGCAATAGCATTAACCCGGATTCCGACTTTTGAGAAATGAACAGCCAGCCATTCTGTAAAATTACTGATAGCCGCTTTAGCCGCACTATATGCTGGCACTTTAGTCAAAGGAGAATAAGCTGCCATGGATGAAATATTGATAATTGTGGCATCTTTTTTTCCGACCATATCACGGCCAAAGATTTGTGAAGGAATAAGCGTACCCATGAAATTTAAATCAAAAACATAGCTGACGCCCTTTGGATCAAGATCAAAGAAAGTGGTTCTTCCTTCGGTATTGTCGAGATCCTCAATTCTGAAGTATTCCTGGCTTGAAATACCATTTGGATGATTGCCGCCAGCAGCATTTATCAAGATGTCACAAGAGCCAAAAGTCTTGTGAAGTTCTTCTCTGACATTTTCCATGCTTAAAGTGTCCAAAACGTCACCAGGGATTGCAATGGCTTCGCCTCCAGCCTCAACAATGCGGTCAGCTACCGTCTGGGCTTTTTCTTTCGTGCGGTTTACAACCGCAACTTTTGCGCCGGAAAGCGCCAGCGCTTCGCAAAAATAACTGCCAAGAACACCCCCGCCGCCAGTTACTACTGCGATTTTTCCCTTCAAATCAACGTTTAAAGGCAAATTCATAATTAAAACCTCCAATACTATCCTGTTTATCTATTGCCTAATTCCTTTTGAATAGCTTCATTAAGTCCATATAAGTAGGTGGCGCCGAGTGCCCTGTCAAAGAGACCATACCCAGGTTTCCCGGTCTCACCCCATATCATTCTGCCGTGGTCTGGACGGATTGGCCCGTCAAATCCATTTGAAATGGCAGCCTTCATAATAGCGTACATATCAAGTGAACCATACTTAGAAGGATGCGCAACTTCATCAAAATTTCGGTTCCCAGAAATTAAGACATTTCGCATATGAAGAAAATTGAGGCGATTAACTGATGAGAAATGTCCAACAATTTCAACCATATCGTTGTTTGGATCAGCACCTAAAGAACCTGTACAGATCGCCAAGCCATTACTTGGACTGTCAATAATCTTTATTACCCTATTGAGATCCTCTTTGTTTTTTACAATACGTGGCAGTCCAAATATTGACCAAGGAGGATCATCTGGGTGGATAGCCATTTTTATGCCGAGGGACTCAGCTACAGGAACAATCTCTTTCAAGAAGTATGAAAGGTTTTCCCACAATCCATCTTCATTAAGTTCGGCATAAGCTTGCAAGAGTGCCTTAAGTTTTTCAGTTGTATAATCCGTCGCCCAACCTGGCAGATCAAGCTCACCTGAGGTGGGATCCATTTTCAATATATCGTCATGAGTGTAGGACAAAGTTAATGATCTATCTTCGAGACGTTTAGTCAGAGTTGACCTCGTCCAGTCGAACACAGGCATAAAGTTGTAGCAAACAGTTTTTACACCGGCCATTGCCAGATTCTTCAATGTTTCTTGATAATTCTTGATAAATTGATCCCGGCTTGGCAGACCTAATTTGATTTCTTCGTGTACCGGAACACTTTCGATCACTTCCAAAGCAAGACCATGACGGTTTACTTCACCCTTCAGAAATTCAATTTTATCTGACGGCCAGACTTCACCGAGCGGAACATCATAAATAGCACTGACAATCCCATACATACCTGGAATCTGACGAATCTTCTCCAAAGTAACCAGATCATCAGCACCATACCATCTAAATGATAATTGCAATGGATTACCTCCTCGTATACTTTAATTAGCAGCGAATTACCAGATTAGTTCTGGTTAGCTCTGCCGCTCTTTGACAACTGAATATCTATACGCCTTTCTTAATGGATCATGGACCTATGACCCAGCTTGTCCT
>Ga0302251_1000462_pt1 | contig 37821 bp, 33 predicted proteins | sample AAG_RA_Gln_MG_FD_193534 | JGI IMG/M metagenome (GOLD analysis project Ga0302251, IMG submission 193534) | Enriched activated sludge microbial communities from anaerobic digester in WTTP, New Holstein, Wisconsin, United States - AAG_RA_Gln | ecosystem: Engineered > Bioreactor > Anaerobic >... | reverse complement strand
CTGCCGAGTGCTCCAGAAGGCTTTGGGTGTAACAAGACCAGGTGTATTTCTGTTCACTTCATTGATGATTGTTTTCTCCAGCTCTTTTTCCATGTATTTCATCGCTTCGCAATAAGCCTGCAGGATTAGGACAAATCCATATTATCGAAAGAGACAGTAAAATTCAATAGAGGCAATAGTTCATTCAATCTCACAGAAGTATGATTCAAAGCCATTTATAGAGAGCTTTCGACCTGCCTGCAAATTCCGAAATCTATCAAGCATAAATGACAGACCTGCTTCGTTGATCAGGTGGCAGCGCGCTGACGGAGATGCAATCGAGGAAAAACTGGCTCCCATGGGTGGTATGCCCCATGATATAATTGACTCAGGACAAGAGGATAGGTGATACGAAATGGCGAAGTTTCCATCGCTCAAAGCAAAAAGCCCTTCGCAATATTGACTAGATCACCACCTCCACAGCAGACTTAGTTTCAGTCTTCTGCCTTTCATGAGGCAATTTTTATCCTTTCATCCTCGAGTAAAACATCTTGATGTTTTACTCGAGAAAGGTGAGCATGTTGAACGTGAGATTGTCGTGCCTGTGATGAGGTATAAGGTTGCATGATCCGGCCCACGCAGCGGACTTTCACCGCCTGGCACACACCCATGTCGGGCTTACATGGAAAAGAGACAGTCAAAAGACTGCCCCTCTGTTATTCCCACAAAACGCCTGTGCTCATCCACAGTTGAAAGAAGTGGAAAAGCCGGCTTCTCTGCCTGTTTCTAATAGCGGTTGTTCCTTCTGAATCCGCCGCCGCCGCGCTGGCCTCCGTCTTTCTGCTCTCTGGGTCTGGCTTCGTTCACAACCAGAGATCTCTCCTTGAATTCCTTGCCGCCGAGTCCGGTTATGGCGCTCTTGGCCTCCTCATCTGTCGACATTTTGACAAAGCCGAATCCTCTGGAGCGGCCTGTCTCACGGTCAGTAACAATATTCACTGATTCGACGCTTCCAAATGCGCCGAATGCGGTGCGAAGATCCTCCTCATCGGCCGAATAAGACAGATTACCAACGTACAGCTCGTTTCCCATTTCATATTCCTTTCTCCAGTGCCCTGGAATGTGATATTACCTGCGCGGTCATTCAATTCGAACATTCTGTAACCGCGAAGTGATATGAAATTGAAAGGAAGCTTCGGGATAGCAGACTCTGCACTGAACGCCAGCAAAGACATTATATCATGGTTCGTCAATACTGTGTGACCTGCATAAGGCAGGAGTATCACATTGTGTCACTTGCTTGCAGGTGTCTTCCTCAGATAGCCAGCCTGCTGAACCTTCAGGCTGGAGTTATACTCACCAGCATAACAAACTTCAGCATTCTATAGTAATGCGCATTGAAAATTTCAGTATCAATAAGCCGGAATCATATATTTCATCTGAATATCCAATTTACAATGCTGCAATTACTTATGCCCCTGGGTATAAATTGCCAAATGAGTGTTGATACATGATTCCAGAAGTTTTGATAGTGCAATTTATAATGCGCGTTTGTATAACATTCAAGTCATATATGTAATGAAAAAGAAGGAGTGAATGGAATCCAGAGTGAATCATCGTTATGATCCAACCCTATTCGAAGAAGACGCAACTCAAAATTGCACCGCCTGGAGAACAAGTCCGGATTAAAAGATAAGAAGACTCAAAGTCATAACAGGAAAACACTGTGAAAGGATCGTCACAGCACCGCCATGGAAGGCAAGATAAAGACAACCGATGCAATCTTTTCCGGGTATACAGAAGATTTTCTGAACGATCTGCCCATCTCCACAATGCTGGAAGACATCTCAGATGTCCGGATCCATCTGGACAGGCTGAAACAGCAGAATGTCGGCGACATTTACCAGTATCTTAAAGCTCACCGCGATGTTCTGTTTGAGATTGCCGCATCGATAAAAATCGTAGCAGTAAACACACAAACACTGCGTCTCTTCAAAGCCAGAAGCAAAGAAGAATTCCTCATCCATCTCAACAGAGCACCATCTGAAGATTCTCTGGATTACTTCATACGGGAAACGGCCGCCCTGGCAGAAGGCCGCAGTGAGTTTGAAGGCGAGACTACCAACCTGACACTCACTGGTGAAAAGATTCACATCTATATCAAGTGGGCAACTCCCTCCGATGGAGACCCTACCAGACTCTTTGTGCATATCATCGACATCACTGACAGGGTTGCAGCGGAAAATAAACTGATGTATTCAGAGCAGAAGCTCAACTATATGAACAGAATTGCCCAGGTCTTTCTCACAGGCGATGATGATTCCTTTTACGATCATATCCTGGGCATTATAATGGAAGCGCTTAAAAGCCCAGCCGGTATTTTCGTGCACGTTGACGAACAGGACGAACTTACTGTGAGAGCTGTGACTGAGAAAAAAAGCAATAAGAATCCAGGCATGGCAATAAGTAAAGATTTCCCAAGAGTCACATATGCAGGCATCTGGGAAAGAGCCATCAGGGAGAAGAAAAGCTTCTTCGAGAACCGCAGTTTCAGATGCGCATATGATCCTCAGATTACCAGCGTACTTTCCACACCGCTGATTTACCAGGGCAGAGTCACAGATGTAATCATCGTTGGAAACAAACCATCCGGCTATGATGAAAATGACGTGCTGCTTCTTGAATCCATTGCCGCCTTCATTGCCCCCGTGCTCCATGCAAATGAGGAACGGTCACGGCAGGAAAGAGAAAAGTTCAGAATGGAGCAGATACTGAAGGAGAGTGAAGAGTTGCACAGGATGATAATCGAAACATCTCCAGACGCCATCATTACAGTCGATCTTAAAGGCTTCATCACATCGGCCAATGAGGAGACTTTCAGACAGACATTATACAGAAGAGGGGAAATCATAGGGAAACACTTTACAAAGCTCAATTTGTTCAAGGTCACAGATATCCCCGCATGTCTCAGGCTCTTCACAGATATTATAAAGGGAGAACCTCTCTCATCATATGAGCTGAAGCTCGAAAAAAAGGATAGAAACCCCTACTGGTGCGAAGTAAGGGCAGCCATGCTGAAAAGAGATGGAAGGCCCTCCGGAGTTCTGATAGTCTCGAAGGACGTTACGAAGCGCAGGAATGCAGAGCTACAGCTGAAAACCTCCCTGAAAGAAAAGGAAATACTCCTCAAAGAGATCCATCACCGAGTCAAGAATAACATGCAGATAATCTCCAGCCTGCTGAACCTTCAGGCTGCTCAGGCAAAGGACGCGACTCTGAGCGGACTGCTCCAGGAAAGCAAAAACAGAGTGCGCTCAATGGCGCTGATCCATGAAAAGCTCTATCGCTCTCTGGATTTAGCTCATATCGACTTCAGCGAGTATGTCAGGAGCCTGACAGAGTCACTCTTTAAAGCCTTCAGGATAAGAGGTGTCAGCTATTCGGTGGAGTCGAAAACTGCGTATCTGGATATAGATAAGGCCATCCCCTGCGGATTGATACTCAATGAGCTTATCTCCAACACATTGAAGCATGCATTCCCTGATGGAAGAACCGGAAGAGTTTCAGTGTCTTTCTCGGTATCAGATGACAGACAGGCAGTGCTTTCTGTGAATGATAACGGAATTGGTCTGCCTCCCGGTCTGGACTGCAGTAATACATATACTCTGGGTCTTCAGCTTGTATACGATCTGACATCTCAGCTGGGAGGTTCTGTTACTGTCTCACAGGAAAATGGAACCGGATTCACGATAACTTTTCCACTAACTATACAGCTCTGAAAGTGTTTCAACGGTTTTTGTAAAATACAATCAGTACAACAGGCAATACTGACCGTACTTATTAAAGTCACATCAAAATACTGCCGCGCCGAAGGTCTGCTATCATGAACTTTTTCAGAAATCTGAGGCTTAATGCAAAGATATCTCTGCTGGGCGTCACGAGTGTTCTGCTGACAGCAGCAACACTCGTGATACTGGCGGTATGGCTGAGCGGCCAGTATAACTCTCTTGCTCAGAAGGAAGTCGACTATCTGATTGATGCCGACCTCGATCACATTACCCAGGGCGTCTACAACCTTGTACAGACAGAGAATGAAGCTGTCCAGCAGCAGTTCAATTCTTACATACACATTGCCAGACACACCCTGGCTCAGGCCGGAGGTATCAGCCTGTCAAATGAGACATTGTCGTGGGAGGCAGTCAACCAGTTCACCAAGGTTCCAGAAAAGATACATCTTCCAGGAATATTGATAGGCGGTAAGTGGCTGAGCCAGAACAGAGACATGTCCCGGAAGACTGCAGTTGTTGATGAGATTACGAATCTCATTGGTGAGAGCGCTACAATCTTCCAGCGGATGAATGAGAAGGGCGATATGCTCAGAATTGCCACCACCGTGAAGAATAAACGAGGTGAAAGAGCCATCGGCACATACATTCCTGCCATCAATCCGGACGGCAGACCCAATCCTGTAATCTCCGCCATTATGCAGAAAAAGCCTTATCAAGGGCGTGCATATGTAGTCAACACCTGGTATCTTACTGCTTATGAGCCCATCACCGATGAAACAGGCGAAATTCTGGGCATGCTGTATATCGGCACCAGGCAGAAGGATGTGGAATCCAGAATACGTCAGACCGTTCTGCAGACCAGAGTCGGCAAAACAGGGTATGTTTATGTGCTGGGCGGCAGCGGAGAGGAGCGCGGCCGCTATATAATCTCTCAGAAAGGTGAGCGCGATGGCGAGGATATATGGGAGAACAGAGACAGCGACGGCCGCCTGGTAATTCAGCAGATAATCAGAAAAGCAGTCACCCTCAAGCCTGGCGAGCTGGCCACTGAGCGATATCGATGGAAAAACCCCGGTGAAACGCAGCCCCGATGGAAGATCGCCAGACTCGCCTATTACGCTCCGTGGGACTGGGTCATAGGGACAAGCGTTTATGAAGATGAGCTGCAGGGATATCGCTCAGTTCTCTCCAACGGAAGGCTCAGGATGACACGGATCATGAGTATCTCCGGTATTCTGATTTCACTGGTTGTTGGTATACTTGGAGTCATAGTGGCCTGGACGATTACCCATCCGGTCCGGCGGATGACAAAGGCTGCCGAGGCGATCATTCAAGGTGGTACAGAGTTCAATGTAAAAGTGCACACCAGCGATGAGATCGGCACCCTGGCAGAGACTTTCAATGTAATGACAGACAGACTGACAAAGACCATGGAAGGCCTGCAGATGGAGCAGAACCTATTTATGGGCGGACCGACTGTCGTCTTCAAATGGATAGCCGCCGAGGGCCTGCCTGTTGAATATGTCTCGCCAAATGTAACGGCTCAGTTCGGATACAGTGCTGACGATCTCACTTCAGGCAGGGTACCATATATTTCACTTATTCATCAGGATGATGCACAGAGAATTACCGCAGAGACCAGTTCATTCACCAGCAGAGGTGCACCATGTTATGAACAGGAGTATCGCATCATCCACAAGAACGGCGAATACCGATGGATTCACGATTTTACCACAGTAGTCAGAAATCCGAAGGGAATCACTACCCACTATCACGGTTACATACTGGATATCACCGATCGCAGGAAAGCTGAAGAAGAAGTTCAGCAGCTGAATACGAAGCTGGAGCAGAGAGTGGCCAGCCGTACTACAGAGCTTCTGGCTGCCAACAGAGAGCTGGAGTCCTTTGCATATTCCCTGTCTCACGACCTGCGCGCGCCTCTGCGCTGCATTGACGGCTTCAGTCTTGCGCTGCTGGAAGACTATGAAAAAAACCTGGATTCGCAGGGCGTATACATTCTTCATCGCATGCGCCTGGCAAGCCAGCACATGGCAGAGCTGATCGACGATATGCTCAGGCTTTCCCGGGTAATCCGCAGTGATCTGAAGAAAGAGACTGTCAATCTCAGCGAGCTGGCCTCGACTAAAGCATCTGACCTTAAGGCAGGGGAGCCGGAGCGTCAGGTGGAGTTTGTCATAGCCCCTGATATCATTATCAATGCCGACCGTAACATGATGCGCATCTTGATCGAGAACCTGCTGGGAAATGCATGGAAATTTACCGGCAAACACGACACAGCAAGGATTGAAATAGATATGACAGAACAGGAAGGCAAACCTGTCTATCATGTACGTGACGACGGCTCAGGCTTTGACATGGAGTATGCTGCCAGACTTTTCTCCCCCTTTCAGCGGCTTCACAAAGCAGATGAGTTCGAAGGCACCGGCATAGGACTGGCCACTGTTCATCGCATCATCAGCCGCCACGGAGGGCACATATGGGCAGAGAGTGAAGTTGATAAAGGCGCCACTTTTTTCTTCACACTTGGATGAAGCCTGCATAGTCTGAACTCGTCCTGTCAGTAATATCTAGAATTTCTATAGTATCTCAGCAACCACACAATTTGAATGCACTTTCCCTCAACCCGGTATTCCATCATTCCGATTATTAAGCTAAGCGGAACTAAGTTCTGGCAATGGAGGTTTTCTTCAGAGCTCCCGCGAAGTTCCGGTTAACGTGGCGAAGATCTGAGCGCCTTTTAAACAAAGCAGTCCGGGAGAATTAATGAAAGCCCTGCAAGTGATCCTTCTCCTCATTCTTTTAACCGGATGTGCCTCAAAAGCTGATAGGGCGAAAAGGCTTAACAACGAGGGGGTTCAGTTCTATCAGAGTCACAACAATGCCATGGCTGTCCAGAGATTCACAAAGGCTCTGGAGCTCAACCCTTCATGTGCTGATGCCTACTACAACCTGGGATTGATAAACTTCGAACAGAGAAACCTTCCTCTGGCCGTTGCAATGTATGAAAAGGCGATCAAGGTGGGGCCGGAATCTGAGTGGTATCACCTCAACCTCGCTATCGCAAAGGAGCAGCAGGGCTCTCACGATGAGGCGATATTGCATTACAAGAGAGCAATACAGTTAAAGCCTGATTTCGCAGAGGCCTACAACAACATGGGCGTCATATATGGAAATCTGGGCAGGACAGATGAAGCAATTGCAGCATATGAGAAGGCTGCCGGACTGAAACCTGACTATTATGAGGCAATCTACAATCTGGGTCTTTCTCTGATGAGTAAGAAAAGGTACGAGGAAGCGCTGGATTCCCTTGCCTGCGCGGCAGGAATAAACGATCGAGATCCCTTTCTCTACTTCTATCAGGGCTCCTGCTATGCAAGGATGGGGAAAAACAGAGATGCCCTTGATGCGCTTGAGAAAGCCATAGACAAAGGAATGGGCGGTTTCGAGACAATAGGCAGATACTCACCTGAGTTTAATGCTCTCCGCAAAGAGAAGCGCTTTGCTGAGTTATTGAAGAAATCCCGGAAATCAGATTCAAAAAAGCAGGCGAAAGAGAGGGAATGACAGCAGTGTCTGTCCACGCCGCCTTCATCATAACCCTGCCCAAAGTGTTGACCAACCGCTTTGAAACACAGCCCCATTCTCCATCTTCATTATATATTAAGAGGACAGCCTCTTTACGGGAAGCTGTCCTGCTGAAGAAATACGTGCCGATTCTTTTAACAGATTTAAAATCAGATATGTTCAGTCACACGTCTGTCATGAAAAATTCTGTCTGAATGCATCCATGTTCACGGCGTTACCCTGACCGAAACCGCCATCCTGAAACGCCTGGCCACTGATCTGAACCGAATCCTGAGGCGGCGGAGGCGGCTGTGGCATTGACTGCTCGAGCTGCTGTGCTATCTGCTGTGCATTCATTCCCTGATCAAGCATGCTTGATACATTTGACACCATCGACTGCATATCCGGCTTTTCGGGAGCCTGACCCTGCTGTCCTCCCTGGGGCGGCGGTGGTGGTTGTGGCATTGTCTGCTCAAGCTGAGCTGCTATAGCACTCTCATCCATACCCTGCTGCTTCATGCTTGCTATGTTCTGCACAAGAGACTGTAAATCCGGCTTTCCTCCCTGTTGCCCCTGCTGTCCCTGCTGCATGCCTCCCATACCGGACATGCCGTAACTGCCACCATTGATACCACCTATGCCTTGAATATTGTTGAACATTTTTCAGCCTCCTTCTACGTGTTTACTTCTTCATTATTCATGATAACAGAGAAATGTATCGTGCTAAGACAGTTATGTAAGGAGAATATGAAAAGATTGTTATTAAATTGTTAATAATTTTCACACATAGAAGCTTCACTGCAGGTGAATGCAGACGGAGGATAAGGGCGTTCAGAGTTGAATAATATTGGGATAAAGCCAGAATGAGGTGCCGCACGGCGCCTTTACTCTTAAAACAAAGGAGAAAGTGGTATGAAGAAAGCAGTAAACCGCATCACCGATCATCCCATACTCCCCATACCCGACAGGAAAACCGTATCTTTTACCTGGAAGGGTGAAAGATATGAAGCCTTTGACGGTGAGGTAATCTCGTCGGCACTTTTTGCCCACGACATAAAGATTTTCGGGCATCACTTCCACGATGGCTCTCCACAGGGCATTTTCTGTGCAAACGGGCAGTGCGCCCAGTGCAATGTTATCGCTGATGGCCTCCCTGTCAAAGCCTGTATGACCCCTGTCAGGAATGGCATGGTAATCAATCCGTGTGAAGGACTCCCGGATCTGCCTGAGACAGAAAAGCTGAAATCAGATTTCAAGGAGGTTCCTGTATTGCAGTGCGATGTACTGGTCATCGGGGCAGGTCCTTCAGGAATATCTGCTGCAATCGAGCTTGGAAAGTGTGGAAAGGACGTTATTGTCATCGATGACAAGACATCGCCTGGCGGAAAGCTGGTTCTGCAGACCCACACATTTTTCGGCTCCATCTCGGACTGCTACGCCGGCACAAGAGGAATCGACATCGCCGTCATTCTGAGCAGAGAGCTGGAAAAGTATCCATCGGTAAAGCTCTGGCTCGATTCAACAGCCGTGGCGGTCTTCTCTGACAGGCGTGCAGGCATTGTAAAAGAAGGCTCATATGTTATCGTGGAGCCGAAGATACTGCTCAATGCCGCAGGAGCCAGGGAAAAGGCCCTGGCCTTTCCCGGATGTGATCTTCCAGGTGTATACGGAGCCGGCGCTTTTCAGACTCTTCTGAACAGGGATCTGGTCAGAACTTCGAAACGCCTCTTCATCATAGGCGGCGGTAATGTGGGTATCATTGCCGGCTATCACGCCCTGCAGGCCGGGATAAGGGTGGTTGGTCTGGTGGAAGCCCTTCCGAAGGTGGGAGGTTATCTGGTCCACGCAAACAAATTGCAGCGATTTGGCGTACCTCTGTTTACTTCACACTCGGTGGTGAAGTGTGAAGGGCGTGAGTATGTAGAATCCATAACCATTGCAGAAGTGGATGAGAAGTTCAGACCGAAGGAAGGAACACTCAAGCGGTTTGATGTCGATACTGTGCTTGTGGCGGTGGGACTCAATTCCATAGATGAGATGTACAGACAGGCAAAAGCTTTCGGCATGAAAGTCTACGCCGCAGGAGATGCAGATGAGATCGCCGAGGCAAGCGCCGCCATGTTCAGCGGCAAGATAAAAGGACTTGAGATTGCAGCCGAGCTCGGTGAGAAAGTTACGATTCCAGAGGAGTGGAGAGATAAGAACGAGATACTGAAATCAAAGCCTGGGAAAGTGACATCGCAGGCCTTTTCCAGAAATGGCAGCAAAGTGTTTCCAGTCTTTCACTGCCTCCAGGAGATCCCCTGCAACCCCTGCACTGAAATTTGTCCCAACGGATCTATTACGATCAGGGACGGGGGACTGCTTGGGCTTCCTCATTTCCAGGGGAAGTGCAGCGGATGCATGAAATGTGTTGCAATATGTCCGGGCCTTGCCATAACGCTCGTAGATGAGAGGAAAAGCCCTGAAGGCAGGGCGGTGGTGACTGTGCCTTTTGAACTTTCAGCTTCATATGTAGTCGAAGGCACTGAAGCAGACCTGGTAGATATTGAAGGCTCCTTTCTTGTCCGGGCAAAGATTGATAGAGTTTCAGACAGGAAGTTCCAGGACCGCACGTTGCTCGTTTCGCTGGAAGTCCCTGCAGAAGTTGCTGAGAAAGTCTCCGGAATAAGGATTCAGCAGCCTGATTCGCCTGCTGCTGTCGAGGACACAGCCGAAAAAGGTGACACCATAGTATGCCGCTGCGAGCGGGTCGGAGAATCGACGATCCGAAATGAGATAAGAAAAGGTGTGCGCGATCTCAACGCACTGAAAGCTACCATAAGGTGCAGCATGGGCTCCTGCGGAGGCAAAACGTGCACAAAGCTGATAGAGCGAATCTGCAGAAAAGAAGGGATCAATGATTCTGAAATTACATCATTCACTGACAGGCCGCTTGAGATGGAGGTGACTCTTGAGACCTTTGCCGGTCCGCCGGCAGAATGAGAAAGAGAACTCTTCCATAGGGTCCATCAACACATCAGTATTCAGGCACGTGAAGATTCATACAGAAGAGTGTATACAGGAGGAAAAAATCCATGAAGAGCTATGATGTAATAATAATCGGTGCCGGCAGCGTGGGCGTGCCGCTTGCATGGAAGCTGGCTGAAGAGAAGATCAATGTGCTGGTGCTGGAAACTCACGGCACACACGGCCAGGGTCAGAACAAGGCGGCCATAGGCGGCGTAAGGGCTACTCATTCTGACCCTGCGAAGATACAGATTTGTCAGAGATCGCTTGAGATTGTCTCGACGTGGAAAGAGCGGTATGGCGATGATATCGAGTGGCTGAAAGGCGGTTACGCCTTCCCTTCATATACTGAAAAGATCGAGGAAACCCTCAGGACTCTGCTCAAGGTTCAGAAGGAATACAGGCTGAACATCGACTGGATCGATGCCTCCACGATGAAGAGTCTTATTCCAGGTCTTAACTCTGAAGGCCTGAGAGGTGGCACATTTTCTCCTGATGACGGACAGCTTTCCCCTCTGAAGACCAATGCGGCTTTTTACAGACAGGCAGTTCACAACGGAGCCGACTTCCATTTCAACGAAAAAGTGACTGCAATATCTCTGAATGGCAAAAAGGAAGTTAAGACTTCCAAGGGTGAGACATACAGCTGCGGAAAGCTGGTAATCGCCTCAGGAGCTGAGGCTCATGAAGTTGGAGCCCTGATCGGTCTTGACATACCGGTTGCCCCTGATTCACACGAGGCAGGCATTACCGAGCCGGTAAAGCACTATTTCTCAGCTCTGGTTGTGGATATAAGGGAAAGACCGATGTCCAGAAACTTCTACTTCTACCAGAACGAGCTGGGGCAGATCATATTCTGCGTCACTCCATCACCGCTCTTTACAGGCACTGATCGAAACGCCACCTCATCGTTCCTGCCCCTTGTGGCAAAACGGCTCATTGAGGTGATGCCGCGGCTCAGGCACATCAAGGTCCGCAGAACGTGGCGGGGGCTTTATCCAATGACTCCAGACGGCGTGCCAGTAGTGGATGAGGTTAAAGAGCATAAAGGGCTTTATCTGGCTGTCGGGATGTGCGGCCAGGGACTTATGCTTGGACCGGGCCTTGCCGTCAATCTTGCTTCTCTGATTATGCACGGGAAGCCGGAAGTCTCTCAGGAGGTTTTTTCACTCTTCTCGCTCTGTCGAGAGTTCAGCTGTGTCGAGATGTTGAAATAACAGATCAATGAGCTGTTGACATATCTCAGACGGCATAATGAACAGCAGGTGAATATAAAGGCCGCTGGAAGGGAAGGGCATTTCTCTTTCAGCTTTTTATCTTACAAGGCTCTTGATAACCTGAAGCTTATTTTTCATACGGAGAATGTCATCGTCGTGTATCTCATCTCTCCCGAAGCGAAGAATGCAGTATTCGCTGATAAACTCCTGAACCAGGGCCAGACTCTTTGCGTCGAGTGAAAGACTGCCTGCGTGCCTGGAAAGCTCCAGAAGAGAATCTGAAAAATGGCGCTTCAGCTTCTTTCGAGCAAGCACCCTCTCACATTCGAAGGCCAGTTTCTTCAGCTCACGTACTCCCGGTGAAAGCTGAAGACGTGATTTTCTGTTGTTATTGCCGGAGTTGTTGCCCTTTGTAAAAATCACCTTTCTTTTCATCACCAGAACGGTTACAGAAATGATCAGGAGCACGGTGATGCAGGCCCGCAGAGGTGAAGCAACGAGCCACATTGCCAGATCCCTTATCTGAAGGATTATAAAGGCGAACAGTCCTTTTATATCGCCGGCCATGATTCGAGATACTATTTTATGAAGCCTCAGCTTGAGCAGATCATAGTAATCCCGGATAAAGGCCGGCAGCATCGACTTTTCTTCTCTCTGTCCCTGATGGGGCGGTGTAGGGTCGAATGTGACCCACCCTTTTTCAGCAATATAGGCTTCCACCCATGCGTGTGCATCTTTTTCCCTGACGACGTAATAGCCTCCCATCCTGTTGTACTCATCTACCAGAAAGCCGTTGATGTACCGGGCGGGAATATTGTTCTGCCTGAGCAGCAGCGTCATCGCCGTGGCAAAGTACTCACAATGCCCCTGTTTTGTTTTGAGAAGAAACTCTTCCAGAAAATCACTGCTCCCTGCCGTATTTGGCGCCACACCATAGGTGAAGTCTGAATGGAAATAATTCTGCAGATTCTGTGCAGTAACCCAGGGACTATCTTTCCTGCTGACCAGCTCGCTGTTAAGCTTCCTTATCTGATCGGAAAACGGCGGAGGCTCAAGATAGGCAGAGAGGGCCTCCCGACTCTCATTCCCTTTTATCACATCTCCGGGACAGCAGGCAAGACGGTATTCGCCCCGTGTTCCCTTCATATTGGTATATATGACTCCGGGATCATCGATCCTGAGATTCTCCGAGACCAGCATCGAGAAGAGAGCACCCCGGGGTGCAAAGAGAGTCTCGGTATTGAGCGCTGTGATGTAATAAGTCTGAAATATCGTGGCCTTATCAACTTCAGACAGATCTCCCGGACCTTTCGTCAGATTGAATACACTCCCCTCACCTCCAGTGAAGCGGCTGGAAACCTTCTCTTTTACTTCTTCCTTCACGGGATAGACAATCCTCGAGCTCCTGTCTGCCTCCCAGGTGCCTCTCGAATACTTCCTGAAGACCTTCCCCACAAGATAGGAAGGATGGGAAGTGGAGACAATCCTCAGAACAATGCGGGGAGAGCCTTTGAGATTCTGCACAGCACCTATATCGGTCTTTCCTGCAAAGGCAGGAGAGAAGGTCAGGGAATCAAGAGTAAGCAGGAACAGTGAGTTCACCTTTGTCTCCGTCCATACGAAGAACCTGGCAATTCCGTATGACATGAGAAGCAATATGCCTACAGTAATTATTATCCTCTTCCAGTATGCGCCCCCGCGAAAGAGTTCTCCCTTCTTCAGCGGATGCTCCCGGAGCACTGAGAAGAAAATTACCAGAATTGTCTGAAGAGCCACACATATCTTATAGATCCCAACTGTCCTGGGATCCCTGTGACCGGAAAAGATCATGACCAGAAGAATGAAAGCGAGTATGGGAAGTAAATCTGCCTCCTCCCTTCTCTTATAGACCATTATCAGGAGAAGTGCCAGAAAATAAAGACCGGCCAGATAGTGAAAAGAAGAGAAACGAATTGACGGAGCCGGATCGGTAAAAAAAATGAACCAGATCACTGCTGGAACCAGTATTAAGATTGCAACATAAAAGAAGTACCTTCTGGAGAGCTCCAGCCGCGCAGGCACGATAAAAGACATCAGCAAGAGTAATGCCGCGACAAGATGGAGCGCTATATGACGGGGAAAGGGCGCCAGTGCAATATCAGCAATCAGCGCCATCACAACAATCAGCACCGAAACAGTGCGTGTCAAAGATTCTCCACCCCCCTTCTCTCCATTTCAGGGGTTATCCGGGCTATTCTTCCTACAAGCTCTTCATATGGAGCCGGATCGACAGTAGGTGGGCCGTCTCTGACGATATATGCCTTCACAGAAGTGCCGAGGCTGTAAGTTGTCCGTACCATCTGCTCCCTTGTCTCATCCCAGTCCAGAAAGACCATTATACATGTTGTTATCTGGGAGAGGTTTTCCAGAAGGACCGGCTCAAGGCGGTCAAAGGGAGGCTCTGTACAGCGATCGAGACAGGCCAGGATATCCAGGATGTTATCCAGATATGCGAGGGCACGTCCGGCCTGCAGGTAGTAGATATTGGGACCTGCAGCAAATATATCTATGATATACTCCTGCCTGGATAGATTATCGGCTATGGCGGCAGCGATGGAAATGGCACTTTCAAAGGCTTCAAAGGCCGGCGGCTTTGAGCCTGGCGGCACATAGGTGTCCAGGAGAAGAGCGATTCTGCAGAAGTACTCTTCCTGGAACTCCTTTACCACAGGCTTTCCCAGGCGGGCCCAGGAGCGCCAGTGAATGTTTCTCGGGCTGTCACCGTGGCGGAACTCCCTGTTGCCTATGAACTCCATGGAGTCGCCGAGATATGAAGTAAGGGAGATGCCTCCTGGCTGATGGCGCTTGCCTGCAGGTATGTCCAGACTCTTCAGAGGATGAAAGTGTGGATAGACCAGCAGACTCTTCTCATCTGCAAAGAACCGCTCACCTCTCCACATGCCGAAAGGGAATGATGTCTGCACAACAAGACCGGGAAGAACATAATGACCCCTTTTTGTAAAGCTCAGAGTGCATTCCACCTCCACTTCTCCGTGAGGCTCCAGATTCGCCACATAACTTTCAGGAGATCTCTTCTCAATTATTGCGGAGGGGATCCGACCTTCCCTGATAAAGAGATCAAAGTACCATTTCTTCGTAAGGTTTCTGAGATGAACCTTGAAGCTCACACTATGGCCGCAGGTGCTCCTGGCAGGGGGATTGTGCGACACAACAAAACGCGGCGGGAAGAAGCGGGTGAAGAGATCGCTGTAAAGAACAGAGATAAAAAGAAGTACGAAGGAGACAATAAACATGAAGTATATCTTTATTCCAAAGCTGTAGAGTCCAAGTGCGGAAGAGAGAACGAGAATCCAGAAGAGCACCTTCCCTGTTCCGGTGAGGCGTTCCCGATAGATCATCGGAAGCCATTCAAGTATGAAGCTTTTATACTTTACTTTCTTCATCTGCCCTCACACAGATTCTATGTGGGGATCCTTGTACTCTGCACGATATCCTTTACAACACCGAGCTTGGAGACACCTGAATATCTGGCCTTGGTTTCAAGAACCAGACGATGAGCCAGCACGTGAGGCGCCGCTTCTTTAACATCATCAGGCAATACAAAGTCACGCCGCCGCATCAGAGCCATGGCCTGAGATACCCTGTAGAGGATTAGCGCTCCTCTGGGACTGGATCCAAGCCTCAATTCACTCTTCTTTCTTGTTGCATCGACGAGCATAAGCATATAATGAGCTATTGTCTTCTCTACCTTCACTTTTTTCACTTCATTCTGAATCTGCACAACTGTAGCAAGATCCAGAACAGGCTCGAGTGTTTCTATAGGATGCCGGGAATGTTGATCAAACAGCATCTCCAGTTCATCATCGAGCTCCGGATAGCCCATTTCGAGCTGGATGGAGAAGCGGTCGAGCTGCGCCTCAGGGAGCGGATATGTGCCGTGAAACTCGATAGGATTCTGAGTGGCAATGACGATAAAAGGCTCCGGAAGCATGTAGCTTGTGCCTTCCATCGTGACCTGCCGCTCATTCATTGCTTCCAGGAGGCTTGACTGGGTGCGAGGTGACGCCCTGTTGATCTCATCTGCCAAAACTATGTTGGTGAAGATTGGGCCTTCCTTGAAGGTGAATGTGCCGTCTTTGGGGTTGTAAATCGATGAGCCTGCGATATCAGTCGGGAGAAGATCAGGAGTAAACTGAATCCTCTTGAAACTGCCTTTTATCGAAAGGGCCAGAGCTTTTGCCATGGTTGTCTTCCCCACTCCGGGCACATCTTCAATGAGGATATGGCCGTTGCTTATCAGAGCCAGCAGCACGTGATTGATTGCCTCTTTCTTCCCTCTGATCACATTTGAAAGATTCTCACCCAGTTTTTCCAGGGACGTATACAGCGCTTCTTCCATTCCAGTGGCTCCTTCTCAATTTACGGTGAAGATGAAAACCACAGGGATGCCTTCCATCTCTGTGGTTTAAAAAAGAATCTCAAAGATGGATCGTTAAATGGGGGTCATTGTTTTCATTATCTCGCCTATTTCCCCGCGCAGGGAGTCGAGCTTCTCTGTGGCGCTCACAATTGTTTTGAAACCGCGGTCAAATAGCGCCATATCATCAGACGAGAGTGCCTTCTCGACGTTTTGAATTCCCTTTTCATATTCATCGAAGATCGCCATGAAGGCTGCGCTCTTCTCGGCAAGCTTCTTAGTATCAGGGTTGAAGTAGATTGCAGGCTCCACCTTGCTCTTGAACTCTTCTTTTACAGCTGTCAGACCTGAAGAGAAGTTGGTGAAAAATGTGGTGAACTCATCCCTGCCAATCTCACCTTTCCTGAATTTTTCACCTAAAGAGGAAAAAGTTGTTCTTTCTTCCATTTTCTCAATCCTTCCGGAGATTTATGATACTCCATTAGTTCAACAAGGCAAGAAAGATACCCTCTCTTTACAGGGGCCACCGGGAATGACGAAAAAGGGATATCCGGAGACAGGCCGAATAATTCCTCATGATAAAAAAGAGGAGTTCCGGGTAACTAGTAGAATTATCTAGTAATTTTACCGGGGGAAACAGGAATTTCCTGTTCCGAAAAGATTTCAGGAAAGGAGGTGACACGATGAGAAAGACATTGCTCGCAGTTATGCTGTTATCATTCGTAGTTTTGTCCTTCACAGCCGCAAATGCGCAGATGACCACTTCCGTAGAGTCTCCGGACGTACCCTTCTATGGGACAGATACGGCACGCACATACGAGGGTTTCGTAACGAAGAACTATTGCGACATGCAGTGGGGACCGCTGCTCGTGGTTGATACAAAGGACAAAGGGTCACAGAAGTTCGTTATCAGTGACAGAACTCAGTATCATCCCTCTTGCAAGAAGATCAGGGATGGCGTATATGTGATTGTCAAATCCGATGAGTTCAACCATGCCAAGTACGTTGAAGTTCTCCCCTTCGTGGAGTGGCAGAATCGCACTGGCTGGAAAGTGAAGTAATTTCGCTTTCACTCAAGTAGAAGAATAATCCCCGGATGATCTCCGGGGATTTATATTTTCATTGGCAAGCCTTCTGCAATAAATATCTGCCAGGCCGGCGATTCAGGCGCGCAATGTTCTCTGTTGCCTCCATGGCACCTGAATCAGGAATTCGATTTCTCGTCATCTGCTGCGTTATGTGCGGCCTGGCCCTGTATCTGCTCACGGCCTGCTGCTGGCTGCCCTCTCTTTTTCTCCGCACTTCTTTCGGAAAGGCCGGGCTTCCTTATAAGCCTGAGCACTCTTTTTATGCAATAGATCAGGAATCCCAGCGGGATGAATACTATGACGCCATATATGGCAAGAGCTATTACCATCTTGACGAGGAACTTGAGCACCGTGACTGCGTCAGATACTGTTCCACCAAAGTTCCAGAATGATTTCGGAGTGCTCAGGCCCTTCTGGGTAATACTCAGCACTATTGTGGCCATCGAGGTGTTTGTCTTCAGATAGTTGAGCTTCCCCTCGAGCGCCTCGATATCGCCTCTGACCCTTCCAAGCTCATTGCGCACTTTCAGCATCTCATCTACATTTTTCGCCCTGTCATACATATCCTGATAGTGCTTCTCTTCAATCTTCATATTCTGAAGACGTGCCGAAATATCTACCCACTGCTCTGTCACATCCTGACCGTTCTTCGTCATATTAGTTACTTCACCAATTTGCGATATCTTGTCAGTAAAGGACGTAAGCGATTCTGCAGGGATCTTCATGGTGATAGTTCCATAACGCCCTCCGCTGTCATCGCTTCTGTTGATCTGTGATGACACAATATACCCGCTTGATTCGTCCACCATGGCAGTGATGATCTTCGCTGATGCATCAAAGTCCTTTGCAACAATGCTCATATTCACTGTATAGATTATCATACGCCTGGTCGGGAGCCCTGATGAATCACTGGCTGATTTTGATGTTTCAGCACTTTTAGAGAGGGCCTCATCACCAGGAACGCCCCCCCCTTCATCTGCCTGTGTAAGGCTCACGGCAGGGACTGGGGGGGCTCCTGAGTAAGATCCCTCCCTGGATTTTCCGCAACCTGCCAGACTCATTAACAAGACCAACAGTATTACACAGAGCCGTATTCCACACTTCATATTCTTTCATCTCCTTTTCCTGTTCATGCTCTCAGTCGCTGCATTTATGGATTTATTGCAGGCGTAAAATGATTCCATATCTAATGTCTCGGAATTTCTATAAAAACGCTGCCTTTCCCCCCCTGTGGGGGTAACGACCGCGTTTGCCTGTCCCCGTTAAGGGGGGAAAGGTGGAATGATGGGGAAAAAAATGGTGAACCTCTCAAAAAACTATCCTTTATCCATGTTCACTAGATCGGAACCCTGAATCCGAGATTTCGTGGAAATGTGAAATAAACCCTCCATTGGGCTTCCGGCCTCGCTTTATTGTTCTCTCACGAATTTGTCTATCCTTTACGTAACAGCAGGACAGGAATATGAGTATCAACTCCCGCCGAATCGAAAAGCGATTGCACTTTGTCCCATCTACCGAACACCATACCAACGAAACTCAGAGAGCATCCTGCCACACTCTGAGCTTTTTGAATCCTCTGTTGATGTTCTTGTGCGCCATACTCTCTTTATATCACGAAAGCCGAGGGGGTACAATCCTTCTTTCAACCCATTATTCCCCCTCCGGCCTGTCCCCGGAGGGGAGTGCAGGCAGTATTCCACCATTCCATCATTCCGATTGTAAGAGAAGCGAACTATGTTCTTCTCTTGATAAAAGGATTCACAGGCCTGTCTCTATAAAGATATATGGTTGCATCTCCTGGTGCCTGGATGAATTATCTCTCATTATTCCAGATACTGAAACACGGTAATCAAATGGAGTGCCGCATAAGGAGGAAGCCTGTGATTCCCTGCCCTGGCGAAGTTATCACATATGAAGAGATGTGCCTGTATGAGGGACACCGTTTCAGCAGTGAAATGAACTACAGGTCAAGCTATGATCACGGCGTTCTTCTTATGAGCCTTACACCGGAAGCATCCCACTGCCATAGAATAGAGAGCAACGGCAATACAATAATCTATGAAGGCCATAATGCAGCACAGAGCCAATATAAACCGATTATTCGCTTTATGGATCAGCCAATGCACTTCCACGCCGGCGGGTTGACGCAGAATGGCCTCTTCTTCAAGGCAGCCCTGGATTTCAGGAACGGCACAAGCTCCCCTGAACTTGTGCGCGTATACGAAGAGATCAAAAGCGGCATCTGGATCTATGACGGCCTCTTCAAGGTGGTTGATGGATGGCAGGAGCCGAATCCTGACAGGAGTGTCTTTCGCTTCAGACTGGAGCTTTGCAGTGAGCCAGACCCTGTAAATATGAGATATTCAGAAAACTGGAGAGTTCTTCCACAGTCGCTGAAGCTGGAAGTCTGGAAGCGGAATGAAGGGAGATGCTCCCGATGCGGCAGCGCTCTCCACCTCAGATTCACCATTACTCAAAGGCCCGGAAGCAGTGTCACACCATCTCTCGAAGATATAACGCTGCTTTGCAGAAGAGAAAGGAGTCAACTCACATGACGTTAGAAGAGTCAAAACAGGAGATCAAATCAGCCAATAAGATGAGAGCAGTAATGTATCACTACCTGCTGGAAGAGATGGAGAGCAAGATGGGCAGTGAAAAAGCCGGAGAGAGCTTTAAAAAGGCCACATACCGGCGCGGGAAGGACATACAGAAGAATTACAGTGATTGTCTATCTTCGGGGGATTTCAGGGAAGTAGCACGAAGGTTCGTGGCGATGTCCGCTGCAGAAGGGACTCTCTTCACACCGGCAGTTGAATTGGCTGATGATGATAAAGCCATTGTCACCATGCACACCTGCCCTCTGGTGGAAGCATGGAAAGAGATCGGGCTCGACAACGGCAGAATCGCAAAACTATGCGATGTTGCAGCTGCTATTGATTACGGCACATTTGAAACAGAGACAACATCGCTCTCCTTTTCCCACAGACTCGGAAGTGGTGATGAAATGTGCCGCCTGATAATCGAAAAAAGCTGACCGACTCTCTTTTCCTTGAATAAAAGAGTCTGTCACTGATTTTTATTGTTAATATTCGAGTCTGTCCCTATTTTTCTATTTTTACAAAAATATAACTTTTTCAGATTTCTTTCACTGAATCTTCATCAAAAATTGAGACCGCCTCGTGATATACCATACAAGAAGACCAAATTTGAGGAGGACGAGGCAATGACACTCTGGCAGATCAAGAAGAGATAATAAAAGAAGAATATTGATTACTGCTGCGGTCCGGAGACACATCCCATAAGCAGTTCACTAAATCGGTGATCCTTCCCCATGCATTGGATGGTATAGGTAGAATGATCCTTACTGCAGCGATATCCTCTACGATATGTGTCACAATAGCATGAAGGACAATAAGGGACCGAACTGATATACCTTTTGCGCACCAGAATATCGAGATTCTCAGGGCATCTGTGATGCTCTGCCTGGTAGCGGTCGATGGCAGTCACCAGTATTTTCAGATTGGCCTGACACACACTTACATCAGATTTATTTATCCTCGCCTGATAAACAGAAGGCGTGAGAAGCGCAATGGATGCCATGAAGAACAATATCGTCAATGTCTCGATAAGAGTGTACGGATAAACCGGTCGTCGTCTGTTTCTGTGATTCATATGCCCTCTCCCTCATCTCAGTTCACTATTTGTATTAAACACTGCCATGATTTATTTTAACAGATGAATGGAGATAAGCACATCTTTCTTATGATTTATTTATCTTGTTCAAAAGAACTATTGCCTGGAAATACTCAGTGATAAAGTATCCTGCCATCCCTCCCTGAGAGCCCTGTCAACGAGAAGAAATCCCTCTTCGCAGCTCATCACAATAATAAATTGACAGCACGGTTCAATATTCCTGCTGATGATTTCAATCTTCCAGAACAAGACAGTACTTTTCGACAGAAAAGGGAATATAATGAGATTTCCCGATGCATAGCGACAGATAAGATCCGATTCTTCTTCAGGATGCTCTCTTTCTGCGCCTTTCCTTTTGCACAATGGCAGGATTTTCTGCAGAATCCATTGCTATTTCTTCTTCCTTGTCACGTTTTGCCAGGAGATGAACAAGTCTGGAAACTCCTTCTGGATCCTTCATTACAAGATCCCACCGCTCATTCATGTCCCTGCTCCACCTGGTTCCCTTTCTTCTCGCTTTTCTTCGTGCATTTCTCTTATGCCTGGAAGTACATGGACGATAGCAATACTTCTTGCAGATATTTGTAGTAATGAATGTTTTCCCACAAATCAGGCATGTTTTTATCAATGGTATCAGTCCTCCCGAAGGGCAACAAACATTTTCATTCTTTCTCCTAATAGTAATGATGACGTATTTTTCAGATAGTTTCAATAGGCAGAAAGAAATCTTTCAATTCAGTTACATTTGACTGGCTCATATTATTCCATTACAATTCAATTATTATTTCGGAGGACAAGAGATGTTTTTTAAGAGCCTTACATTCCGGAACCTTGATGAAAAAACCCGCAGCATCGATGCAGAATCAGCTCCTGACAGGCGCCCTGTCAGATCATCAGCAATCCTCGCCGCCTTTATATATGCCGCTCTTCTTATTCTGATACCTCTCACTGCAGAAGGCGGTATCCTGGAAGATCGCGCCAGAGATTATCTCCGGAATGTGATAATCCCCTTCAATAAGCTCTATGATGAAGGGAATATCAGTGAGGCGCTTCATCAATATCAGGAGCAATACTTCAAGGTCATAACACATTATGTGCTGGCCGGTGATGTCCCTCCTCTTATAGACAGGGATCTGATGAAAAAAACAGATAACAGGGTGAAGAGCGCTATAAAAGCCTGCGCCCCGAAAGAAGATGCTGCTCTGCTCATGGAACGCCTGGCCGAGAGAGACTCACCAGCACAGGCCGGAGTGCCGTCAATCTGCAGAACAGAAGAATATCCGACAATGAAGCTCCGAAGCAGCATGAGAGGCAGCTACCGCGCCCCTTATAACAGACTTTCCCTCGACGGGCAGTTTCTTCTTTTTGAAGAGGATTTCGGTGACTGGGGAGAGATGGACTCCCAGGGTATAAGCGTAATGACTTTGAAAGGCCGTTACATCAACCGTATGATAGAGAGAACATACGGTGTCCACCAGCAGTTTCTATGGAAACCCGCCGGAGGAATAGCTGCCATACTGGCCAATATGGATGGGGCAATTGAATTCTGCAGTGTTGCTGACAGAGAGAAACGTTACTGCCCTCTTGAAAGCACTGATAATATAAAAATGTATGACTGGTCATCTGACGGGAAGAGCCTGCTGTTTGGATATCTTGAAATAGACAGAGACTATATGCAAGAGAGCTCACCAATGATATCGACCAGGACCGGGCTCTTCATGCTGGACTGCAATGCTCTTGCCGCGCAAAGCATCGGTACAGGAACTTCAGCACGCTTTTCCAGTGATGGAACCTTCATTGTCACTGTTGACGGATCATTTAAGGAATATGGCAATGTACTGGAAGGCAATATTGTAGTAATGGACAGATATCAGAAAAGCCGAATTGCTGTGGCTTCAGGTTCGGAGCCACAGTTCTCGCCTGACGGGAGCTCTCTTGTATTTCTCCGTCACAGAGACAGCACGACCGAAGTCATCATATATGACCTGCAGAGTAAAAAAGAATACCTGATCTCATCGCAGGCCATGCCGGTAATCAATCCTGCATGGCTCTCCCGAGATGAGATAGTCTATAACTCACATATTATTTCTACTGACGGAATGAGCTGCACATCAGACATATACTGGCATAATATAAGCACCGGAGAGAATATAAAACTCACCTGTGGAGGCAACTATCTGCTCGATCCACACTGGCTTCATACGGGAAAGGAGATAGCATGTATCAACAAGAAGCTGAAACTCTCTAGAAAAAGGCAGAAGTAAAGTAATATTGATAACCAGATGTGTATCTGATACAATCATATTCATGAACCCTTCTTCAAAAACCGACTGTTCTTCAGCAAACGAACAGGTACTCAATTATAATGAGTCTTCCGGGAATCAGCTTGGTCTTTTTGATATCACCATGATCATTATCGGCCTGGTGATAGGTATGGGCATATTCCGCACAGCTGCAGACTCTGCACAGGCAGCGCTGATACCTTCCATCTACTTCGCTGCCTGGCTCGCCGGAGGCATCATCGCCTTCTGCGGCGCTCTAACATATGCCGAGATCGGCTCCAGGCTGCCTGTTACCGGCGGTTTTTACAAGGTTTTCGCCATCTGTTACCACCCTTCCATAGCATTTGCCATAAACTGTGTCCTTATAATCGCTAACGCTGCAAGTCTGGCGGGAGTGGCGCTTATAGGCAGTGAGTATATATGCGATATTGCATTTTCGGAGCCACCTGGCGATCCGGTTAAAGCTCACATTGCCATGATGGCAATCATAATATTCTATGGAATCAACCTGGCAGGTCTGAGGATCAGCGCCTGGGTGCAGAATGTTTTGATGCTGATCAAGATCGCGATGTTGATAGCTCTCATTCTGGCGCTCTTCTGTCCAGAGTCTTCAGCTGCAGTGCCTGCAGCAGCGTCAAAAACCAGCGGCAGTATGCTGGAATACATAAAGTCCTTCGGAATGGCTCTGGTGGCTGTCTCTTTCACATATGGCGGATATCAGCACAGCATCAACTTTGGTGAAGAGGTGAGAAATCCAAGGCGGAATCTGCCTGAAGGAATATTCATAGGCATTGCCGTCATACTAACCCTCTATCTCCTTGTACAGCTATCGTATGTCAGAATCATAGGCTTCGAAGAGTTGAAGAGCACCCAGAGCATCGCTGCAGTGGTTGCCGAGAGAGCATATGGCCCGGTGGGAAAATATTCCTTCTCCATCCTGCTTTTCATGGCTGTGCTCGCCTATGTAAACGTGCAACTCCTCTCCAACCCCAGAATTATGTGTGCAATGAGCTGTGATGGGATCCTCCCTGCATCATTCAACTGGAGAACAAAGAGCCGCAGCGTGCTCGCCGTCAGCCTTACATTCTTTACGGCTATCTGTATTATAGTTCTCTTCTTTGCCACTACTTTCGACAGAATTCTAAACTTCGTAATATTCATCGACAGTATTGGAATGATCTTCTCGGCCTCCAGCCTCTTCATACTCAGAAAACGCACAAAAGACCTCGATAAATCAGGGATATTCACAGTCAGACCTTACCCCCTGATACCTCTGATCTTCATAATCTCATTCTTCTTCACAGGTGTAAGCATTGCAGTAAACAAACCGTTTCTTGCTTTAACCGGCCTTACCGTCTTTGCAGTGTTCCTGATCATCTACTTTATACTTGTCAGAAAAAAACCGGAAGATGCTCCAGGCACCTGAAACATTGCTTCAGTATGAACGTGAAGCATCTTACCGCCTGGAATACAGGGAGGAAAAGTTATGATAAAAAGAATAGAGGAGAAAATTCTGCTGGAGCCGGCTCAGATACCATCTTCTGACGACAGGCTTGAGGTGATAGGAGTCTTCAACCCAGGCGCCATAAGGTTTGGCAGCGAGATATGCCTTCTCGTCAGAGTCGCCGAAAGAGCCCGGGAAAGCCGGCCTGGTTTTTTTTCTTCTCCCCGGAAAGTTAGATGCGGGAAGAAATGGGAGATTGAGATTGACTGGTTCCCTGCCTCCACTGACACCAGAGATATGCGCTCATTTGACACAGGCGGGGGAAGAAGTCGTCTCGCCTTCATCTCACATCTGAGACTCGTGAAACTTGATAAAACAGGATTTAATATCACAATGATTGATGAGATGCCCACCTTCTTTCCAGAAGAGGAATATGAGGAATTCGGCGTTGAGGACCCAAGGATCACAGATATAGATGGGAAATTCTTTATTACCTATGTTGCCTGCTCCAGAAAGCTGGGCATTTGCACTGCCCTTGCTGAGACTCACGACTTCCGGCAATATGTGCGACGTGGCATAATATTCCCCATGGAAAACAAGGATGTGGTATTACTTCCGGAGCGAATATGCGGTGATTATTTGGCCTATCATCGTCCAGGAGGATCGTATAAATTTGACTATCTATCTATGCAGACTGCACGCTCATCAGATCTTCTGCACTGGGGGCGGCACTCCCATTTACTTGCCCCCCGTCCGGGATTCTGGGATGAGTTTAAACTGGGAGGTGGGTGTGTCCCTCTAAGAACAGAACAGGGATGGCTGGAAATCTATCACGGCGTCAGGATGGAAGAGCCTGATGATCCTGTAGGGATTTATTGCGCAGGAGCGGCCCTTTTTGACTTGAATGATCCAGGCAGGTTAATCGGGCGCTCGCGTGAGCCCGTTCTCATGCCAGAGAACGCATGTGAGAAAAATGGATTTGTTCCCAACGTGATATTTCCCACAGCGTGCATTCCCGATATTGAACAGGGATATCTCCTCATGTTCTGCGGAGCGGCAGATGAACAGGCAGAAGTGATAAAGGTATCTCTTGAAGAGATACTGGCCGCCATCGAAGCTCTCTGAGTCTCGACATGACTATGCTTTCTGTAAGAAAAAAAAGAGTCTGTCCCCATTGGCATTAAAAAATGAAAGGTGAGTGAACCTTTCATTTTTTAATCACCTTGAGATATAAATCAGTTAGTTGGACCGGCTTCTTCAGGAAATGATTTTTCAAGCGTTGCTTTTGTTATGGTGACGCCCTTGATTGGTTTGGCCAGTTTGATCTCTGCTTTTATTGTGAATTTATCCTTCTTGAACTCGGGGAAACTATCAACGGGAGTATAGTCCCGGGAGTTTTTCTCACCTTTTACAATTTTCTCAGCGTTGGACCATTTCTTTACTTCCTTCCACTTTCCTTCCTCATCCTTCACATAGAGATACACGGTGAGGTTATCCTTGAGGCCTGTCGCTGTAACACTGCCTGTATTGGCAACTACAGTACGAAGGTTGATCTCCTTCCCCTTTTTTCTGATTATGATATCACTAATCTCAAGCTTTGCACCAGCCGCCTGAGCTATCATCTGATTCTCATTATCCATGGCGCATACAGATGAATTCTGGGTGCCGGATGTTAAAAGAACAAAGATTCCAGCCAGCAAAACAATACACACTGCAAAATAACGCATCATTAAATCTCCTTTCATTACTTCATACCAAAAGATTTAAAACAGCACAGCTACCTGCTATACACATCCCCCCTCTCTCATAAAATCCTCAGATAATCAATGTGAGGTCGTGTCAAATATTTGTGTATTCAGCGCTTGCTACGAATGATCTTTTTCAAGAGATTTCAGGTGGAAGATCAGTGTGCCGACGATTGATCGAGAGATGGTAAGCGAATATATTGCCAGAACCGTTAAATGCCTATCCAGAAATCCTGCCGTGACAGCTACCTGACTGAATAGCACAGGTGCACACGTCCCTCAATAATAATTATCACCATCAGTCAATATATCGCGATAACTATTATCCCCCACTTATGTATGCTTTCTCCTTAAAGGAGGCTCATCCTCTTTTTACTCCCTGAGAACCGGTTTTATTCCATTCCACAGAGGGGTCCCGTATCTTCTCTCGAATATAATATGAATCTCAGGACATCCTGCCGTGCATAGTCAAACCCTGATATATATCCCAGCAGATTCAATGGAATTTTTCTTTATCATTGATAGTACGTCCGGATATTTGAGAATAAAGAATCGTCATCAGATGAAAGGAGCTCCCTCATGAAAAACCGTCTGTTGTGCATGCTCATCTTGATCGCGGCGATATTCTTCCTCATTGCTTCAGGCCCGGCCTCGGCACTGGCTGTTGGCGACAAGGCCCCACCTCTCATTGTCTCAAAGTGGTTTAACGGAACACAGGTTAATCCTGACAAGCCTGACGGCAAGACTGTGTATGTCATCGAGTTCTGGGCAACGTGGTGCGGCCCCTGCAAGAAAACGATTCCGCACCTTAACGACCTTCAGAATCAGTACAAAGATAAAAGTGTCGTCGTTGTTGGCATAACCAATGAAGATGAAAAGGTTGCGGCTCCCTTCATCAGCGAGATGAAGATGAATTACCGTATCGGAATCGACGACAGTGACAAGACCACCAGTGTCTATATGAAGGGTATAGAAGGCATACCGCATTCCTTCATAGTCAACAGGGACGGCATTATAATATGGTCAGGACATCCACTCTCAGGACTTGATGATGTTCTGTCCAAAGTAATAGACGGCTCTTACAGCATAGAAAAGGTTAAGACAAGAGAACTCCTCCAGGCCAAGCTTCAAAAGGCACTGGATGAGCAGAATATTGAAAAGAGCATCGCCGCCTGCGATGATATGATGAAAGAGGACCCGGTAAATCAGAAGGCCATGCTTGTAAAGCTCAAGCTTCTATCCATAAAGGGGGATTCTCAGGCTCTCAGAGATGCACGTCTTGATGCAGTGAAGCGCTTTTCGAAGAATCCAGAAATGCTTGACAGGATTGCATATGATGCCATGTCCTGCGATAATGTCCAGATGAGAGATATGCTTCTCGCCTACGAGGTAGTCAGGCAGGGCATTGTCCTCACAGATAATAAGAGCTCTGAGCTTTTTGTTACTCTTGCGATGATCTACAAGGAGCTGGATATGCTCGATGAATCCATCGCGGCCATAAAAGATGCTATTAAATGTGAGCCTGACGAAGACAGCCGCAAAGAACTGGGCGTACGTGTCAAGTATTTTGAAATGCTTAAAAAAGCACGGGAAGAAGTCTTGAAAAGGAAATAGTCTGGACTACATGACGTATTATATCCGGCTGGCAGATGGCCTCTCACGAGAACCCGTCTCTGTTGGTAATTAAAGAAGTCCGAGAAGCTTTGAAAAACCGAATGCTATCAGCGCGCCCAGAAGAGGTCCGGCAACTGGAATCCACGAGTATCCCCAGTCAGAACTGCCCTTGCCGGCAATGGGGAGGACGGCGTGGGCGATTCTGGGCCCCAGATCACGGGCAGGATTGATGGCATATCCGGTGGTGCCGCCAAGGGAGAGGCCAATGCCCCAGACCAGCATACCTACAAGATAGGGACCTAAACCCGGAGCCAGTGTGCCTGTTGATTTCGAGAAGATGGCAAAAACCATGAATATCAGCAGGACTGTGCCCATTACCTCACAGAAGAAATTGGCCGCAGGCCTTCTGATTGCCGGACCGGTACAGAAGACAGCGAGTTTGGCTCCCTGATCATCTGTAACTTCCCAGTGAGGAAGATAGTACAGCCACACAAGAGCTCCACCTGTAAAGGCACCTGCTAACTGCGCAAGCATGGTCAACAAGGCGCTGCCTGGATCATATATTCCATTCAGTGTCTTTGCAAGTGTAACAGCAGGATTGATGTCTGCCTGAGGGGCACCAAGCGCCTGAGCCGCAAAAACTCCCATCACCACGCCGAATGCCCAGCCCGCAGTAATGACCATCCAGCCGGCCCCCTCGGCCTTTGAGCGCTTCAACAGTACATTAGCCACCACTCCATCACCCAGGATGATCAGTATCATTGTACCGATAAACTCTCCCAGAAAGGGATTTCCCATAATGTCCACCTCTGCTTTTGGCCAGATTAAAGTGCGCTCAATGCCTGAATACGGGGGACTGCAAAACATCTTCCATACTTCACAGATCGGCGCAGCTTTTCCTTCTCCCGCCAGAGAGAATGATGTCTGTTCCTTATTTCAACATTGTCAACACTCCCACAGGTTGAAAGGCAATGAGGATAGAATATGTCAGAAAGAGCCGAAGCCAGCGAAAAGGCGTTCATTCACAGGGATAAAACCTGACTCCGCCAGAGGTATCCGTGAAGCTCGAGGTGCTTTTATGACCACATACTATTACGATGATACCGCTCTCCGACTTGCCGTTCAGAACGGCAATAAAGACAAAGTAATTCACCTGCTGAAGGCAGGTGCCGATGTCAATCAATATGGATACGAATCAGTTACTCCGCTCCACGAGGCGGCTCTGAAAGGCTTCACCGAAATTGCCGGAATCCTCATTGAGCACGGTGCCGAGGTGAATGCAACGATACAGAGCTCAATCGATCAAGGCCAGACACCGCTTCATTTTGCCGTCATACACAGGCAGAAAGATACTGCAGAGTTTCTCATCACACAAGGCGCTGATGTGAACAATGGCGATTCAGGCAGTGCGACTCCTCTCTACCATGTGTCCTGGAGAGGTTTTACAGATATGGTCGAACTGCTTATTGCACACGGAGCGTCACCTGACAAGGCAGACTGCCTGGGAAGAACTCCTCTATGCGGTGCAGCCGAATCAGGCCATCTGGAGACGGTAATGCTCCTGATTGCAAAGGGAGCCGGAGTAAAAAACGTGGATAATGATGGTAGAACAGCCCTTCACAAGACATCGACAAGGGATATTGCGTTACTGCTTTTGGAAAAGGGTGCAAATCCGGCCGGAAAAGACCGGTCAGGGATGCTCCCTGTAGATTCAGCAGCTCTGCGCGGCCATTTAGAAGTGGTATCTCTGCTCCAGAGCCTTCACAGAGGATTTTCCAGTATCTTTGCCGCCGCAGCGGCAGGAGACTGTGAAGAGCTGAAAAGATTTCTGGACCGGGATCCGGGTGATGCATCTGCCATTCACAGCACTCCCTGTGGCTTCGGCTACATGCCCCTCCACTACGCCGCCAGATATGGTCAGGTAAAGGCAGCTGAATATCTCATCCAGAGAGGGGCAAAAGTGAATGGCCGATGCTCATATGGCAGCACTCCGCTCTCCATGGCGGCAGAAAAAGGACACACCGGGGTTGTGAGACTCCTGATCGCCAATGGTGCTGATGTGCACATTAAAAGCCACGACAGCACACCTCTTCATTACGCTGTCAACTTCGGTCATAGAGATGCAGCCGAAATCCTCATAGACAGTGGGGCTAATATCAATGCAAGAGATCAGTATGGCAATACTCCTCTTTACTGGGCAGTACACCGCGGGCACAGAGATGTGGTGGAACTTCTTATCTCAAAGGGGGCTTCTGCCTTCACGCTCAACCGCTTTGGAGAATCAGCGCTCAGAATCGCGAGAGAAAAAGGCCATTCTGATATAACAAAGCTTCTTATCGCCAGCATGAACAGCGTAAAGGGCGTAAAAGGAGCAATTCTGGGGCTGCTCCGATTAATTGGGGACAGACTCGAATATTAACATTTTTGTTAATATTCGAGTCTGTCCCTTGACATTTTTTTTATAATGTGATATTCTACTAATCACTTAGTACTAGCGAGTTAATAATATGGCCCTGCACGATAACGAAGAACAGAACTATCAGCATCTCGGCGATCTGGAGCTGCAGATAATGCAGATCATCTGGGACAAGGACAGATACTGCAGTGTCTCAGAGATACATGAGATCCTCTACCCCACAAACAGGCTGGCCTATACTACCATAATGACGGTCATGGGAAACCTCCACAAAAAGCGAGTGTTGAAGAGGGAGAAAGAGGGGAAGGCTTACCTTTATGCGCCGGCAAGGAAGCGTGATGAAATGGCCAGCGGGGCCATCAGAAAGATAACAGAGATGTTCTGCCGCAATGACATCCCGGAGTTCTTCAGATGTTTCCTAAAGTCTCAGAACAAACTTGACAGATGTCAGATCGAAGAGCTGAAAAACAGGCTCGTCGAGCTTGAAAGGGAAGCAGAAAAGAAATGAGTGATTTCCTGATCATCTTCTTCAAAAAGGCTGCCTACCTGAACCTGAATCTCATGATTGCAGTGGCGCTTGCATCAGCCATCATATGGATCTTCAGAGTCAAAAGCCCCAAAGCGCGTTATATAATCTGGGGTCTCGTGGTGATGCGCTTTCTCTTCAACTTTCTTCTCTATCCGGAGAACTCCACCATACGCGCCATTGACATCCCCTTCCTCACCGGCCACACTCCCGACCATCATTATGGACTGCTCTCCATCGGCCTGGGATTTTCATCTGACACCTCAGAGCTCTTCAAGATGCTTGTGACATCAGTCTGGCTTTATGACATAAAATACACCATCGGCGATATTGCAGCTACAATGCTTGGAGTTGAAATAACCTTATATCTCGGCTTCATCACGTTCGCCTTCGGCATATACGCGCTCTGCAGAAGAGTGGTGCACTACTTTTCATTCCAGCGTGCACTCAGAAAATCACTCACTCCCTGCCATTTCCCCGGCGAAGAGGGAATTTACACAAGTGATCATATCGCCACACCACTTGTGCTCGGCCTGATAAAGCCGGTAGTTGTACTACCCCTTTCTTTCACCTGCCTTGTCAGCAGAGAGGAGCTGCAGGCAGTCATTCTTCATGAACGCATTCACATATCCAGGCGCGACCATATCATATCCGCTGTTCTCTCAATTTTAGAAGCCTTTTTCATCTCGGTGCTCCCGCTCAGAACGGCTATAAGGAGACTCGAAGAAGCTGAAGAGCATATCTGCGACAGAATGGTTGTCACTGCAGGAAAGCGCTCCAGCGATGTCGCCCATGCTCTGCTCAAGCTGGCAGAATTCCAGACAGTACTGAAAGAGATGAAAAGTGCCCTCCGACTCATACAGGCAGTGCCTGGCTTTATCAGGGAGAAGGAAGCCATCGAGCGGCGTCTCAAAATCATATTCTCCATCGAGAAGCCATGCGGCTCAAGAGCCTTGCAGATATTGAAAGGTGCTCTGCTATACGCCCTCTGCTTCCTCTTCATCTTTGGATGCAGCGTGCTTTGATTTTTTTGATAAATTATACTAAGCTATTAGTATTAAAACAATAGTAGAATAGAGACAACAGTGAAAGGAGCTGAACAGGCATGTATATGGGCAGCATAAGAGCATATCCCTTTCGATATGGATGAGAAACAGGAAATATCCATAAACTCATCTCAAGCAATGGTGCGGAGCCGGATGTTCCCGGCACCCTGAAGAATGAGTGAAAGGTCTGCAATGAAGGCCTGAATAATAGAATTCAAGGAGAAGGAACGATGAATTCAGGAAAAACAGCAAATATGATTTTTTGGCTCATGATAATGATACTGATGCTGACACAGCAGGGATACTGTAAAACTGAATGTCCTTCACCGGACACACCGATTATCAATATCGGCCAGCTTAATGAGGAAAAGCTGCATGAGTTCCAGAGTATCTGTGACAAGAAAGGCGGCGAGTTCATCTTCTATGCGCCGGAAGGCTTTGAAATGGCTGTCAAACTAAAGGTTGAAGGCAGCGTGATTACCATGAAAGATGGAGGAGATGCCCCGATTAAAATAAGATTTCAGACACCGGTATACTTCTATGCATCATCAAAAAAGGGAAGCGACCCTCTTTTCTCACTGGATGGAAAGAAGTGGTGCACGACAACTGAGCTCTTCGGCGGTATGATAAGCTTCGGTGCAGGCTCCGAAAAGAAGGGGGAAGAGTTCATGCCGGTCTTCAACCTCACAATGAAGCTCGACTTGAAATCAAAGCCTGCGAAACAATAACATATCATTACAGTCATTACATATGCTTTCATCAAAGCCTGACTGCAGTAGAAGTGGAAATCTCAAAATTGCGCCATTCTCTGCATCAGGCTTCTCTCATCTGCTCCGACTCTATCTCCCCTGCCATGCACTGAAATAATGAACTGGAACGTCATTGGATCTTTTCTGTCACACCTCAAACTGATATTATTCTGGTTACAGTCAGGAAGGATCTATGACGGAACTCCCGAAGAAAGCTTTTCTCATTCGAAAACATTTTTAAATTTATATAGACAGAAAGACACAGGAGATGAAATCATGAAAAGAATCCATCTGTTACTTTGTTTCCTTATTTTAGCAGCCATCTGCACGGTCATCCCATCCAGTACGGCATCTGCCCAGGAGAGACCAACACAGATAAAAAACAACAATGAATCTAACCATTCCCCAGACAACAGCCTCGACCTCTCCGTAAAGCCCGGCGACGACTTCTTCCGCTACGCCAACGGACAGTGGCTCAAAGCCCACACCATACCTTCTGACAGATCAGTGTACAGTTCCTTTGACGAAGTAAGACAGTCCACCAGAGAAGCGCTGAGGAAGATCGCCGAGTCACTGGCCTCGCGCAGAGATCTCGCAAGAGGGAGCTGTGAGCAGAAGGTTGGAGACTTCTATCGGAGTGGCATGGATGTGGAAGCCATCAACATATGCTCCCTGAAAGCCGTGGCTGATGAACTGAAGCGGATTGACTCTATTAAGTCAATAAAAGATGTGCAGGCGGCTGCGGCATATCTCCAGAGCGAGGGAATTCAGAGCTTCTTTGATATCTATTCCGAGCCTGATCCCCGAAACTCTTCAATAATCGCCGCCAGACTGGTACAGGGAGGAATTGCTCTTCCTGATCGCGACTACTATACGAAAAAGGACGAGAGAGCCAAGAAGCTCCTGTCAGACTATCAGCGCCATGTGGAAAAAATATTCATCTGTGCCGGGTACGACAGAAACAGGGCTGAAACATATGCAAATACAGTAATTGCCATTGAAAGCCGCCTTGCCAACGCCTCATTTACAGGTGTAGAAAACAGAGATGTCAAGAACACAACAAATATCCTCACCCTGGCAGAGCTTCAGAAGAGATTCCCCAATCTGGACTGGGCAATGATGACCAGTGAGCTTGGCTGTCCAGAGATTAAAGAGCTCAATGTGGGACAGCTGAGATTCATCAAAGAGCTGGATCTGATGATGACAGATACAGCAGTTGCTGACTGGAAGACCTTTCTTCTCTGGAAGCTTCTGTCTGCCACATCACCCTATCTTTCTTCAGACTTCGAAGCAGAGCATTTTCAATTCTTCCAGAAACGCCTGGAAGGACTGCAGCAGATGGAGCCACGGTGGAAGAAAGTCATAAATACGATGAATCAGTGTCTCGGAGAGATTCCAGGACGTCTTTACGTGGAAAGGCATTTCTCGCCACTGGCAAAGAAGAAGATGCTCTCCATGGTTTCCAACCTGAAAATGGCATTCAGTGAGACAATAGATCAGCTCTCCTGGATGAGCTGTTCTACAAAAGCCAGTGCCAGAGAAAAGCTCGAGGCCATGGATGTAAAAATAGGATATCCGGATGTCTGGCACGATCACTCATCACTTGAAATCTCAGGCGACTGTTATGTCCGGAACATCCTGAACAGCAACCGGTACAACTTCAGATATGGTCCCTCAGGGATCGAGCACATCGGCAAAGCACCTGACCGCACCATATGGCTAATGAACCCGCAGACAGTCAATGCATGTTATGAGCCCAGCAGGAATGAGATGATCTTCCCTGCTGGTATTCTTCAGCCTCCGTTCTTCGATGTCAATGCGGATGACGCTACAAACTACGGCGCCATTGGAGTTGTGATATGCCATGAAATGACCCACGGCTTTGATGACCAGGGGAGACTCTACGACAGCGCAGGCAACCTGAAAGACTGGTGGACAGAAAAAGACGCCGCCGAGTTCAACAGGAGGACCCACCTTCTCGTGGAGCAGTTCAACAGTTACCAGGTGCTGCCTGGAGTCTATATCAACGGGGAGCTCACACTTGGTGAAAATATTGCAGATCTGGGCGGGCTCACAATAGCCTACAACGCATTCAAACTGTCGCTCAGGAAGTCAACTGACAAAGACCGGGAGGAATCGCGGCGATTCTTCCTGTCTTATGCAAGAATATGGCGCACAATGATCAGAGACGAGGCGCTGCAGAAACTGGTAAAGACCGATGTCCACTCTCCGGCCAGATTCCGCGTCAACGGTACACTGTTCAATGTCCCTGCTTTCTATGAGGCTTTCCCGGAGATAAAAGAGAACGACTTACTCTATCGCCATCCGAAAAAGCGCCCTGTCATCTGGGGAGCTGAAAACTGACAGATCAAGGGGCGGCTCTGCCTGTGCCCGTTCCAGACAGGCAGATGCAGCCACAGCAGGAAACCGATAAGAGAAGTATAATATATACAATCATGGAGATTCTATACTGTCCAAGATGCGGCGCACAGAACAGCCAGAATGAAACAAGATGCCATTCCTGCGGCGCCCTGCTGCCAGGCTCTGCAGGCGCAGCCAGTATCCAGGGACATCCTGAAGCCGGTTCATCTGCAGGCCACATAGAGCTAACGGCCAAGCCGCCTGTCATTAAATGGTATTTGATTTACTGTATCGCAATGGCATTGCTGTATATCGGCTGCACCGTCTTTGGAGGTCTGCTGACATTTGCAGATCTGAGCTCATTTTCTGCCGGCAGAGACCTTATGGAGATGAAGATTCAAGGGATCATCATGCTGGTTGTAGGAATCCCCCTCTTCTTTCTCTATGCTGCTGCTCCTTTTCTCCCAAGAAAACCCTGGAACTGGATATTCAGCATAGTGCTTATATGCATTGGAATGACCAGCTGCTGCTGCATCCCTGCCTGCGTGCCACTTCTGATATTCTGGATAAAACCTGAAACGAAGGAATACTTCCAGCAGTGATGAAGTCTTTCAATGGCCTGACCAATCTGCAAGGGATTCAAATCTGAATGTCATGCGTCATCATAAAGGCTTCCGGCCAGTGCCGGGAGCCTTTTTTACACTCCTGCCTCCTCGACTGTTTACAAAATATTTACAATAAGCTCAACAATGATAATAGCCTGGAAATATTCCGGCAATCTGGAAAGGCTATAATAGGCATTGTAGAAGCAACGTGCTTCACCAGAAACGACAGCGCTCGGGTAATAAAGGTGAAGAGCAGCGCATTATCGAGAAAGGAGGAACAGAAATGAACGACGAGATCACAAGCGTCATGATCAATCCCCTCAACGGATTCGGGAACCTGAAGGCAATTGCATCGCTGAACTTCAGAGGAGTGATCCTGAAAGGATTGAGACTTCTTGACACTGACGGCAAATTATGGCTCGGAATGGCCCGAAAGAAGAAAAATGAGAACTGGGAAGACGTATATTTCTTCCCTGACAAGAGCATCAAAGAGACTGTGCTGGAAGCCATAGTCAAACAATACAACCTGGCTCTGGGAAACTGAGTAAATAGAAAATAAGCTGCAAGCCAGCCCGGACGGGATTTCCCGGCCCGGGTCTTTCCATTGCCTCCTAACCGGTCATAACACCTATTGCCTCGCTGCCCCTTTTTCATGGACAAAGTATTATGTAATAAGCAGAAGAGAGGCCTCTTGCGTCCAGTTCCTTCGAGTAATATATTTATACTCACCAGCATAACAAACTGCGGCACTCTAAATCGCCAAATGAACGTTGATATATGATTCCAGAAGTTTTGATAGTGCAATTTATAATGCGTGTTTGTATAAGATTTTTTTGCTGTTTTTCCAGATGCATGAGTTTACTCGTGCGTCTGGAAAAACTCACCCGCAGGGAATCCCCTTTCAGCCAGGTCTTTGAAAGTCCACTTGCCACGCTTACATCCGCACTCTAAGTGGATCCTTATGGATCCGGTGCACATTGAAGTCCATCAAGATCAGGTGCTGCAATCTAAAAGGCGGTTTCCATTTCTGGCCAAGTCCCCCCGCGCAGTCACCTGGACTGGACAATTGGATTCTTAACCTGGTAAATCACTCTTTACTCCATATTTTCCCTGCTCTGTTCGGTGAAAACCTCCCTTCCTCTCTATGAAACATTCCTTAAAGGGTCATATATCTCACCCGTAAGCCACAGGCGGTGCAAAAGAACCGAGAGTTTTCGTGCCACTCCAACTACAGCCCTCTTCTTGGCTATTTTTCCTCCCTGGGCTTTGAGCAGCCCCCATCTCCTCAAATTACAATCTTTTCCGAAAGGCCCGATAATGTATTGAGCAGCTCCTATCAAGATTCGTCTGAGGTAGCTATTGCCAGCCTTGGTAATGTGCAATTGAGATTTTCTCTCACCTGAATCGTCACGGCGGGGTCGCAGACCGAGATACGAACCGATAGATCGGCTTTTCTTGAATCGATAGGGGTCACCTATACAAAGAACAAATGCCAGTGCAGTCAGCGGACCAACACCATTGGCCTGGCGAAGTACAGACGTTACAGGATAAGTCTTTTCACACAGTTTATCAATCTGTTTATCATATTCACGTATGGTGGCAGTCATCTTCCTGATAATATCCAGCAATGGAGACAGGCACTTCTTCAAAGGCTCCGGTATGTGTGGTGGAGCATTTTTGGCAAAGCTGTTGGCATCGCATTTCGGTATTTTATTTCCCGATGTCTTTACCACTCCTCTGACGTGATTCACAAAACTGGTGCGAGAGCGGACCAGGACGTCGCGAGCTTTGATGAGCTCCAGATGTTCCTGTTCTTCTTCCTTCCGATGCGTGATCGGTGCGAGCAGTCCGGGATCTAATTTTCCTATACGTGCCAGTGTGTGCGCGTCAACTTTGTCGTCCTTGCTGTCATTCTGATAAATCACCCGCAGTTTATGGGGGTTAGCCACAATGACCTTGTGACCCAGTTCCTGGAGCAGTCTGTCAATCCACTGCGAATGAGTTCCCGCCTCGATGGCAATCCTGGCGGAAGTGCAATTGAACCTGCTCTTAAACACGTTCGGTTTCGTGAGAATCCTTGATTCCTCTATGATTTCCCCTCCAGTATCCAATACGCACACCTGACTGTACTTATGATAGAGTTCGGAATTTGCAGGCAGGTCGAAAGCTCTCTATAAATGGCTTTGAATCATACTTCTGTGAGATTGAATGAACTATTGCCTCTATTGAATTTTACTGTCTCTTTCGATAATATGGA
>Ga0302251_1000460_pt1 | contig 37884 bp, 35 predicted proteins | sample AAG_RA_Gln_MG_FD_193534 | JGI IMG/M metagenome (GOLD analysis project Ga0302251, IMG submission 193534) | Enriched activated sludge microbial communities from anaerobic digester in WTTP, New Holstein, Wisconsin, United States - AAG_RA_Gln | ecosystem: Engineered > Bioreactor > Anaerobic >... | reverse complement strand
GCGACGTCAGAACAATTGCAAGGACGTTGATGGCCGGTCCGGAATATAAGAAAGCCGAAGCCGGACCAAGCCCGGCGCCCATTTTATAAATACCCGCGAAAAGAGGAAGGACCGTGCAGGAACATACCGCCAGGACGGTCCCGGAGACGGAGGCTACCGAATAGGATATCCATTTCTTCGCGCCGGGGCCGAGATATTTCATGACCGACTGCTGGCTTACGAACACGGAGATTGCGCCGGCAATGAAAAAGGCCGGCACAAGGCACAGCAGGACATGCTGTTTGGCGTACTCCGACATCATGGCTACCGACTCCGCCAAACCGGCTAAAACGCGTTCATTGCCAACGGGCAAGAAGTAAAACACAAGAAAAAAAATTAGTATTGAAAAAAATTTTTTACGGTCGCTCAACGCAATCTTTTTTATCATAGATGTTCCCTCCTGCAAAAAAATTGAAAAAAATTTTTTACGGTCGCTCAACGCAATCAGCTCCATCACGTGCCGCATATAAGGCGGTGTTTCGTATGATATGTGATGCGGCTAAACCGCCATCTCCGCCGCCTGTTCGGCTGCCTGCTTAACCCCTGCCGCTTGCCTTAATGAGCATCTCTTTGACTCTTTCATACGTCGGGAGCTGCCCCGCCATGAGCACCTTCCCGTCCACCGCGAGCGCGGGCGTGGCCATTACCCCAAAATCCACTATCTTTGCGACCTCTGTAACTTTTTCAATCTCAAAATCAAGCCCCAGTTCCTTTGCCGCCTGCTCTGAAAGCTCCGCAAGTTTCTTGCATTTAGGGCATCCTGTTCCCAATATCTGAATCTTCATAGTTCCTCACCCCGTGGATCAATTTTTCGGCTGTAACCCAAACAGGCCGCTTACTTCCGCAGACTGTCTGGAAGGTTGTGAAATCTGCACCGCAGCGTCCCGCTCTGTTCTGTAAAAAGCAGAAAATCCCCTTCCGGCGTTTTCTGAAACCTGCCTATGCACCCTTCATGGAGAAAACATTTAACGCCGCTGTAAACGTTGCCATTGCCATCCGTGACATCTAAGAGAATATACTTCTCCTGTTCGTCGTCCGGAGTTCCTATCAGGCCCGCCGGGCCTTTGAACGCGCTTCATCAGCCGGCTATGTTGACAGACATTCTTATAAAAAATGTCCCGCCGCGTTCCTTTACGAGATTGAGCCAATGCGATGAAGTCAGCGATATCGACGGTCTCGCAGCCATACCGCGCTTATTTATGCCGTCCATGGGGGTCTCACCTCCCCGCGCGCATATCCGGCGCCCAAATTTACGCGCTGTTGCTCCGCGCTGTAATATAAAATATATATAGACAAATGTCAATATATAAATATAAATAATCACCTCTTGCGCTTGGGAGAAAAGTTAGATTTCAGGCTCCATGGTTTATAATAATACATACGAACCGCGCGGCATGTCCGCTGAAGGCCGGCCGCGCTAAGTTAGCGGCTTGGAGGGACATATATGAAAAAAATATTCAGGGAGCCTGCCAGCGGGTTGAGTCATTTTGCGGCTGCTTTGCTTTCGGCGGCAGCGCTCTTTGCGCTTCTTTACACGGCGATAAACAACGGCGACGCATGGGAGATCGTCTCATTTTCCATATTCGGGGTGAGTATGCTATTGCTGTACGCAGCCAGCGCCGCGTACCACTTGTTCAACGGCTCCGAGAAGCTGGTGCGCGTCCTGCGGAAAATAGATCACAGCATGATCTTTGTGCTGATAGCCGGCACATACACTCCCGTGTGCCTTACTTTGCTCAGGGGAGCCACGGGTTACGTGCTGCTTTCTGTCGTCTGGGCGTGCGCGATAGCCGGAATAGCCGTCAAGATGTTCTTCTTCGATATGCCGAGAAGCCTATGCACAGGGATATATATAACGATGGGCTGGGCCGCGGTATGCGCGGTCGTTCCGCTCTACAGGGCGGCCGGGGCGCAGGCTTTGCTATGGCTGCTTGCCGGCGGTGCTCTCTACACAACGGGCGGCGTAATATACGCGCTGAAAAGGCCTAATCTGATACCAAGCTGGCTCGGATTCCATGAGATATTCCACTTCTTCGTCATACTCGGAAGCGCAAGCCATTTCTTTATGATAATAAAGTTCTGCTGAAGGCGGCCACATATCAGGCTTTGAAAGCCGTCTTGCATATGCAGTCTTCCTTCTCGGACGAAAGTTCTTTTACAGACATTACAAGAGCGTCGAAGCCTTCGCTTTTAAGCGAGTAGCGCATCCATTTGCCGTCTTTCCTGCCAGAGACCAGCCCTGCCTGGCAGAGTATCTTCATGTGGTGCGAAAGAGTGGGCTGGGATATGCACAGTCTCTCGAGCAGCCTGCACGCGCATATCTCACCGCATGAAAGCATGTCTATTATCATAAGGCGCCCAGGATCCGACATGGCCTTAAAAACGGCCGCCATTTCCGTATAGCTTTTCATGGATACTCGCCTCCTCCTTGGATTAAACACTTTTAAATATATCTATGTATTATATTGTAGCCGAATTGCATCCGAATGCGCAAATGTTCCTTATGAAACTGCATAAGGTCATCTATAATCAGCCGCTATTCACTCTTTTTCTGCTGCGCGTTCCTTCTGTCACGGCATTTTGATATATGCGGCGATCATCTGATTTTACTTTTTATCTTTCATGCCCTGACTCGTCTTTTTAATGATGTAAAATTACACGTACGATTCGCTATTTTTTTATTCGGAGGCCAGGGCACGGACATGGACAAAAAGAAGCTTTATATGCTGTTGGGGGATCTTGCTGTGCTCACCGTCGCTTTGGTTTGGGGCGCGACAAACGTCGTCATAAAGGACGCTCTTAACGACATAACCCCTTATTGGTTCTGTGCCCTGAGGTTTGTCATAGCATGGGGCACGGTGACGCTCTTTTTCGGCAAAAGAGCATTTTCAATGCCGATACGTTCGGCGGCGGCAGGCACTGCTGCGGGCATGGTCTTCATATGCGCCTACCTGGTCGGGGCGGTGGCTCTGCTCTACACTACGGCGGGCAACCAGTCTTTCATAATCTCAATGTCCGTCGTGTTCGTCCCGCTGTCAGTGTGGCTGATCACGAGGAGGTTCCCAGGATGGCACGTTGTGGCATCCGTGATAATGTGCACGGCCGGTATGGCGGGACTGATGCTTGACGGCGGCTTGTCCGTAAACGTGGGGGACGCATTGTGCTTTGCGTCGATGATGTTTGTCACGGCGTATATATTGCTCGTGCAGAAGTTCGTCGACGGCGCCGACCCGTACGGTCTCGCGTGCTGGCAGGCACTGGGCGGCATGGTTCTTTCGCTCGCGGCAGCCGTGGCATTTGAGCCATTCCCGTCACATCTTCCGCTTTCTGCGTGGGCGGCTATAATATATGCTGGCACAATTGGTTTTGCGCTGACTCTTGTGCTGCAGACGATCGCTCAGAAATACACTTCCGCCACCCACGTCGCGATCCTTCTTTCAACCTCCGGCATATTCGGCTCAGCTGCCGGCATTATTTTCATAGGCGAGCCCATGACTGTCAAAATATTCGCGGCATCGGCGCTGATATTAGCCGGGGTATTGACGGTCGAGGCTGTCCCCGCGATGATGAAAAGACGTTCCGCATAGGCACCTGCGCTATATATAGATCACTCTGCTGTCCTTTGCGCGGACAAACGCGCACGTCATGAACACGCGTCCGGCGGCACAGTCATAAGACCGTGCCAAGCGCTCTTAAGACGCCCAACCGCAGCTTCTATGTCCCCTGCCGGAATACCCGAAAAAGAGAGGAGTACTGTAGGAGGCATGCATTTCTCTGAGCGCAGCGGCTCGACGAGCACGCCCTGCTTTGCCGCGGCAAGCGCCAGATCCTTCGCTGCAGCGTCCGCAGTCAGTGATACCAAAACAGCTAAAGACGTTTCCAGGAGCGCAAAACCGGCGCATCCCGCAAAGGCTTCCGACAGCGCGGACAAAAGAGCGCGGCTCTTGGCCTGGTAAAATTTCCGGATCCTTTTGATATGCCTTTCAAGATGCCGCCGCTTTATATACTCAGCTAACGCAAGCTGTTCTATCTTGCTTGACGTCTGGTCGTAAAGCAGGCTGCTCTCCCTGGCGGCCTCGGACAGCCTTGCGGGAAGCGCCATATAGGCTATGCGGACGGAAGGCAGAAGTATCCCTGAGAAGCTTCCTATATATACCACGCGCTCCGGCGCCAGCCCCTGCAGCGATGGGATCTGCCTCGATATGTAACGTAGCTCGCCGTTGTAGTCGTCTTCCAGCAGATATTTGTCGTTTTGCCGCGCCCACTCGGTTATGCGCTTCCTGCGGCGAAATAGGCGCGACAGTGATATCTGCGGCCTGTTCGAGGTTATATCCACGAACATGTCCGCTTCGCGCTTCCTGAGCTCATCGGCTATTCCGTCGCCAATATCTTTATCGATCAGCTGCACTTCCCAGCCAGAATCGGCAAATATACGCTCAGCCTGTACAAACCCCGGCATCTCCATGACGGCCCGCTTGCCGCGCCCTATTATCCTGCATAACAACGCAAGCAGCTGCTGCGTGCCGGACGCTATAAAAATAGTCTCCGGCGAAGCGCTCACGCCGCGCGCTTTGTAGCAGTACCCCGCAAGCGCCTCCCTCAGCCGGAGCTCCCCTTGCGGGTCGCCGACGGAGACTATCTCATCCTGCTCGTTCAGAACGAAACGAAGGCATCTGCGCCAATTTGCAATATCGGCTGTCTGCGCGTCGACGCGGCCCGGCCTGAGATCATACATGGCGCACGTGCCTTGCGCGTTTGCGCGCTCGGGCAAAACCGAGCGCGCGCGGCCGCCTTGGGCCGCAGCCGCGAAATACCCGCTCTTAGGTTTGCTCTCTATCAGACCGTCTATCTGCAACTGCAAATACGCGTTTTCCACAGGAGACCTGCTGACCCCAAGCTCGTTTGAGAGGCTACGGATGGATGGGAGCCTGCTTCCGGCCTCTACTTTGCCGTCGGCCAGAGCCTTGGCTAAAGCCTCATAAAGCCGGCGCCACAGCGGCACGTCAGACTTTGTGTCTATCTCAAGAAGGATATTGTAAGCCACATGAATCACCTCTCCGTCAAATCTGTCATCTTTAAAATACATAAATCTGTGTATTGTGCAAATGACAATTGTCTTTTATAACTATAAAACATTCTAAACTCAAACACAAGGGAGGAAAAATTATGACAAACGAGGAGCAGGTCAAGCTTAACAGGGATCTTGCCAAGATGCTCAAAGGCGGAGTGATAATGGACGTGACCACTCCTGAGCAGGCGAAGATAGCGGAGGACGCCGGGGCGTGCGCGGTCATGGCGCTTGAGCGGATACCGGCCGACATAAGACAGGCCGGCGGTGTGTCCCGCATGAGCGACCCCGCCATGATAAAGAAAATACAGAACGCGGTGTCGATACCCGTCATGGCGAAGTGCCGCATAGGGCACATAGCAGAGGCACGCATACTTGAGGCGATCGAGATCGATTATATAGACGAAAGCGAGGTGCTGAGCCCCGCTGACGACATCTACCACATCGACAAGACATCGTTTCGCGTTCCGTTCGTCTGCGGCGCAAGAAGCCTGAGCGAAGCGCTGCGCAGGATAGAAGAGGGCGCGGCGATGATAAGGACCAAGGGCGAACCGGGGACAGGCGACGTGATCCAGGCCGTACAGCATATGAGGAGCATAAACGCCGAGATACGCAGGGTCAGTGGGATGCGCGACGACGAACTGTTCGAGGCGGCTAAGGAGCTGGAGGTCCCATACAGCCTGCTGCTTTACGTACACAGGGAGAGCAGGCTGCCGGTAGTCAACTTCGCAGCAGGCGGTGTCGCGACGCCGGCCGACGCGGCTTTGATGATGATGCTCGGCGCCGAAGGAGTGTTCGTAGGAAGCGGGATATTCAAATCCGGCGATCCGAAAAAACGGGCGGCGGCTATCGTGAAGGCCGTCACGAATTACGACAACCCGAAAATACTGGCGGAGATATCCGAAAACCTCGGCGAAGCGATGGTCGGCATCAACGAGAAAGAAATCGAGCTGCTTATGGCGGAGAGGGGCAAGTAGGCTGCGATGGCCGTCAAAATAGGCGTGTCCGCGGTGCAGGGTGCTTTTGCCGAGCACTGCACCATGCTTTGCAGAATCGGCGCGCTGCCGGTCGAGATCAAAGAATTGTCTGACCTTGACGGCGGCATAGACGGCCTGATACTCCCCGGCGGCGAGAGCACCGCTCAAGGCAGGCTTTTGCGCGAGTCAGGGCTGTTTGACAGGCTGAAGGTTATGATCGAACAGGGACTGCCAGTCTACGGGACATGCGCGGGGATGATACTGCTGGCCAAAGAAATAGAGAACGACGACAGGCGCCACTTCGCCGTTATGGACATAACTGTGAGGCGCAACGCCTACGGAAGGCAGCTGGGCAGCTTCATGGCGTACGGCATGTTCGCGGGGCGCGGCCCCATACCGATGCCATTCATACGCGCGCCCCACATATCGCGCGCAGGGGACGGCGTCGAGGTGCTTTCCGAGGAAAACGGCGCGGCCACCGCGGCCCGTCAAAACAACATGCTAGTCACCGCGTTCCATCCGGAGGTCACAGACAACCCGGCCGTACATCTCTACTTCCTTAAAATGGTAAGGAGATGCGCCGAGAAATAGGGGCCAAATTCAGAAGCGGCGGGGACGAAACCCGCCGCTTCCGCGTCTTATGAAAGGATTTTAAATCGATCCTCTATCGGCAAAAACGTCTTAGGCTGCGGCTGCGCAAGCGGCCTTCCGAAAGGCATCTGCGCCAGCAGCTTCCAGTTTGCCGGCGCGTCAAAGGCTTCTGCGACGGCGGAGTCAATAAGCGGGTTGTAGTGCTGCAGGGATGCCCCGAGCCCCTCGGACTCAAGTCCGACCCAGACGGCAAACTGCAGCATACCGGCGCTTTGGTTTGACCATATTGGGAAATTGTCCTTATAGAGCGCGAATTTCTTTTGCAGGTCGGCTATCACGTCCTGATCTTCAAAAAACAGGACGGTGCCGTGGCCGGCCGCAAAAGAGCTTATCTTGGCATCGGTATCGGCAAAGCGTTCCGCGGGCACCACGGCACGCAGCGCTTCCCTCGTTATCTCCCAAAGCATGCTGTGCCGTTTGCCGAACAGCAGCAGGACGCGCGCCGACTGAGAGTTGAAAGCAGACGGCGCGTATTTAACGGTCTCCTTGATTATCTCGGCTATGCGTTCGTCCGAAACCGGACTGTCGGCGCCTATCTCGTAATATGAACGACGATGTCTGCAAGCCTCAAAAAATTCCATACCGATACCCCCTGACATTTTTTCATATATATTTTGGCATACGAAGCCAGGCAAAACGCTTACCCGCGAAGAGGGGCTCAAAGCGTTCAGCTTTTGCCCAAACAGCTCCGCTGCCGCACACAACACAATATCACATGGCCTTACGCTGTCAAGACAATAATGAGTATAAAAAACAAAATTATCAGCGCAATCTGTGAGCCGGGCTTAAGGCGCGGGCATGAATACACAAAATCAGAACCTCACCGCAAGCCGAACGTCTCCTCCATTGCCAGTATCAGACTTACCAGCGTCTCGTTCAGCGGCGCCGGCACGCCGTGTCTTGCGGCAAGCGAGACCACAGTGCCGCCGAATACGTCCACCTCGGTCCTTCTGCCGGCTTCGACATCCTGCAGCATCGACGTCTTGCCTTGCGGCGACAATTTATCCAAAATTGCCAGACATGCGTCGATATCGTCTTCCCCAAGGCACACGCCCTCGTACGCCGATACCGCGGCAGCTTCGGCCATCGCCTCGCGCACCAGGCCCCTGACCCTTTGAGATTCCCTTATTGCCCTATACGGGCACCTGAGCACGGCGCTCACCTGGTTCGCTCCGACGTTCAGCATGAATTTGAGCCAAAGCTCCTTGGTCATGTTTTCAGGGATCCTGTACGGGATACCCGCCCTTCTGAAGAATTCAGCGACCGCAAGCGTGTTCTCGGAATACGCCCCAGGTGTATTGACACGCTCGCCGAAAGAGATGTACCCCAAGTGCTCATACGCCGTGCCGTCCTCCGTCCTTACAGCGTCCAATCCCATAACATGCGAGCAGAGGACATTGCCGGAACCGTATCCTTCGGCTATGACGCGCTCGCTCACAACGCCGTTGAGCAGGGAGAGTATCACGGTATCAGGGCCGACATGTCTTTTAGCGTCCGATATGGCCTGCGGCAGCTGATTGTTCTTGACGGCGAATATCAAAAGGTCGGCTGGTTCCGCTTCGTCGCCCGGCTCATACACGGGAAAAAAGAAAAGCTCTCCGTTCACTGAAACGCCGCCCCTGTACCTCTCAGCGCGGGCACCTGACGCTATTACGCGCAAGCTTTCCACAGGGACGTTCTTTGCCATCCGGGAAAGGTATGAGCTTCCGACGGCTCCAAGCCCCACAAGGGACACGCTCTCTATCCTCTTCATGACATTCACTTCCGTTTCATCGGGAAAATACTTAAATCACCTCGCCGAACCGTGACGATATTGTAGCCTAAACAGACAAAAGCTTAAACAGCTTGCGCTTACTAAAAAGGAGGGGGCGTCAAGCCCCCTCCTTTCATGCGTCACATTGTTCTTTAGCGGTTTGGCAGGATATCCATCAGCGGCGCTTGCGCGCAAGCAGCGGCAACGCAAGCAGGAGAAGCACCGCGGGGTACGCTCCGGCGGCCGAGCAGCCGCTGCTGCCGCCGCCCTGCTGCACATCGCTCACCTTCCACACCTGACCTCCGTAGAACGGGTTCGCTGTGCCGACGTACAAGCCGTTCTCCGTCGGCTTAATCGTGCGTCCGCCGTAATTGAACTTGTCCCCGAAGCCGTCCCTCGTAACAGCCGTGAAATCGACGCCATTCGCCGTGCTGTAAAGGTCAAAGCCGGCCGGGTTGTCGTTGTAAGCCTTAAACGCCGTGATAAACAGTCTCACTGCCTCTTTCTGCAGAGGATCGGTCACCATATTCTCCGCATAGTCAAGGACAACGCCAGGATCGAACGTCGTAACGTAGAGCTTGCCGTTGTACACCCCCATGCGCCACGCGTAGAGGTTCAAAGAGAGGTCCTGCACCGAGGAGATACCTGTAGGAAGAGGCACTTCGGGAGTCAAAGTCGGCGGGTTGAAGAAACCGGCTCCGTAGTTGCCCTTGCGCTCTGCGAAGACATTGCTTGACTCGTCGGGGTTGCCTATTACCATCTCCCACTCGTCGTCAGCGCCAAACCTGTAGACCTGGCACGGCGTCAACACGTCAAGGGCCGCCTGCAGGCCTCCGTCGCTCAGGAGTAGCGCGAACGCCGTAGGCGCGTCAGCGAATGTGCCGACGTACACATAATCCTTGCCTCCGACCGAGTATAGGAACGGGGACGCTGTCATGTTCCTGCGGTTGCCGACGCCGTTCGGGTACTTAGCAGCTTCAGCGGCGGCGGTGCAAACTATAGGCTGCCACTTCCATCCGTAGGCGTTTGCGCCCTCTTCGCCTGTTCCTACGTACTTGCCCTTGAACACCATAAACCCGTCGTCGGAATTCCCTGTGTAGTAGCTGCCGACAAAGGCGTAGATGTAGCCGTTAAACGATATCATGTCCCAAATACCGCCGCCGCCGCCCGGGAAGTCGTTTTTGTCAGCGACCGGCTCCCATGAATCGTTGCCCGTAGGCGTTGCGCTCCCAAGAACCTGAAGGTCCGCGCTTGCAGGGTCGTCGCTTGCAGTCAGCACACCGATGTAAAGTTTGTCCTTATGCACGACAAGAGGGCGCAGGCTCGCCGCCGTACCGCTTTCCGTCTCAAAAACTACGTCTGGCTCGTCGCCCGGCTCAAAATCAGGACCAAACTTAAGCAGCCTTGTAGTGTACCCCATGCTCCCGAAATAAAGGGACGGAGCACTCTCGCCTGGGGCCGCATACTTTACGACGCCACGATACCCCATGTCAAGCGGCATTCCCGTGACGCCGTTTGCCGCATTACCTGCACCGGCGGGCGCTACCGGCTGCAGCGTGGGAGATATGTATATCTGTTCCCACGCGTTATCTTTGCCGTAGAGCTTCTTCCTGAATATCCTCGCGCGGTAATCGCCGCTTGACCTAGGTATGTCGCCGCTTGTCATAGCAATGAGCTCGTCCTCGCTGGCGCCCATTTGAGCTGCCAGCAGGCCGACCAGGTCGCGGTTTGAGCCAACGTAGAGATATTCATCCCCGGCGCTGTTGGCCATCGTCTCCATCGACCACGCGTAAGAGTTGTGGCGGTCGCCGTCAGGCTCCACAAGACCATCGGCAATACCTGGGCCCGCAGATGCATTGCTGAAACGCGCAACGCTCACAGCGGCCCACGCCGCAAAGCTTAAAACACCAAGCAGCAGCGCCGCCGCAAGAACGTATCGAAAACCTTTTGCCGGCCTGGTATCCCTGTTTCTCATGTCTTATCCCTCCTTTGCCTTTCCTGGCAAAAAAACTCTTTTGCCTCTCAGAAAATCACACATCAGCATAAACGTTCTGAAACACATGAGAAACAAATGGGATATTTTGGGGCCTCACTCCTTTCGTCTTCTGCCGAACCGCTGCCTGTCAGCGATAGCTTGTGCGTTAAAGCGCAACCGACATTTTCGTTTTTTTTCACGCCGTTTATTTTTAACGGCAACGATATTTAAAGTACCTATATTCTCTGCACCGGCTTTGATTCTGTCAAGCGGAATATTTTGAAATATCAGATACAATTAATTTTAATAATGACATTTTATTGTATTTTTTATGTTTTTTTAATTTTATCTTTATATTATTGCGGCACATCACGAGTTTATCTTCTCGCGGGCGCGACGCGATAACAAAAAGGGCCCCGTTTTAAACGGGAGCCCCTTTTGTTATCAGCCGATTAAGCCGTCACGTCAGCGCTTTGAGTCCAAATACATGTTCAGCGACGATATATTTTTGCCCGGGCGGTATATAAGTACCGAGCAGGGCGCGTAGCGCGCCACCTTTGAGGCCGTGCTTCCCACCAGGATATGCTCCAGTTTGCTGTAGCTCTTGTATCCTATGACTATGAGGTCAAAGTCGTTCTCTTTGGCGTACTTTATTATCTCTTCGCCGGCGTCGCCGACGGTCACATACTCGTCCACATCTGTGCCAGGAGTTTTGCCGTGCTCCGCTATAACATCCTCCATGACCTTATGCAGATTCTGGATTGCCATCTCTTTTATCTTCTGCTGCTCCGTCTTGCTCGTCGGGGAGAGAAACGCCTTTATGTCATAGCCTTCGAGAAAACGAGAAGCCTGAGGCGCGCAGTGGAAAAACGTAACGTCCATCCCGCTCTTCTGCGCGAGGCAATAGCCGCTGTGCGCTACCTCGCGCCCTATCGGGCTGAAGTCGACTGCGATAAGCATCTTCATTATTATCCTGACCTCCTGTCGATTTTGGCGTAAAATATCGCTGTGCCGCTATTTTAACATATATGAAGCCGCGGCGAAGACAGGAGATGCATATCACGTGAAATATCTGTTAGACGTTGCGTTTCTGCCATGCGAGAAATTGAAGGACCACGACTGCCGCGTTGTGGTGGACCTCTTGCGAGCGTCCACGCAGATAACGACTTTTTTTGACGCGGGAGGCGAGACTTTGCTGCCGGTATCCGATGTGGAGGAGGCAAGGGAGCTTAAGGCGCTTTTGGGGGACGATTGGAGGCTCATGGGAGAAAGAGGCGGACTGCCGGCCCCCGGGTTCGATTTGGGAAACTCGCCGCTTGAGCTTGCAGCGGCGGGCGGGATCAAAAACGCGGTGATCACGACTTCCAACGGCACAAAGGCGATACTTGCGGCCGCCTGCGGTTCGGCCGATGTGCTGATAGGATGCGCGAGAAACGCGGAAGCCGTGGCATGGGACGCGCTGTGCCGCGGGAGCAGGATTGGGGTGGTAGCCGCGGGACGTGACGGGGAGTTTTCCCTGGAGGACTCCGCGTGCGCGGGACTGCTGGTCGAAAAGATGCTCGCGCTTGCGCCGTCAAACGGCGCCGATGAGATTGAGCTCACAGACGGGGCAATCGCGGCGCTCGCGATGTGGCAGAGGCTCGGCCCCGATTTGGAGGCCATAAGCGCGGAATCGGAGCACGGCAGGATACTGTGCGCGCTCGGATTCCGCGATGACATAAGTTTCTGCTGTGAAACAGACTCCACCGCCACAGTGCCAAAGGTCTCCCACTTCAACGGGATAACCGCGATCGTCGGAAGATAAAGACAGCACGCAGGCTGTGTTTATCTATTTCGCCATCCCGGCCTCCTTGGCCATCTCCTCCACGAGATCCCCGAATACGTCCAGCGTTTCGCAGAAATCCCTGCGCCCAAGGCCAATCCTGAAGTGGTTGTTAGTTAGGCCGTACGCGCGCTCGCCTATTATAAGCATGCTCTTTTCCTTCATCGCCCTCTCGCACATCTCCGTAACGTCGAACGGCGGCAGAAGCTTTGGGAAGGCGGTTGACCCTCCGTCGGGCGGGACCCACTGGAACATGTCGCGGTGCTTTTTGAAAAATGCTTCGGCTACGCTTAGATTATCAAGCACGATTTTGTGGTTGCGCTGAAGCAGCGTGGCGGCGTTCCGCATGGCTATGGTCGCGAGCACCTCGCCGGGCGCGTTGTTGCAGAGCGTCGTGTAATCCTTGTAGGCGGCGCAGTCCAAAAGCACCTGTCTGTTCTTAGTAACAAGCCATCCTATGCGCGTCCCGGGCAGCCCGTACTTATTGACCCCTCCTAAAACGGTCGCGCGCGGGTATAGGTCGGCAAGCGACGGCAGCGCCGCAGCTGGGTCGTGCTCCATGCCGCGGTACGTCTCCTCGCAGAAGACCCAGGTCCCCATCCTGTCGGCCAGGCTGAGTATGCGCTCCATCTCCACCCTTACCGGGATATAACCTGTCGGGTTGTTGGGGACATTGAGGATCAGCAGTTTTGTGCTGGGTGATATCGCGTCAGCGAGGAAATTCACATCCAGCCGCCAGCCCCAGCTCGTAGGCTCAAGCGGCCAGCGGATAATCTTGCATCCGAGAGCTCTCGGTATCTCGTACAGCGACGGCAGCGCCGGCTGCATGACTATGACCTCGTCACCGGGATCAAGCATCGTATTCATAAATATGAAGATCCCCTCTTCAGGCACGACCTCAAGGATATCTGAAGGCCGTATAGAAGTGTAGCGTTTGGCTATCGCCTCGCGCAAAAGCGGAGATCCTATCTGCTTAGTGTAGCCGAGGCTCAGGTTGTCCCATTGCTCCCTGCACTCATCATCCGCCATATCCAAAATCTCTTTCATCATGCAGGCTTCGCACGAGACCTGGCTCAGCATGTATTTCGCGTCGGACACATATCGCGCAAAAAGCCTCTCCAGCTTAAACTCCTTGATCTTCATCGAAGTTATCCCCTCTCTTGGAATCTTATAAATTCTCATAAATATAAATCAAGCGCGGTTGATGCGGCCGTTTAAGTATAGCCTTTTTTTCAGTCTGTGTAAGCCCGTAAGACGAAAGAATATCAGGCGGGCCTTTTTTTGCGGCGCGCATTTCGGCTCCTTACGCTTATTCTGCATCTGTTCTATAATTTAAGGCGAATCAAGTAATGGCTGCTCGATTTTATCTTAGCTTTGTGCGGTTTAAGCTCTCACAAAAATATCAGCCTGCCGCTTCGTTATTTTCAAACTAATATCCTGTGGCAGCTACTTTAGGGGCTTTATGGTGAAAATTTATTTTGCAAATTTTATAATTTCTATTGCAATCTGATATATCTGTGGTACACTTATCACAAGAAAGGGGCAGGGTTATGGACTATGGACTCAACTTCACGCTCAAATCACTGAGAGAGCAGGTTTACGACTATCTTCGCCTTCAGATGAACGAAGGGAAGATACGTGCGGGGACCTTCCTCAACCTGAACGAGATCAGCAAAGATCTCGGCATGAGCAGGACTCCGCTGCGTGACGCGCTGTTTCAGCTTGAGTCCGAAGGCTTTGTGACGATATACCCTCGCCGCGGCGTAGTAGTCAACGCGCTGACGCTTGAGAAAATACGCAACATCTACGAGATCCTCGGAGGACTTGAGTCTGCGGTAATAGTGCTGGTGGCCCTGCGTTTCCGCGACAGCGACGCGGACGTCATGGAAAAATGCAACGTCCAGATGCGCAAGGCGCTTGACCAGAACAACTACTCTGCGTTTTACGAGGAAAATCTGAAGTTTCATAACGTTTATCTGAATATGTCGGATAACACAGAGATGCTCCACTACATAAAGATACTTAAGGAGAGGCTCTATGATTTCCCGCGCAACAAGACATACGTGAAGGAGTGGGAAATGCACTCCTTAGACGAGCACAAGGCAATGATAGACCTCCTGCGGAAAGAAGACTTCAATGGGGCGGCCGACTACATAAGGGACGTGCACTGGTCGTTCTCGGTACAGGAGCGGTTTATCCGCAAATATTACTTCGCCAGGCATTCTGAACTCGACATATCCGAGGAGGGGCAATCGAATTGAGCGTCACGGGAATGATTTTTGACATAAAGAGGTACTCGATACACGACGGTCCCGGGCTCAGGACCACGGTTCATATGAAGGGCTGCCCACTCACATGCTGGTGGTGTCACAACCCCGAGAGCCAGGCGATGGCCCCGGCAATACTCTTTCGCAGCGAAAGATGCATAGCCTGCGGCGAATGTATAAAATCGTGCCCCAACAACGCCATCAGCGTTAAAGAGGGGAGGCTCGTGACCGATGAGCGGCTCTGCAACGGATGCGGCAAATGCGCCGATGTTTGCCCCTCGGGCGCGCGTGAGATATGCGGCAGGAGGTACACGGTCGAACAGCTTATGGACGAGCTCCGCAAGGACGAGATATTCTTCCGCGACGGAGGCGGCGTGACCTTTTCCGGAGGGGAACCTCTGATGCAGCCGGAATTCCTCATAGAGGCGCTTAGAGCGTGCGGGAAGGAAGGGTTCCACCGAGCCCTAGACACATGCGGCTTCGCTCAGAAAGAATACGTCCTGGAAGCCGCGAAGGAGACGGACCTCTTCCTATACGACATAAAGCACATGGATCCGATCAAGCATAAGGAATATGCCGGAGTCGACAACGTCATCATACTCGAGAATCTCGAGGCCCTGTCCGAGGCGGGCGCTAAGATAAACATCCGCTTCCCGCTTATGCCGGGACTGAACAGCGACGACGAGAACATCCGCGCGATGGGGGCTTTTGTCTCTAAACTAAAGGGCATAACGGGAGTGAATATACTTCCGTACCACACTGTGGCAAGGGGGAAACACAGCAGGTGGCACATGGAATACAAGCTTCCTGACCTGCTGCCTCCCACTGCGACACAGACAAAAAGGGCCGCGGACATCCTTAAGGAATATGGGCTTAATGTCCATATCGGCGGCTGACATATAAGCGGCCCGGAAATGCGGCGGTGAAAGGGTCCAAGAAGGTTCCTGCGGCAGCTTCATATTTCACCCGGCAGGACAATCGCGGTTTTGACAAGCGGCAGCGGATCGAATACAGATCTATCGACGAGTACTAAGGAGGTTGCATCACCATGATGAACGAACGTATCAAACGCCTGCGTGACGAGAGTTTCGAGACACATCCCTCTATATCGATTGAGAGGGCGCTCCTCACAACAGAATTTTACCGCGAAAACGATGGGAAACTGCCGATGCCCGTCCTGCGCGCGGCAAATTTCAAGTATCTTTGCGAGAAAAAAACCATATACATCGGCAAGGACGAGCTTATCGTAGGAGAGCGCGGCCCTAAGCCGCGCGCTGTGTCGACGTTCCCGGAGCTTACGTGCCACTCGGTCCACGACCTTGAGGTGCTTAACACAAGGAAACAGCAGAACTACTCCGTCGCGCCTGAGGACATTAAGACATATGAGGAAAAAGTCATCCCCTACTGGCGCGGCCGCTGCATGAGGGACAAACTCTTCGAGCGCATGCCCGAGGAATGGACCAAGCTTTACGAGGCGGGCACGTTTACAGAGTTCGGAGAGCAGCGCGCTTTGGGACACACCGCGCTTGACGGGCTTATCTACGAAAAGGGCATGCTGGACCTGAAAAAGGAGATAGCTAAGGCGCGCGCCGAGCTTGATTTCCTGGGCGACCCGGAGGCCACTGCTAAGGACGAACAGCTCAAGGGCATGGACATAGCCTGCGACGCCGCGATAATATTCGCCGAGCGGCACGCAGAGCTTGCCGAGAAGATGGCCGCCGGTGAAAGCGACCCCGTGCGCAAGGCGGAGCTGCTTAAGATAGCCGATGTATGCCGCCATGTGCCCGCCCACGCGCCGAGGGACTTCTGGGAGGCCATCCAGACATACTGGTTCGTACACCTTGGGACCATAACAGAGCTCAACGGCTGGGACGCTATGAACCCGGGGCATCTGGATCAGCATTTGAGGCCGTTTTACGAGAAGGGGATTGCCGACGGCACACTTACGCGCGAGAAGGCCAAAGAGCTGATGGCGTGCCTATGGATCAAGGTCAACAACACCCCGGCCCCTCCCAAGGTGGGTGTCACAGCGGCAGAGAGCGGCACGTACAACGACTTCACGAACATCAACTTCGCGGGGCTTAAGGCGGACGGCACAGACGGATCAAGCGAGGTAACTTACATCGGCCTCGAACTGTTCGACGAGCTGCGTTTGCTGCAGCCGCAGGGGAACATACAGGTGAGCGAGCGCACCCCGGACAATGTGGTACGCGCCGCGGCCAGGGTGTTCCGCAACGGCATGGGCTACCCGTCGGTTTTTAACGCTGACATGGTCATACAGGAGCAGATGAGGGTAGGCAAGACGCTTGAAGACGCGCGCGAGGGCGGCACGAGCGGCTGTATAGAGACTGGCTGCTTCGGCAAGGAGGCATACCTGCTCCACGGCTATCTCAACGTGCCTAAGCTGCTTGAGTATACGCTGACAAACGGCGTGGATATGCTGACCGGCAAACAGGTAAGCATCAAGACTGGAGAGCTCAGCTCGTTTAAGACATTTGACGACCTCTACGCGGCTTTCGAGAAACAGCTGGAATATGTGGTAGACATCAAGATCAAGGTCGACAACTACCTGAGGCATCAGTACGCGACGAACATGGCAGCGCCGTTCCTCTCAGTAGTTATACGCGACTGCATAAAGAACGGAAAGGACTACTACAACGGAGGCCCGCGCTACAACACAGACTACATCCAGTGCTGCGGTATAGGCACGATAACGGACAGCCTTTCAGCCCTGAAGAAGCATGTGTTTGAGGAGAAGGCGTTCTCACTCGGCCAGCTCGTAGACGCGATGGCGAAGAACTGGGAGGGTGAAGAGAAGATGCGTCTTACTCTGTGGAACAAAACCCCGTTCTTCGGCAACGACGACGACTATGCCGACAACATAATGAGGAAGGTCTACGCAAGCCTGTTTAACACTATAGACGGTAAGCACAGCATACTTGGTCCGACGTACCACCTGAACATGCTGAGCACCACTTGCCATAACTACTTCGGACAGAAGCTGGCGGCAAGCCCCAACGGGCGCTTCTCCGGAATGCCCGAATCGGACGGCACGTCGCCAAGCCACGGGGCAGACCGCAAGGGACCGACAGCAGTAGTCAAGTCGCTTGCAAAGATGGATCAGGTGAAGTCCGGCGGGACATTGCTGAACCAGCGCTTCCTTCCGTCCGTGCTCGCCGGCGAAGAGGGGATAGAGGGGGTAAAGAACCTCATCCGTTCCTACTTCAGGCTTGGCGGACACCACATCCAGTTTAACGTGGTCGACGAGGCGACGCTGCGCGACGCGCAGGCCCATCCTGAAAACTATCGCGGACTCCTCGTGCGTGTGGCAGGTTACAGCGATTACTTCGTGGATCTCGACAACTACCAGCAGGAGGAGATAATCGCGCGCACGGCGCAGGAATCTTTCTAAAGGCCGCAGAGAACCGTCATTAAGCTAATAGGCCATGATAAGGGCCCGCGGGTGATTTAGCCCGCGGGCCCTTTGTACCGGATTTTACACCTCCGGCAGCGCCGTCTTGAGATCCTCGTCCAAACAGTGCATCCTCTTTCGTGAATATGGGTCGAGCTCGCCCAGAATTTTCAGCCTGGCAGACATGCCAACTTCTTGTCTTGAAGGATATGCGGCGCCTGTGCGAAGCACATTCCATTTTATCTTCCCGCCATTGAAGAAGAGGTCTATGTCTGCCACCCTCTTTCCTGAGTCATCGTATTCAAGGGCGCAGAGGATCTCCTTTATGCTTTCAGGCCCGAATGGCGTAAAAAGCTTAAGAACATAGACGTCCGTCTCCCTGTGCATCAATGTCCGCTCCCGGCCCCAGTGCTCCTCAAGGACTAAACCAACGGCAAGCCCCTGCACGGCCTCCCACACCCTTTTACGGTGCACTGAGAAGCAGCGCCGTATATCGCCTATTTGGACTTCCATGCAGTTCCAGTCAGGCGTTCCGCGCGCATCCCCGAGATATTCGCACTGCCTCAGACGCAGCAGGGAGATCAGCCTATCCTTGGGAACGTCTTTAATGACAAGCGCCGTATCTTGCACAAATTCATCGGGGACGCCGCGATTAAGCGGCTTATCCGTAAAATATACGACCGTGGAGTTTTCATCTATGCTCCCTGAAAATATCAACCCCTTATCAGCCAAGGAGCCGTTGAAATCTTCTTTTATCCTGCCGATGCCGCTATTGATATCGCCGATTAGCCTAAACAGGATACAGCCGGGCCACGGTTTGCACGCAACTGTCCACGCGCCGTCTCTTTCCGACAGCAGCATGCACAACAGCCTCTCAAGCGAGGAGCCTGACTTGAACACGCGCGTTTCGCCTAGGCCATGTTCGGACGCCGCCGAATTAAATGTCGCGATGCAGACGTGCGCATCCGCCGCCCAAAAAGCAGATTTCGGGCTAACGCCAGACTGTTCGCCCCATTTAAGCAATATCTCTTCCGCACGCTTAAAATCGCCGTCGAAGACAAGCGACAAAACTTGAGGACCGCTTCTTGCAAGGTCAAGCATTGGATATCAGCCCTTCTCAAACGATTTTCACTCTGTTCCGTCATATTGTATATTCTTTCAGCCAGGCGCAACATCCGGACAAGGCGTTTGGCCTTGTGTGAATTATAATGGTTTTAAGCGCTTAATATGCCTTGATCGCGGGAGCGCTAAAGTATAATGTACAATGATAAAACACAGTGAAAAACGAAAAGGAGTGAGGGCATGCCAAAGCCGGTTTTACTTAAATGCGTGCTGTGCGGCAGGGAGTACGAGCCCGAGGCAGACAGATATTTGTGCGACGCGTGCGGGATAGACGGGACGCTTGACGTCATCTACGATATCGGCGAAGCGAAGAAGAAGGTCGATCGCGATATCCTCTCGCGTAACAAAGATTTTACTATGTGGCGCTATCGGGATATTCTGCCGGTAGCGGACGAAAAACACATCCCGCCTCTTGCCGCGGGCTGGACACCGCTTTATAAAAACCAAAAGCTGGCTGAGACATATGGCGTAAAGGAGCTTTTTATTAAAGACGACGGACGCAACCCTACGGCCTCGTTTAAGGACCGCGCAAGCGCCGTTGGCGTCGCCAAAGCACTTGATTTCGGCCAGGCCATTGTAGCGTGCGCTTCAACCGGCAACGCGGCAAGCTCGCTTTCGGGCTTCGCGGCCGTTACCGGCCTGAAAAGCTTTATTTTCGTGCCGGAAAACGCCCCCGCGGCTAAGGTAACGCAGCTTCTGATATACGGCGCCAACGTCGTGCTTGTCCGCGGCGACTATGCGGACGCCTTCCGCCTTGCCAGCGCCGCAATAGAAAGGTTTGGCTGGTATAATAGGAACTGCGCGATAAATCCATATCTTGTGGAGGGCAAAAAGACCTGCGCCATGGAGATCGCCGAACAGATGGGATGGATGGTGCCAGACAGGGTCTTTATATCGGTAGGCGACGGATGCTGCATAAGCGGACTTTACAAGGGTTTTTGCGACATGATGGACCTTGGCTTGACGGACAGGATGCCTAAGATAACGGGGGTACAGGCAAAAGGCGCCAGCCCAATATACGAGGCTATAATTAAGGGGGATCCTCGCGTCACATTCGGGCGCGCTGAAACCATTGCCGACAGTATATCCGTGGGGGCGCCGCGCAACTGGGCTAAGGCGCTGCGCGCCGTAAGGGCCACTGGAGGCGCCGCCGTCGCCGTTACGGACGACGAAATTCTATCCGCCATAACTGAGCTTGCGCGCGCAAGCGGCGTGTTCGGCGAACCGGCCGGAGCGGCCGCGTTCGCCGGATTCCGCCGCATGGCAAAGGACGGGCTGCTCGGCGCAGACGAGCGCGTTGCCGTCATCGTAACGGGAAACGGCCTGAAGGACATAGACGGCGCAAGGCACGCCGCCGGAACCCCATTGAGATGTTCAGCCGATATCGTGGAGTTCGAATCTCTGATGAAAAACACATCTTTATAGTGAACGTAGATAAGTAAAGGACATTGAGCAATTTTAAAGAACAAGGAGGCATAAGGAATGATAGATCTTACGGTAAACGAGGATAAGCTGAAAAACGCCGTTGAGCTCGCCAGAAAGCGCGGCATACTAATCCCTACCTTCAAGCAGATGAAAGACCCGGACAGACACACGCCCGATAAAATAAAAGAAAAGCTCAAAAAAACAGGGCTGTGGGATATCGATCCGGCAAACCTCTTCCGGATCACGTGGAAAAACGAGCCTAAAAAGAGCGGCGGGCTTTACGGCCCCGTGAACACGCTTGAGTTTCCAAAAGAGTTCACGGGAGTGCCGGCCCGTATAATAGCGCTGTGCGGCAAGTGGTTCCCAACTGGAGCCCACAAGGTGGGCGCCAGCTTTGCATGCCTTATCCCGCGCCTCGTCACGGGACAGTTCGATCCGACAGCTCAAAAGGCAGTATGGCCATCCACGGGCAACTATTGCCGCGGCGGAGCTTACAACGCGCAGCTCCTCGGATGTGAGTCCATAGCTATTCTGCCGCAGGGCATGAGTAAAGAGCGTTTTGAATGGCTCAGAAACGTTGCCGGCGAGATAATAGCCACGCCAGGGGTTGAAAGCAACGTGAAGGAGATATACGACGAGGTGGCCAGGATCCGCGCCACACGCCCGGAGGCAGTGATCTTCAACCAGTTTGAGGAGATGGGCAACCACCTTTGGCACTACACCGTTACTGGCAGCGCGATGGAGGAGGCTATCCGTTCAGCCATGGGGACGCGCGGCAACTTCGCGGGCGCAGTAGTGACCTCCGGCTCGGCCGGCACAACAGGCTGCGGCGATTACCTAAAGGAGGTGTTCCCGAAGAGCAAACTCGGCGTTGGAGAGGCGATGCAGTGCCCCACCATGAGCCTTAACGGGTTCGGCGACCACCGCATAGAGGGCATCGGCGACAAACATATCCCTTGGATACACAACGTCAAAAACACCGACCTCGTTTTCGCCATCGACGATAACATCTGCATGGCGATGATTCGGCTCGCAAATGAACCGTCAGGTAAAGAGTACCTGAGATCCGCCGGCGTTGCTGACGATTTTATTGAAAAGCTGCCGCTTATGGGGATATCCGGGGCGGCCAACATAGCCATGGCCATAAAGATGGCCAAATATTACGAGCTCACAGAGGACGATATAATAGTGACAGTGCTGACGGATTCCATGGATATGTACGGCTCGAGGCTGGCCGAGATGCGCGAGAAGCTCGGCGCATATACCCCGGTGCGGGCCGCAGCCGACCACGAGCGCTGGGTGCTTGGCATTGGGATCGACGGAGTCCAGGAGACAGGTTACTACGACCGTAAGCGCATACACAACCTGAAATATTTCACCTGGGTGGAACAGCTCGGCAAAAGCGTCGAAGAGCTCGAGGCACAGTGGTATGACCGTGACTACTGGACAAACGTGCACAAAATGGCAGATGAGATAGACGAGAAGATAGAGGAGTTCAACAGGCGCACGGGATTGGCATAGACAGCGCGGCTGCGTAATGGTTTTGGCTTGGCTATTTTTTCACGAGGACGGTGTCGCAGATGAGGGTCATTGATTTGAGCTGGCCCATGACGGATGGCATGGCGGTTTTCCCGGGGGACGTGACCCCGTCGGTGAAAACCGGCGCCACAATTGAAGAAAACGGGTTCAGAACCACGCTGCTTTCGTTGAGTTCACATGCGGGGACCCACATGGACGCGCCGGCGCACATGATGGCATCCGGCAAATATTTGGACGAGATGCCTAACGAGACGTTCTTCGGCACAGCCGTGGTGGCCGACGTCAGGGGATGCGCGGGACGCAGGATAGAGCTGGCCGACATAAAAGTCTCCTCGAATGAAGTGGCCTGCGCCAGCTTTCTGCTGTTTCTGACGGGCTGGTCGCGCAATTGGGGAAAGGACGAGTACCTCGAAGGATTTCCCACTCTGTCGCCGCTTGCCGCAGAGTGGGTCTCGGAGCAGGGGCTGAAGGGCGTGGGCTTTGACTCCATATCGGCCGACCCGGTGAGCTCTGTAAGATGCGACATCCATAAGATCCTGCTCGGAAAAGGCCTTGTTATAATAGAAAACCTGCGCAATCTTGAGCAGACAGGCTATATGCCGTTCTGCCTCGCTGCGCTGCCGATCTCCATATTAAGGCAGGACGGCGGTCCCGCGCGGGTCATGGCTGTGCTGGACAGGTAACAGGTCCGTACGTTTCTCTCGGGCCGCAGAGCGGTGGCTGCTAAGATCGACAAGAGGCCCGGCACGCTTGCGTGCCGGGCCTCTTGTCGAATTGCCGCTTATCCGCCCACAGTCCTTTAAAGCTTACTCGGCGGCTACGTCCTTCAACGCCTGCGCAGGGTCGACAGGGATACCTATGCCCATAGTTGTGGCAACCGTCACGCTTTTGACGTATGAGCCCTTGACTGCGGCTGGCCTTGCCTTGGCAATGGCTTTAAAAAGCGCCTTTACGTTCGCCTCAAGGTTCTCAACCGGGAACGAGGCTTTACCCACCGCATTATGGGTGATGGCTGTCTTGTCAACGCGGAACTCCACGCGGCCCGCTTTGATCTCCTTGATTGCGTTCGCGACATCGAAAGTGACCGTGTTGGTCTTTGCGCTTGGCATGAGCCCTCTCGGACCAAGCACTTTCCCAAGGCGCCCGGCCGATTTCATTATGTCCGGTGTCGCGATGACAGCGTCAAAATCAAGCCTGCCGTCCGCGATCTCTTTTACCAAGTCCTCGCCGCCGACGATATCCGCGCCAGCGTCCAGCGCCTCCTTCTGTTTGTCGCCGAGAGCCAGCACACACACCTTTTTAGTGTGGCCTGTCCCGTGCGGAAGGATGATTGTGCCGCGCACCTGCTGGTCCGCATGGCGGGGATCTACGCCCAAACGAACGTGGAGCTCAAGGCTTTCATCAAACTTAGCTGTCGCGCAATCTTTTGCGAGAGCAACAGCCTCGGCTATCGAATATTGCCTTGTGAGATCGACTTTCTCAAGCAGCGCCCTGTATCTTTTGCTTTTTTTCGACATGTTTATTCCTCCTCGTGGTATTTTCGGAAGCGAAAAGCTTCCTCCCACTCGTTAAGCCCGGACTTAAGCCGGTTAACGAACTACCTCAATGCCCATAGAGCGGGCCGTACCTTCGACCATCCGCATGGCGGCGTCGATATCGTTTGCGTTCAGGTCCGGCATCTTAAGAGCGGCTATCTCCTCGACCTGTTTCTTTGTTATCTTGCCGACCTTGTCTTTGTTAGGAACAGCCGAACCTTTCTCCTTGCCGGCAGCCTTCTTGATGAGGATGCTAGCCGGCGGCGTCTTAAGCACAAACGAAAAACTCCTGTCAGCGTACACGGTTATCACAACCGGTATTATCATGCCCACCTGATCCGCCGTCTTAGCATTGAACGCCTTTACAAATTCCATGATGTTGATCCCGCGCTGTCCGAGCGCAGGCCCTACCGGCGGCGCCGGGGTCGCCTTACCTGCGGGCAGCTGAAGTTTAAGCTCCCCTATTACCTTTTTTGCCATAAAATGTTACCTCCTTGATTTAAAGCCCCTGACGGGGCGACTATTCATTTTTCAATGTACTGTCCCGCAAAAAAAATACGGCCTATTATATTAAATTCTTTCAAGCTCGGTATAATCAGCCTCAACCACCGTTTCGCGGCCAAACACGGTGACGCTGAACTTAACCTTCCCCTTGTCGGCGTCTATCGCGGTCACAGGCCCGGCTTGTCCGGCAAAAGGCCCGCTCTTCACCTGCACCATATCGCCGACCTTGAAGTCGACCTCTACTTTGGGTTTGGCCTCTTTGCCGATCTTCCCCATTATATCCTCCACTTCTTTATGCGTGAGAGGTATAGGATGGTTGCCTGACCCGACAAAGCCGGTCACTCCAGGGGTATGGCGAACTACATACCAAGACTGATCTTCCAGTATCATCTCCACAAGGACATAGCTGGGAAAGACCTTCCGGCGCAGGCGCTTGGTCTTCCCGTCTTTCACGTAGACTTTCTCCTCAACCGGGACAAGGACACGGAAAATCCTGTCCTCCATCCCCATCGTGGCGATCCTCTGCTCGAGATTGGCCTTGACCTTGTTCTCATAGCCGGAGTAAGTCTGAACTATGTACCAGCGGCGTTCCTCGGTGTTCCCAAATAATTCGCTCATGCCCAAAAGAGGGCCGCGGCCCTCTTCACCTCCAGATAACAGCCGTAACGCAAATGCTTCTCTGACATTCCCCGGCTATTGGATGATCTTGGAAAAAACGCTGGTGAGAAGCAGATCCACCAGTCCAAGGTACGCTGAAACCATCAATGTGACAACGAGCACAACAAGCGTGGAATACCACAGCTGCTGCTTTGTCGGCCATGTAACTTTTCTGAGTTCCGCTCTGGACTCTCTTATATAGTCGAGGACCTTATCCATATCCCCCGACCTCCTCATCAATCGACTTTAAAACGCTGCTTTGGGCTAAAAGTAATAAAAAGCTGCAAAAAACACACAACACGCATAAAAAATGGCAGGCCTGGAAGGATTCGAACCCTCAACCCCCGCATTTGGAGTGCGGTGCTCTAACCAGTTAGAGCTACAGACCTGCGTGCGGAGAATATTCTACCCTACTTGCACTCCTTATGCAAGGTGTGCTTGTCGCAGAACTTGCAATACTTTTTTTTCTCAAGCTTTTTTGTTGCCTTTTTTTTGTTGACCAGCGTCACGTAATTGCGCCGTTTGCACTCTGTGCACTGAAGACCGACGATCTCAGCCATTTACATTCACTCCAGACAAAAATTAAGTTGTCCGGGCGGCTGACGCTCTGCAACCGCCCGGCGGTATGTTATTCGAGTATCTCTGTTACTACGCCAGCGCCGACTGTACGTCCGCCTTCGCGCACAGCGAAGCGAAGTCCGGGCTGCATCGCTATCGGCACTATGAGGTCGACCTCAAACGTGCTGTTGTCTCCGGGCATTACCATCTCAACGCCCTCCGCCAGCTTGATCTCTCCCGTCACGTCCGTCGTGCGGAAGTAGAACTGCGGTTTGTATCCGCTGAAAAACGGCGTATGACGACCGCCTTCTTCCTTCTTCAGCACGTACACCTCGCCCTTGAAGTGCTTGTGCGGCTTGATGCTACCCGGCTTCGCCAATACCTGGCCGCGCTCCACGTCGTCCTTCCCTACTCCGCGAAGAAGCACTCCGACGTTGTCTCCCGCCTCCGCATCGTCCAAAACCTTGCGGAACATCTCCAGACTCGTGGCAACCGTCTTCTGCGTGTCCCTGATGCCTACTATCTCAACTTCGTCACCAGGACGGATTATCCCCTTCTCCACTCGACCTGTGACCACCGTCCCACGACCTGTTATCGTGAAAACATCCTCTATCGGCATGAGGAACGGCATGTTCACTTCGCGCTCCGGCGTCGGAATGTGCTCGTCACACGCCTTCATCAGCTGCATTATCGCGTCCGTCCACTCGTTGTCGCTGTCGCTCTCCAGCGCCTTCAGCGCGCTGCCGCGGATTATCGGTATCTCGTCACCCGGGAAGTCATATTTGTTCAGAAGATCCCTTATTTCCATCTCCACCAGGTCGAGAAGCTCAGGGTCGTCCACCATGTCGCACTTGTTCATGAACACTACCAGCGCCGGAACGTTTACCTGACGCGCAAGAAGCACGTGCTCTCTCGTCTGAGGCATAGGACCGTCAGCCGCCGATACCACGAGTATCGCTCCGTCCATCTGCGCCGCTCCCGTTATCATGTTCTTGATGTAGTCCGCGTGCCCCGGACAGTCGATGTGCGCGTAGTGACGGCTCTCCGTTTGGTACTCCACGTGCGATATGTTGATCGTGATTCCGCGCTCGCGCTCCTCCGGCGCCTTATCGATCATGTCGAAAGGCGTGAAGTCCGCTCCGCCATGCCTCGACAGCGTCTTCGTTATCGCCGCCGTCAGCGTCGTCTTGCCGTGGTCTATGTGACCTATCGTACCTATGTTCAGGTGCGGCTTGTTACGTACGTATTTCTCCTTCGCCATTGCAATCCTGCCTCCCTGGATTCCTGCTTGATTAAAATTAATTCAATTATATTGTATGCCCCGAGGGCTTATTTTATATACATGCGGCCGCTTAAAAGCCATTCCATTAAACCACATCAAAAGAGACCCGGAAAACATGTGCCGGATCTCAGAAGATAAGCACAATGCATTATACAGTATCGATTTTACGAATGCAAGAGCCGGCGCGATCAAGGTATACATGCGAGTGCCGTAAAAAACGTTTGTTTTTTTACTTCACATCGCCTGCGGCCAAAACGGAATTCTCCTGCGCCAACGGCGCCCAGCCGCCGCCAAGCGCTTTGAAAAGCCTCACCGCGTTAGACGTTATCTGACCCTCGCTTATAGCGTAGGCATCAGAGAGCGACTGGAGGTTCCTTTGCGCGCTTATGACGCTGTTGAAATCTGTCAGTCCGTTTTTATACCTGTCATTAGCCAGATCAAGCGCGGCCTGAGCAGCCTCTATGCCGCGCCTGAGCGCCTCGTTGCGCTGGCGTTCCTGAATGCTCGCGGTCAATGCGTTCCTAACCTCCGCCACAGCGTTCAGCACGGTTCGTTCGTATGCGGCAAGATACTGTTCCTGACGCGCGGTCTGAACACGTATGTTGTTCCTTATTGCTCCGCCATGAAATATCGGCCAAGTTATTTTCGGGCCAAAACTGTACGACTTGGCGGAACCTTCGAAGAGGCTGCCACTGTCAATAGACTCTGTGCCTATCGATCCCAGCAGGTAGAATTTCGGCCACAGGTCGGCCTTAGCGGATTTCTTGCGCGCTATTTGAGCGGCGAGCTGACGCTCAGCCTCACGAATGTCAGGCCTCTGACGAAGCGCGTTTGCGGGGATACCGATGAGCATACCCATATCCAGCTTAGGCAGCGGCTTGGCGTCTTTAAGCATCTCCTCGAGGCTTCCCGGCACATTGCCGACAAGTACCGCCAATGTGTTCTTCATTTGCTCTATGCTTGTCTCAAGCGGAGGTATAAGCGCCATTGTCTGCTCTAAAGTGTATTTCTCCTGGTTCAGCGCAAGTTGGTCTTTAAGCCCAGCGTCGACCTGCGACTGCAGCAGGTCAAGGGTTTCCTGCTGCAACACAAGATTTTCCCTCGCGATCCGCAGCTGCTCCTGAAGGGTCCTTAACGTGAGATAGTCAAGCGCAACCTCGGACGAAAGCGTTACCCACGCCGAATGCATCGCCGCGTACTGCGCTTCAAGCGCGGCCTGCCCCGCTTTTACTGTCTGGCGCCTGCCGCCAAAGACATCTATCTCCCACGACGCGTCAACGCCAAGCCTGTAAATATCTGCGTCTCTGCCGGTACCCCCCGTATCGGCAGGCGTTCTTTTGTCATACCAGTAGCTTGTGCTGTCAAGCCACGGGAGCAGCTCGGCTTTGCTGATGCCAAGAGATGCGCGCGCCTCCTTGATTTTAGCGCGAGCGGACGCAATGTCTTTGTTGTTCTGTAAAGACCATGTTATGAGCTGCGTAAGGGTTTCGTCGCCGAGCGCGTCCCACCAGCTGGCCAGCACCTCAGGTTTGGGAGCATCAGCTATGTCGCCTGACATGGCGGGTATTGCGTACCTCTTAGCCATATCCGTCCATCTGCCATCTGCCAGATCTTTGTCCTGCGGGACCACATCTGTCGCCGCACAGGCGGAGAAAGCCAAAAGCGCAAGTATGAATATCGAGATTATTGGCGCTGTAATTTTTTTCATATCCCTCATCCTCTTTACCTTTCGGCCTTTGGCGCGGCCGGTTTGTTGCCGATCCGCCCAGTTATCCTTTCAACTATGCCCTGGAAGAAGACGTATAGCGCCGGTATCAGGAATATCCCCAGGATCGTGGCCACGTTCATGCCGAAGAATATCGTGGTGCCGACCGCAACTCGGCTGTTGGCGCCGGCTCCTGTCGCAAAGAGCATCGGCATGACGCCGAACACGCATGTGAACGCCGTCATCAAAACGGCTCGGAAACGTTCGCTTGCCGCGGTGGCCGCGGCCTGTATCAGCGGGAGGCCGTGATCTTCCCTCTGCTCCTTTGCAAATTCTACTATCAATATCGCGTTCTTTGCAGAGAGCCCGATCAGAAGAAGAATACCGAGCTGTGCGTATATACTGAGCGACAGCCTCATTATAAATACGCCGGCCAAAGCCCCGAACACCGCGACAGAGAGCGACAGAATAACCGGGATAGGCACGGTCCAGCTTTCATACTGCGCGACAAGAAACAGATACCCAAACAAGAGTGCTATTATAAGTATAACAAGAACCTGTCCTGATGCCTGCTGTTCCTGATAAGTCATGCCTGACCACTCGTACGCGTATCCTTCCGGCAGCGTCTTAGAAAGCTCTTCTATCCTCTTTATGCCCTGTCCTGTTGAAAATCCCGGCTTCATGATAACGGTGACGGCTGCCGTCGGGAACAGGTTATAACGGTCTATAGCGCGCGGAGCCAATATCTTCTTCGTGGTCATAAGGCTCTGAAGTGGAACCGGGTTGCCGGTCGTGCTGTTTACATATATGCTGCCTATGTTATCGATCTTGCTTCTATATTCCCAGTCGGACTGCAATATGACCTTGTTGACCTGGGACCCAAGGTTGATGTCGTTTACGTATGTCGAACCGAAATACGTCTGGAGCGTGTCGAAGATTGTAGATACAGGGACGTTTAACATCTCCGCCTTCTCCCTGTCGATGTTCAGGAACAGGTGAGGCGTGTTGGACGTATACGAGCTGAAAGCGTACAGCACCTCCGGGGCGTGGTTTATCTTACCAAGGAAATCGCCAAGCACGGCCGTAAGCCTCTCGGGGTTGTTCTCAAATCGCGACTGAAGGCGAAGGTCGAGCCCCCCGCTTACGCCAAGCCCCATGATGGCCGGAGGAGTAAAGACGTTTATCTTAGCTTCCGGATACTCGGCCGCTATGCCCCTAACCTTAGCGACTACGGATTCAAGGCTCTTCTCCGGCGTCTTGCGCAGCGACCAGTTCTCAAGCGGCATGATCAAGGAGGCGACATTTTCGCCGTAGCTTCCGGTTATGTCGTAGCCTTCGACGTTAAGCACGAACTTCACACCAGGGATTTTCTGGATCTTCGGCATGATTTTGCGCAATAACGCCTCCGCTCTTCCCTGTGTAGCGCCCTCCGGAAGCTGGACCGTAGCGAACACCGTTCCCTGGTCCTCGTCCGGGATAAACCCAGTCGGCAGGGATTTAGCCATGCCATACGCCGCAGCTATTACAAGGACAAGCGCGGCTATGGTCAAAACCTGTCTTCTGGCCATCCATACGGAACCAGCCACGTATTTGCGCGTCGCTTTAGTAAGAGTGACGTTAAACCATTTAAGCGGCCCGCGCTCAACGGGCTTAACATATTCAAGTATGTGGGCGCACATTGCGGGGCTCAGAGTCAACGCGACTATCAAAGAAAATACGACGGCAAACGAAATAGTCACCGCAAACTGACGGTATATCTGCCCGGTTATCCCGCCCATGAACGCGACAGGCACGAATATGGCCAAGAAGACCAACGTAGTCGCTATCATAGGCCCGGTCACGTCCTTCATCGCCTTTATGGTCGCCTCCGTCGGCGAGCACTTGTCCCTGTCCATGACGAAAAGCACGCGTTCAACAACGATTATGGCGTCGTCCACGACCGTGCCTATGACAAGCACCAATCCGAACAGCGACATTATGTTGATGCTGTAGCCCATCACGGCAAGCCCCGCAAACGCCGTTATTATGGAAATCGGTATGGCCACCATCGGAATGAGCGTCACGCGCCAGTTCTGCAGGAAAAGGAAGCATACGAACACGACTAGCGAGAACGTGAGAAGCAATGTCATAAATATTTCCGTGATAGTCGCGCGCACATATTCGGTCGAGTCATATCCTATTATGAACTTAGTATCGGACGGCAGGGTACTAGAGATCTCGTCGATGGCTTTCTTGGTAGCGGCCATTACAGTGAGCGCGTTGGAACCCGCCGACTGAGAAAGTGCCATCAAGGCAGAAGGCTTGCCGTTAAACTCGCCTTTCATGTTGTACAATTCCGACCCAAGCTCGATCCTGGAGACATCCTTGAGCTTCACGAGCCCGCCCTGCGCGCGCGTGCGCACCACTATCTCCTCAAACTCGCGCACGGTCCCCAGCCTTCCGCGCGTATTGAGCGCGTAGATCAGCGGGCTGTCAGTATTGCCGGGCGCAGCTCCAATGCTTCCTATGGACGCCTGTTTATTCTGGCTTTTTATCGCTGATGTTACGTCTGAAACGCTGAGCCCGAGGGAGGCTATTCTCTCTGGGTCCAGCCAAATCCTCATGCTGTACTTCGCTCCGAACACCTGCACGTCCCCCATTCCGGGGACGCGCTTAAGCCTGTTCTTGATGTTACTGTTAGCATAGTCGTTTAAAAACAGTGTGTCCCTTGTACCGTTAGGGGATATAAACGCAACAAAGCCAAGGATTCCCGAAAACTGGGTCGTGACGTTTATGCCGCGCGCGGTTACGTCGCTTGGCAGAAGCGGCATGGCCTGCTGCACTTTATTTTGCACCTTAACAAGCGCCATGTCGGGGTTCATACCTGTCTTAAACGTAACGGTAAGGCTGTAGTTTCCGGTATTGCTGGATGTCGAGCTCATGTAGATCATCCCGTCAACACCGTTGATTACTTCTTCAAGAGGAGCTGCCACAGTGTTTGCCAGAACATCAGCAGCTGCCCCAGGGTATGACGCGCTAACACTTATCTGAGGAGGGGTGACCTCAGGATACTGTTCGACAGGAAGCGACAATCCGGCGATCACCCCGGCCAGGGTCATCACTATGCAGACGACCATGGCAAACCTGGGGCGGTCTATGAAAAATTTTGCAAACATGGGTCAGTTTCCCTCTTTTGCGGGCTTGTTATCCGGCGATACAACGCCCGCATCCGGTGAGATCGCACCTAAGTCGGATGGGGTTTTGCCGCTGCCCTCCGCTGATTCCGCGACCTTGACCTTTACGCCTGGCCGCAGCGCCTGAACTCCCTGCACTACTACCCTCTCACCTGGGTTAAGCCCGTTTTTCACCTGACGCATTGTATCTATTTCCGCCCCCAGAGTCACCCTGCGCTGCTGGGCGATGCCGTCGCTTCCAACCACGAAGACATAATCGCCTTCGGCATCTGTGAGCACGGCGATCTGCGGTATGACCACCATTCGTTTACGCTCAATTGGGGTGGCCTTTATACGTACCATGGCGCCAGGAATCAAAAGCCCGGTGCTGTTTTGGAAACGCAGGCGCATCAACAGGGTCCCTGTCTCCTGGTCTATCTCGTTGTCCTCGAAATCGCGCTCTCCGTCAGCTGGGAAGGTTTTTCCGTTGGCAAGCAGCAGCGTGGTCTTATAGACTGATTTTCCACTCTTTTTGTACGACTCCAGCTGATCAAGGTAGTCCCTGTCCGGCATCGCAAAAGCAACCCTTATAGGGTCCATCTGTTTTATGGTAGTCAGAGGTCCGCTTGAGGCTGTGACATAGTTTCCCTTTGTAAAGTTGGCTGCCCCTATCTGTCCCGATATAGGAGCGGTGATATTTGTGTGGGCAAGATCTATCTGGGCCAGTTTGAGAGCGGCTTTCGCCTGCGACACGGCAGCCTGGCTTTGACGCACGTCGCTTTCGGCCGTATCTAAGTCGGAGGCGGACACGCTGCGTTTATCCGCGGCTTTGAGCCTGTTGTAGTACTTCGCTGCCCGGTCAAGAGTGGCCTCCGCCTGGGCGAGCTCAGCCTTCCGCAGATCCACTGTCGCCTGGTACTGTCTGCTGTCTATGGAAAAAAGAGGCTGCCCGGCCCTTACGATTGACCCCTCTTTGAAGTGGACGGCCATTATCTCTCCAGCCACCTGCGGCCTTACCAAGACCGACTGTATAGCCTCCACTTTCCCTATGTACTCGCTCTGAGCGGCCAAATCGCTATCGGCCGCGGTGCTGAGCACTACAATCGGCTCTGCCGGGGCCTGCGCGACAGTTTTTTTATTCGTACTCAAAATAGCCCTTGCCGCAAATGCTGCGGCCACCAGAAGTACTACTATTACTATAACCTTGGCCGTCTTCGTCTTTGGTCTGCCCTTGACCTCAATGGTCCTGCTCTCTTTTTCCTGCGGTGATGTCATCCTTTCGCGCACCTGCTCTTTCTATAAACTTTATTATTTAAGAAAACTATTTAAATCCCTTTTTTGAGCTCTCCTACGAAAGCGTCCAGCAGAAAATCAATGTGATCTGCGAAATCTTCATCCAAAAGCTCGCTGAGCTGTAGCAGACATATACCTCTAAAGACCGTGCCTATCACAGTTGATGCGACAGCAGGGGAAACGTCTTTCCTAATTTTACCTTCGGACTGTTCCTTTGCAATGAGCATTTCTAACATCATTTGCTCGCGCTCTATCAATTTTTTAACAAGCTCAGAGACCCTTCTCTGCACATCGTCGGGCCATTCATGCCTGCGAAACATAAGCTTGTGTATCTTAAGATAGCGTTCATCCTGAGATAAATGAGCGATAGCGCTTTTATAGTAGAGCCGCAAACCCTCCAGTGATTCAGGGGTGCCATATATGTCTATGAAGTCTCTTTCTGTCTGCCGGCACATCTCCTCTATCAGCTGAAGCAGGATATCGTTCTTGGATTTAAAATGCCAGTACACAGCGCCTTTCGTGAGGCCTATGCTCTCGGCTATATCCGTCATCGACACGTTTGAAAAATTTTTTTCGCAGAATATATCGAGCGCTGATTCCAATATCTTGCCGCGTGTTTCCTGCGCCTCCTCTTTCGTCCTTCGCGCCACATCCCAACCTCCCGCCTCCATATAATAACAAAGCGTAGGAATTATACATACGTCCAGGTAGGTATGTCAAGCAAAAAACGGCTGATTCCGTTCGAATCTCAGGATTTCAATGGGCTTCGGTTTGCCGTCCCTCTCCTGAAAGGAGCGCGTCCGCCGTATAAAAGAGGATGGCCATCCATACGCACGCAAAAGTGCATAAGCGCGTAGCCGAGATCGGCTCGCGGTATATCAGCGTACCTATCGCGAAAGTAAACGTCGGCGAGACATACTGAACGAAACCAAGCGTCACAAGTCGCACTCGCCTTGCTCCAAACGCAAACAAAATCAGCGGGATCGACGTCGCTATTCCAGTTCCCGCCAAAAGCAAATCTGTGGCAGCGTCATAAGGAAAGAAAAAGAGCCCCGCGCGTTGCCCCATTATGAGCCACGCAAGCGCAAAGGGAGCTCCCGCGGACGTCTCAATCAAAAGTCCAGTGACAGGATCGAACGAGACAGCTTTTTTAAGCGCGCCATATATGCCGAACGTCAAAGCAAGCCCTATCGAAACAGCCGAAAGGGAGCGCGCCACGACGAACTCAGCGCATACTCCGCTCACCGCCAGCGCAAGAGCTATCTTCTGAAGCCGTCTGAGTTTTTCGCGGAAAAACAGCATCCCCAAAGCCATACTGACAAGGGGATTTATGAAATACCCTAGGCTAGTCTCAAGGATCCTGCCATTATTGACGGCCCATATATATAACCACCAGTTAGCTGTTATCAGAACACCTCCGCACAAAAGGCAGAGAACGCCGCGCTTGTCTTTTTTGATCTCCTGCATCGATTCCCGCTTTCCTTGGACGAGGGCCAAAACAAGCGTAAACAGCATTGACCATACAACCCTGTGCGCCAAGATCTCACAGGACGAAAGATGGCCGATGGCCTTCCAATAGATTGGCATGGAGCCCCAGCAGACATACGCCGCAAAAAGCGCTGCCGCGCCTTTTTGACCCTCTTTCAAAACTATCACATCCCCGACATGCGATACGGGTCATAGACTCTGCCATCACATATTTGCAATTTTATACTATCACGGCGGATCCGGTAATAAAACAACGGCGCTTAAAACCCTTTTTTACTTAGTTTATAAAAATGTTTTGTGCGCCAACGCCGATTAAACCACGCGAACTTAAGAGCAGCCGATTGCCGGGCGTGAATTAAGCTTTAATTAAGGACAGCTTCCGACGCTTCAAGCGGATTTTACAATTGATGCCAAGAAAATTTGATGAATTACGCAAATTAAGTTGACAATAAAGACAGGTTGACTTATTATGTCCTGCAACATGCGGGATTTTTCCGTGCGCAGATTTTGGCTTCGGCTTCTGGAAGGAGGGACAGCTGTGGAAGTTAGCGGTTCGATTTTTATCATTAATCTCGTCCTCGTACTGGTACTTCTTATTAGCGGCGGGTCCCCCGAGGTGGCCGGCGCTTAGTTGCCGTGTTACTTCCGGACCGGGACCCTCTGAGGGGTCCCGGTTTTTTTTATCATGTCTGGCGAAAAGAGGGACTAGTACGATGAAGAACACTTTCAGCATACTTTCGGAGGACAATCCCGGGGTGCTCATGAGGATCGCGGGGCTTATATATCGCAGGGGCTACAACATAGAGAGCCTGAGCGTAGGACGTACGGCCACACCGGGCGTGTCGCGGTTCACCGTCGTGATCGAGGGCGAGGAGGGCGTGTATGAACAGATCCGCAAACAGCTGCTCAAGCTCATAGAGGTAATAGACGTCACCAATCTCACGCAGGAGGGGCCCTTTGTAGAGAGGTGGCTGGCTCTGGTTAAAGTGCGCGCACCGATCGAGATGCGCCCCCACGTGCTTCAGACAGCTGAAATATTTCGCTGCCGAGTAGTCGACCTGGGCACTGATGCGATAACGCTTGAAGTGACCGGTGACAGAGGCAAGCTGGCGGCCTGCATGGAAGCGTTGAAACCGTATGGAATAATAGAGACGGCGGGGTCAGGCCAGGTAGCGCTCTCCCGTTCCGGATTTATAGCTGAAAACACAGAGGATTCCGAAGGTACAGAATGACCCGATACAATGTTATGACCAGGCCTCAAAACGAGGCCCCGTGCATAAACCAAAATTACATACGCCCGAAAGGGAGAAGGAGTGTTTTTTGTTATGGCAAAAGTTTATTATGACCGAGATGCGGACCTTAGTTTTCTTGAAGGAAAGACGATTGCGATATTCGGTTACGGCAGTCAGGGGCACGCGCATGCGCAGAACCTGCGCGACAGCGGAGCTAAGGTCATCATAGGGCTCCACTCATCCAGCAAATCAAAGGCAGTCGCGGAGAAGGACGGGTTTGAGGTCTATACCGTAGCCGAGGCCGCCGCTAAGGCCGACGTCGTCATGTTCCTCATCCCGGACCACCTGCAGGCACAGATATACAAAAACGAAGTCCTTCCCAATATCAAAAAGGACGCCAAACTGGCGTTCGCCCACGGCTTTGCGGTCCACTTCGAGCAGATAGTCCCCGGACCGGATCACGACGTATTTATGGTGGCGCCTAAAGGACCGGGGCATATAGTCCGCCGCATGTATAAAGAGGGCAAGGGCGTCCCATGCCTTATAGCCGTCTATCAGGACGCATCCGGCAAGACAAAGGATTTTGCGCTTGCCTATGCATCGGCCATCGGCGGCGGTCGCGCGGGGATCATAGAGACGACGTTCCGTGAGGAGACAGAGACTGACCTCTTCGGAGAACAGGCTGTCCTCTGCGGAGGCGTGAGCGAACTCATGCAGGCCGGCTACCAGACGCTCGTAGATGCTGGGTACCAGCCTGAGATGGCCTATTTTGAATGCATCAACGAACTTAAGCTCATAGTCGACATGATATTTGAGGGCGGACTGAGCTGGATGCGTTACTCCGTGAGCGATACGGCGAAGTACGGAGATATGACGGCCGGTCCGCGCGTCATAGGGGAAGAGTCGCGCAAAGCCATGAAGCAGCTCTTAAGTGAGATTCAAGACGGCACTTTCGCGCGCGATTGGATACTTGAAAACCAGACCGGCCGTCCGCGCATGAAGAAGTGGGCGAAGAAAGCGCAGGAGGCGGAGTGCGAAAAGGTAGGCAAAGAGCTTCGCAAGATGATGCCCTGGATGGAGTCGAAGGAAATACCGAAGTTCTAGGCAGGTTTTGCGCTAGCGCGTGCCCGCGCCGCAATCAAAAAAATATTAAACGGCACAGGCGCGCGCCGGCGCATGACAGATTTTGTGGTCTACATGGGAGGGGGATAAACAATGACGGATCGCGTACGAATTTTTGACACGACACTGAGGGACGGAGAACAGGCCGCACGCATAAATCTTAACAAGGGAGAAAAGCTTCAGATAGCCCGCCAGCTTGCAAGGCTCGGCGTCGACGTCATAGAGGCCGGATTTCCGGCGGCTTCCCCGGGGGACTTTGATTCCGTACAGGCTATAGCGCGCGAGATAAGAGGCCCGGTTATCGCCGGCCTGGCAAGGACGCGAGAGGATGATATACGCAAGGCCGGCGAGGCTGTGGCGAATGCCGAGCATCCGCGCATACACGTATTCATCGCGACAAGCCCGATACACATGGAATATAAGCTCAAGCTCGACAAGGCGGGGGTGCTCGCTGAGGTCAGGAAGGGCGTCACACTTGCGCGCACTCTCGTTGAGGACGTGGAGTTCTCCGCAGAGGATGCCAGCAGGTCGGAGCTTCCGTTCCTGATAGAGGTGTTCAAAACTGCTATAGAGTGCGGCGCGACTACGCTGAACATCCCCGACACAGTCGGATACGCCCAGCCCGAGGAGTTTTCCGCTTTCGTGAAAAACATAATAGCCGGCGTCAATCCCCCCGAGGACATAATCTGGTCCGTACACTGCCACAACGACCTCGGGCTCGCGGTAGCGAACTCACTGGCGGCGGTAAAGGCCGGCGTACGACAGGTCGAGTGCACTATAAACGGTCTTGGCGAGCGAGCCGGCAACGCCTCAATGGAAGAGGTGGTGATGGCGCTTAACACGAGACAGGACCAGTACCCCGTAAAGACGATGATCGACACGACGAAGCTCTACAGCACGAGCAAACTAGTGTCTCACCTGACCGGCGTAATGGTCCAGCCTAACAAGGCCATAGTAGGCATCAACGCCTTCGCCCACGAGGCCGGGATACATCAGCACGGGATGCTCTGCAACCGCGCTACGTACGAGATAATGACTCCAGAGACCGTAGGCGCCCCCGCAACCGACCTCGTGCTCGGCAAACACTCGGGACGCCACGCATTCAAGGACAGGGTAGAAAACCTCGGCTATCAGCTCTGCGACGACGACATGGAGACGGCGTTCAAGTACTTCAAGGACCTCTGTGACAAGAAGAAAGACGTGTCGGACGGCGACATAGAGGCCCTTATACTCGACAGAGTGCTCTCTTTTGTACCGGAGCGCAGGTTCACGCTGAAGGACTTCGCAGTGCAGGTGGGCACCGGAT
>Ga0302251_1000458_pt1 | contig 38041 bp, 33 predicted proteins | sample AAG_RA_Gln_MG_FD_193534 | JGI IMG/M metagenome (GOLD analysis project Ga0302251, IMG submission 193534) | Enriched activated sludge microbial communities from anaerobic digester in WTTP, New Holstein, Wisconsin, United States - AAG_RA_Gln | ecosystem: Engineered > Bioreactor > Anaerobic >... | reverse complement strand
CGGTGCACAACACGGGGGTGGTGACGGCGAGTGACATAACGCTGATGGTGTGGGATGGCGGTTTCAGCGGGACGGTGGTGTACAGCGGCACGGTGGGCAGCATCCCGCCGGGTGGGAGCGCAGCGGCGACCTTGGCCCTGCCGGCCGGCGTCTATGAGCTGTGGGCGCAGGCGGACCCACACCACGCCCTGCTAGAGAGCGACGAGGGCAACAACCTGGCGATCCGCGAGCGCACGACCTGGAACCGGGTCTACCTGCCGCTCGTGGCGAAATAAACCCAGGCCACCTGGCAAAGGTCCGAATCAACTTTGCCAGGTGGCCTCAGAATCGCCCCTATTCGTACCGGAACCGCCACACGCCGACGGCGAAGAAGACGGCGGCAAAGCCGACCAGTACGCCGGCCTCCAGGAGGATGCCACTTACCCCCTGCCCCCGGAGCGCAATGTCCATCATCCCCTGCATCGCCCAGGTGGTGGGCAGGACCTTGACGGCCGTGCGGACAACCTGGGGAAAGAGCTCGATGGGGTACCAGCAGCCGCCCAGCAGCGCCATCACCATCCCCAGCATGATGCTCAGTCCGTTGGCCTGCCCCTCGGTCTTGACCAGGGTACCCAGCATCGTGCCCAGCGCCGCCGCGGCCAGGGCGCCGGCAAGCAGCATCAGCGCCAGGGCCCCCGGCGCTCGGCCCCAGTTCACCTTCATCACCAGGATGCCAAAGCCCACCAGCAGCACCATCTGCACCAGCGCAAGGGCGACCTGCCCGCCGATCGTGCCCAGGAGGTAGGTCGCCTTCCGGGTAGGGCTGACGAGCAGCCGGCGCAGGGTGCCTTTCTGTCGTTCGTAGGCAAACATCGCCGAGATGCCGATCAGCGGGATAAAGACCCAGGTGATCACCTGGCCAGCCGAGGAGTTGGCCTGCGGGTCGTACTCGATCTGGTCCGGGGTGTTGCCCTGGGCGATGGCGACCCGGTCGGGGGAGGATTCCATCTCGGCCTGGGCCGCGGCCAGCGCGGCGTCGAAGTAGGCCTGGCGCGCGGCCGGCGACTCGAACGGCCGGATGCGCTCGGCCTCGGTGGTGCTGGCGGTTGCGATGTCCACGGCGCTGCCGATGCGGCGGAGTGCCGCCAGCACAGCCCGCTGCGCGGCCAGCGCATTGATGTTGTTGGGCTGCTGGCGCAGGTCGAGCTGAACCGTTCCCGCGGTCAGATGCGCCATGTCCAGCTCGGGTGGGATAACCAGGACCGCCGAGACGTTGCGCTGAGAGAACTCACTCTCTGCCTTGTCCAGCGTCCGCACCTCGGGGCGCACTGCCTCCGAGCCTTCGAGGGTGGCGATGAGTTGGGCGGAGAGGGGCGACTGGGCCTGATCCACGACGATCAGCCGGATGCGGGCGTCGGCCGGCGCGCCGGTGCCGCCGGCCAGGATAAAGGTAAAGACGAGCGGGAGGATCAGAAAAAAGAGCCATTCGGCCCAACTCGTGAAGCGCAGGATAGTATCTTTCCAGGCAATGGCCCATAGCTTGCTCATCGTGCCCCCTTATTGCTGCGCCAGGCCGCGCCGGGCGAGGATCACGGCGGCAACCGCGAACAGGACCGCCCCCATAACCACCAGGGCCAGCACCGGGACGCCGATGTCGGCCAGCTTGCCGCCCATGGCCAGCGTGCTGAAACCGTCCAGTCCCCAGGCGTTGGGAGTGATCTTGCTGATCAGCCGGAACCATTCCGGCATGTAATCCGTGTTGATGAACGAGCCGCCCAGGATACCAAAGGTCAGCATGAGAGCGGAGCCGATCGTGCTCACCTGTCCGGGCGTCTTGGCCAGCGCGGTGATGATCATCCCCCACCCGACGGCGCCGGCGACGGCGGCCAGCACCAACACCACCACGGCCAATGGGTTGCCCCAGCTCAGTTGAAAGAGCAGAGTGCTGGCACCGATCAGGATCAGCATCTGCGCCACGCCTGTCAGGTAGACGCCGACGACCTTGCCGGCCAGGACCTGGGCGCTCGTCGTCGGCGACACCAGCAGGCGCGGCAGTGTGCCCTGGTTGCGCTCGGCCAGCAGTGACCGTCCACCGTTGCTCGCCGTAAACATCAGGAACATTAACGCCATCCCCGGCGCCATATAGGCCAGGACGTCGAACTCGACCGCCTCGCCCCGGTCGGTGACGCTGCGGAGCGCCAGTGTCGTGCTGCCCCCTGTGGCTGCCTGGCGCGCCCCGATCTCGCTGCCGACCTGGGGGGCTTCGGCGACCGAGATGAGGCCGTTCTGAATCAGCTGCGTCACGGCTACCTGGCCGCTGACGCGCCCGATTTCGACCTGGCTGAGAAACTCTTCCAGGATCGTCTTGACCACGCCCACGCTCGTCGGGCGGCTGGGGTTTGTGTAGAGGGTGATCTGGACCACGGCGCCGGTCGCCGTGGCGCCAGGGGGCGGGATGATGCTGTCGGAGAAACCGGGCGGGATGAGGATTGCCGCGGCTGCTTCGTCGTCGTCCACGTGCTGGCGGGCCCACGCCGGGTCGTCCGCCAGCTCGGCCCGTACCAGGCCAGACAGGCTGTCCGATTGAAAGAGGTCTACCAGCGCCTCGCCGAGCTGCCCGTCGTCCTGGTTGACCAGGACGACGGGGATATCGCTCACGCCCGCGCTGCCGCTGCCGGAGAAACGGCCCGTCACGAACCCGAGGCCCAGCGTCAGCAGGAAGGGCGCGACCAGCATCAGGACGAGCGCGGCCCGGTCACGAAAGGCCAGGGTGAGGTCTTTCCAGCCGATCAGGAGTATCTTGCGCATAGATTTCTCCGCTGAAAGGAATTCCAGTCTAGTCCCGCAGCCCTCTTCCCGTCAGATGCAGGAAGACGGCCTCCAGGTTAGGCTCCTGGATCTCGACGGTGTGGATCCTGATCCCCAGATCGTTGGCCCGGGTGACGGCAGGGGCCAGGAGCTCCTCGGCCTCGGGGACGATGACCGCGACGGTGCTGTCGGTCACGTCGGCCTTTAGGACGCCGGGCAGTTCCCGGACGGCCTGAGCCAGGGCTTCCGCCTTCTCGCCTTCGCCGATGTGCAGGATCAGGGTGTCGTTCTCGCCGACCTGCCGCGTGAGCTCGGCCTGTGTGCCGAGGGCGATCATCTCGCCGTGGTCGATGATGCCCACGCGGTCCGAGAGCTCCTGGGCCTCTTCCATATAGTGCGTGGTGTAGAGGACCGTCATGCCCTGCTTGTTGAGCTCCAAGACCGCGTCGAGGATCGCCCGGCGGGACTGGGGGTCGATCCCGACGGTGGGCTCGTCCAGGAAGAGCAGCCGCGGCTCATGGAGCAGGCCCACGCCGATGTTGACGCGCCGTTTCATGCCGCCGGAATAGGTCTTGACGCGCTGCTTGGCCTTGTCGACCAGGCCGATCTGCTCCAGGACCTGGTCGATGCGCGTCTGGAGGGCCTTGCCGCCCAGCCCATACATCTGCCCCCAGAAGACGAGGTTCTCGCGGGCCGTCAGCTCGTCATAGACGGCCAACTCCTGGGGGACTACGCCGATGAGCCGGCGGACGGCCATGGGGTCCGTGCTGACCGAATGGCCGCCGATCGTCGCATCGCCGCTGGTGGGGCTAAAGAGCGTCGACAGGACGGAGATGGTGGTCGTCTTCCCGGCGCCGTTGGGCCCGAGCAGGCTAAAGACCTCGCCTTCTTGGATGGCGAACGAGATGCCTTTGACGGCGACAAAGTCGCCATACTTCTTGACCAGGTTGTGGACCTCGAGGATAGGGGACATCGGGCTCTCCTGTGGAATGTCGGGGCGCAGAAAGGACGCGCCGCCTGGGCCGTATTATAGCGGATAATGCGCGTTTGGGCAAGCGCTATGGACAAGAAGCCGATTTCCCGCTATAATGGCGGCGCAGCCAGACAGCAACGACAAAGGAGCGACGAGGCCATGCGCGAAGAGCCGCGGGTGATTGCCGGGCGTTTCGAGATCGGTCCGCTGATTGGGGAGGGCGCCATCGGCGCGGTGCATGTGGGACGGGACCGTGAGACGGGGGCGGAGGTCGCGATCAAGGTGCTGCGCTCCGAGGCGCTGACCGACCGTCCGGAGATCGTCGAGCGCTTTCATCGCGAGGGGGAGGCCCTGCGGAAGCTGAACCACCCCAATATCGTCAAGGTGCTGGCGGTTGTGGAGGAAGAGGGGCAGCCCTATATCGTCATGGAGTATGTGCCCGGCGGTTCGTTGGCCGACCTGTTGCGGCGGCAGCGGCAGCTCCCGGTGGAGCAGGTGGTCGCCATCGCGTTGGAACTGGCCGACGCCTTGAGCCGTACCCACCATCTGAACATTGTGCACCGCGACATCAAGCCGGGAAACGTGCTCCTGGCGGAGGACGGCACCCCCCGGCTGACCGATTTTGGCCTGGCGCACCTGGGCAGCTACCCGGCGATGACGGCCACCGGCTCGCGGTTGGGGACCTTTCAGTACCTCAGCCCCGAGGCATGCGACTATGAAGCTCTCGACGAGCGCGCCGATATCTGGTCCCTGGGCATCGTACTGTTCGAGATGTTGGCCGGCGAACGCCCCTTTGACGGCAGCACGCCCTACGAGATCACGCGGGCGATCCTGAACCAGCCCGTGCCGTCGCTCTTGGCCTACCGCAGCGACGTGCCGCCGGCTCTGGTGGACCTGCTCTCGCGCATGCTGGCCAAGAGCCGAGCCGCGCGGATTGCCAGCGCGCGGCTGGTGGGCGCGGAGCTGGAGGCCATCCAGCACGGCAAGCCGGGGCCGGTCCGGCCGGCCTCCCCAGCACAGGGCCCCCGTTCCGGCCGGCCTGTGCCGCTGCCCTCGGGCGGGCCGGCCGGGCGTATCCGCGTGCTGATCGTCGACGACCACGCCGTCGTGCGCCAGGGGCTGCGCACCTTTCTGGAGCTCCAGGACGACATGGAGGTCGTGGGCGAGGCGACCAACGGTGTGGAGGCGGTGGAACTGGCCGGCCGGTTCCACCCGGACGTCGTGCTGCTGGACCTGGTGATGCCGCAGATGGACGGGATCGAGGCGACGCGCCGCATCGCCGCATGCAGCCCCTCGTCACGGGTTGTCATCCTGACCAGCTTTGGCGACGAGGGCAAGGTTCTGCCGGCCATCCGCGCCGGGGCGCAGGGCTACCTGCTCAAGGACATCCCCCCCGAGCAGCTGGTACGGGCGGTGCGCGAGGCGCATCAGGGCCGGGCCCAACTCCACCCCGACGTGGCCGCCAAGCTGATGTCGGCGGTGGCGGGGAGGGAAGAGGCGCCCCGGCCGGCCGGCGAGGAGTTGACGGAGCGCGAGGTCGAGGTGGTGCGCCTGGTCGCCCGTGGGCTCAACAACCGCGAGATCGCCGCGGCGTTGACGATCAGCGACAAGACGGTCAAGACGCACGTGAGCAACATCCTCGGCAAGCTGCGCCTGCAGGACCGGACGCAGCTAGCGATCTATGCGCTGCGAGAGGGTCTGGTCGAGAGAACGCCTTGATGGACACGAGATGGGGGGTCAAAGACTCGAGTTTGCGATCTCGCATCTCGAGTTTTCTAACCGGGATTCGTGGATTGGAGGCCGGCTACATCGGGGCCTACCTCATGGTCGTCGCCGTGGCCCTGCGGGCGGCCTTTTGGTATGGCGGCCAGGTTCCAGGGGAGGGGCCGTACGCGCAGGGCCGGCCCTACGGCCTGCTGCTGGCCCTCTTTGGCCTCCTGCTGGTCAGCGAGCCGTGGTTGACGCCGCGGCTGTACCCGGCGGCAGGACGATGGCGCTCCTGGTACCCGGTGCTCTACCTGGTCGCGCAGGTGGCGCTGATCGTCGCGCTGGCGGCGGTGCCGCCGCACCCCGACTTTATTCCAACCCTCTTTGCCCCCCTGGCGATGCAGGCCGTCCTGTGGTTCGGCCGGCGCGGCGCCGTGCCCTGGCTGCTCGGCTTTGCCGTGCTCACGGTTCCCGTGCTGCTGCTCGATTGGGGGCTGTGGCTCAGGACGGGCGCGTTCGGCCTATACTGGGACATGCTGCCGAACCGCCTGACGATGATTGTGCTGTACAGCGCCCTCTGCTTCCTTGTGGGCGGCTACGCCCATCGCATCCGCCAGGCCGCTGCGGCACGCCGGGAGAACGAACGGCTGTTTGGGGAGCTGCAGGCGACCCATCGTCAGCTCCAGGACTATGCGGCGCAGATCGAGGCGCTGGCCGCGGCCGAGGAGCGCGGCCGGCTGGCGCGCGATCTACACGATTCTGTCACGCAGACGCTGTTCAGCATGAACCTGGCGGTGCAGGCCGCGCGCACGCTGCTGGCGCGGGACGCCGCCAGGGCGGCCGAACAGCTCGATCGACTGCAGGAGCTGGCGCGCGGCGCGGTGGCCGAGATCCAGTCCCTGGTGAGCGAGCTGCGGCCACGCACGCTGGCGGAAGAGGGGCTGGCGGCCGCGGTGCGGCGGCACGCGGCCGAGCGACAGGCCCGCGACGGGCTGCGAGTGGAACTGGTGGTGATTGGCACGGAGCGGGTCGACCTGCCCGAAGCGGTGGTGGCTGGCCTCTACCGCATCATCCAGGAGGCGCTCAACAACGTCGTGAAACATGCCGGGACGAACGCGGCCGCCGTCCGGCTGGACCTGGGCGGGAGCCCGGCTAGCGTCGTGGTGGAGGACGCCGGTGTGGGGTTTGAGGTGGCGCCTGCCGCGGCCGGCGGAGGGCACGTGGGCTTGGCCGGGATGGCGGAGCGGGCCCGGCAGATCGGCTGGCGGCTGACTGTGGAGTCGCGGCCCGGCATGGGGACGCAGGTGTGCGCGGAGGAGGTCGGATGACCGCATCCACACGCACGCGCGTCCCGTGGGGCAGCACCGCGCTGCGCTACATGCTATTTGTGGTGGTGGCGGTGCGCGGGGTCGTTTCCTATTACGGCCAACCGACCCTGCCGATCGTCCTGGCGCTGCTGGCGGCCACGCTGCTGCTCTCGGCCACCACCGGTCTGCTGTCTGCCCGGCTGCGCTGGTACCATCCCCTCTACTTTCCCGCGCAGACCGGCCTGATGCTGGCCCTGAGCCTACAGCAGCCGTACACCGACTTCTGGGGCATCCTCTACATCTTGCTCGGCATGGAAGCCGCACGTTCCCTTCCCCGGCGGACGCTGGTCGTCTGCGGGTTGCTGTGGGCCGTCCTGCTGACCGTGACAACCGCCCTGACCAAGGCCTGGCCGGATGGGCTGGCTGTCGCGCTGACGATCGACGCGGCGGGACTGTTCATCGTCTCGTACGAGATCCTGAGCGCGGAGCAAGAGCGGGCTCAGCAAGATAGCCAGGCCCTCCTACAGCGGCTGCAGGCGGTCCACGGCCGGCTGCAGGAGTACGCGGCGCAGGCGGAGGACATCGCCGCGGCCGAGGAGCGCAACCGCCTGGCCCACGAGCTGCGCGACTCGGTCAACCAGCAGCTCTTTGGCATCACCCTGGCAGCGAACTCCGCGCGTGTGCTGCTGGATCGGGATCCCGGACGTGTGCCGGCGCAGCTCGAGCAGCTGCAGGAGATGACGGCGAACGCGCTGCAGCAGATGCGCGCGCTGATCACGCAGCTGCGGCCCCCCAAAGTATAGGACTTCAGAGCCCAAATCCCCCACTTTCGGTCGAAGACTCTAGCGCTCCCCTCCCCAGTCCTACTCCCTGCGACGTAGCTTTCCTTCCGCCGCATCGGTCTTGCCGCCCATACCAAGATCGCCCGCCGGCCCGATGTGCTTTGCCCGGCCGGCGGTTACAATGGGGCCGTACCGATTGAGCTGGAGGAAACGCCATGGGTGCCACCCGCTTGCTGATCGTCGACGACAACCCCCAGGTGCGCCGAGACCTGGCCGCCCTGCTGCCCATGCTGGGCGACATCGAGGTAGTGGGGGAAGCCGCCGACGGGGCGCAGGCGGTGCGGCAGGCCACGGCGCTGCTGCCGGACGTCGTACTGCTGGATCTGGTGATGCCACGGATGGACGGCTGCGAGGCCGGCCGGCGGATCAAGGCGGACCATCCGGCCGTCCGTGTCGTCGTGCTGACGGCCTACGGCAGCCCCGCGACGCGGCAGCTGGCCCAGGCGGCCGGCCTGGACGACTTGATCGAAAAGGGCGCCCCGGTGGCCGAGATCGTCCGGGCTATCCAGGGGCTGTAAACTGTGTAAACTGTCCACTGTCTACCGACCAAGGAGGCTACGATGAGCGACAAACCGACCACTACCCCCCGCAAGCACTACCTCGACTGGCTCCGTGTTCTGGGCATCCTGATCGTCTTTCTCTACCACTCCTGCCGCTTCTTTGACGCCGACAACGGCTGGCACATCAAGAACGCCGTGACCTCCGGCGGGCTGCGGCAATTGATGATCTTTGCCGAGCAGTGGATGATGCCGCTGATGATCATCATCAGCGGAGCGAGCGTCTTTTACGCCCTGAGCACGAACAAGGTGGCCAAGTTCCTCAAGGACCGCGTGCTGCGCCTGTTCGTGCCGCTCGTGGTGGGCATCTTTTCCCACAGCATCTGGCAGATCTACCTGGAGCGCACATGGAAGGGCGAGTTCGCCGGCTCGTTCTGGCAGTTCATCCCCGAGTATTTCAAGGGGATGTACGGCTTTGGCGGCAACTTTGCCTGGATGGGCGTGCACCTGTGGTACCTGGAGGTGTTGTTCGTCCTCAGCCTGATCCTGCTGCCGGTCTTTTGGCTCTGCAAGACCAAACCGGGCGCGCGCGTGCTGGGCTGGATCGGCAAGGTCCTGGCCGTGCCGGGTGTGGTCTACCTGCTCGCCCTGGTGCTCGTCCCGATCGTCAACATCAGCGAAGAGGTGCCCTGGGGGATGCAGGATTTTGGCGGTTGGAGCCTGACCTCCTACCTCTGGCTCTTTTTCATCGGCTTTGTGCTCTTTTCCAGCGACCGGCTGCTCGAGCGCATCCGCCAGTTCCGTTGGGTCTCGCTGGCGCTGGCGCTCCTTGTGGGGGGGGTGGGCTTTGTGTTGGTGGTCTTACGGATTGACCCGACCGGGACCCTGGGCGGATTCGGAGCTTTTCTGATCGACGAGCACACGGACCTGGGCTGCTGGATGTGGCTCCTGACCCTGATCGGGTTTGCGATGCAGTACCTCGACTTTTCCACGCGCTTTACTGAGTACGGCAACGAGGCCGTGCTGCCCTTTTACATCCTGCACCAGCCGGTGCTGCTGACGGTTGGCCTCTTTCTGATCCCGCTGCAGATCCCGATGCTGCTGAAATGGGCGATCATTATGCCGGTGTCGTTCGTCATCATCGTGGTGCTGTACGAGTTCGTCGTGCGGCGGTTCAACGTGGTGCGGGTCCTCTTTGGGATGAAGCCGCGGCGGCGGGCTGTGCCGGCGGCCGCGCCCCAGGAGGCGGAAGTGGCCAAGGCCTGAGTCCACACCGCTACCGGACCTGGCGAGGTGTACGCGATCCTCGCCAGGTCCGGCTCTGAAAACTGCAAGCTGTGAACTGGGAACCGAAAACTGAAAGCTGTGTCCCACTGCCACTACAGCAAACTCACCTCGCCGGTCTGGAGGCTGTAATAGGCGCCGACCACTTGCATGTGGCCCTCGTGTACCAGGTGGGACAGGATGGGTGGAGCGGAGCGCAGTTGGGAGACTACCTCGAGGATATGGGCGCGGACGACATTGTCCACCATGTCACCGGGCTGTCCCAGGGCTCGGACCATAGCGGGCCGGATCAGGCGGACGATGCTGGCGATGTGCCCGGGGGCTTCGCCGCCGGAGACGGTGGCGGCGACGGCGCCGCACCGTTGGTGGCCGAGGACAACCACCACGGGCACGTGCAGGTGTTCGGCGGCGTATTCGATGCTGCCCAGGGCGGCGTCGTCCACCACGTGGCCGGCCGTGCGGATGACAAAGATGTCGCCGATCCCCTGGTCGAAGAGAATCTCGGCCGGCACGCGTGAGTCGGAGCAGGTCAGAACGGCGGCCAGGGGGTGCTGCCCGGCGAGGACCTCGCCGCGGCGCGTGGCGGATTGGTGGGGATGCTGCGCTTCCCCGGCGACGTAGCGGCGGTTGCCGTTCAGGAGGACGGCGAGTGCTTGTTCGGCGTCTAGCTGCTGCTCCATGGCTTTTCTCCTTGTGACGATCGCGTGCCGTGAATGGGTACCCGTGCCCATTATCGCACATCCCCGGCCCGGTGGCAAGCGGCACAAAGGTCGATCAACTTTTGCTCCTCGCGTTCTCCGTGATTTCCAGAAACCCAATTGTCGAACCTTGCCTCGCGGCGGCGCTTGGTGTATAATCAGCCTGCGCCGCCGATTTGCCCGCACCCTGCCCAGATTGGAGGTTCCCCCTGTGATGGAAGATGTCGAGCTCTTTTTGCGCCAACTCCCCCTGTTCAAGACCTTTGGCCCGGGCGATCTGCGCGCGCTGATTGCGTTGAGCCGCCGGGAGATCTACGCGCCGGGTGAGACGATCATCCATTTCGGCCGGCCGGGCCGCTTCCTGGGCATCCTCTTGCGCGGTGCGGCGCAGATTGAAGTCGGCGACCCGTCTACGGGCCGCCGGCAGGTCGTCGCTCGCCGCGAGGCCGGCGAGCTGCTGGGCGAAATGTCGCTCTTGACCGGCGAGCCGACCGTCGCGGACGTGGTCGCGGCCGCGGAGTGCGAGCTCCTGCAGATCCCCCAGGAGACCTTTTCTACCTATCTGGCGGTGAACCCCAACGCCCTCCAGGTCCTGGCCCGGACGATCACCGAACGCCTGCGCTCGCGGGAAACCAGTGTGGCGGACCAGGCGCTGTTGGCCGACGCCTGGCGTGCTCTGCCGGACCCCTATGGTCTCCAGCTCTCCACCCCGACGCCGATCAAGGTCCTGGTCCTCAACTGCGGCAGCTCCTCGCTCAAATACCGCTACTATGACACCGCGCGTGAGGCCAACAACCGCGAGGGGATCGTCGAGCGGATTGGGCTGCCCGACGCCCGGCTTGTCGCCTCGTCGCCCCACGGCCGGCAGGTCCGCGAACTGGGAGCAGTCGACCATGCCCGGGCCCTGCAAGGGGTGCTCGACCTGTTGACCGACCCGGCCACAGGTGTCCTGGGCAGGCTGGACGAGTTGAATGCCGTTGGGCACCGCGTCGTTCACGGGGGCGCGCGCTACGGCAGCGCGGTGCTGGTGGACGACGAGGTCCTGCGGCAGATCGAGGCGAACTCGCCTCTGGCGCCTCTGCACAACCCTTTGAACCTGATGGCCATCCGGGAGAGCAGCCGGCTGATGCCTGGCGTGCCGCAGGTCGCCGTTTTTGACACCGGCTTTCACCAAAAGATGCCCCCGCCAGCCCACCTGTATGCTCTGCCCTACGAGCTCTACGAGGACGACCACATTCGGCGGTACGGCTTTCACGGCATCTCGCACAACTATGTGGCCTTGCGAGCAGCGGCTCACCTGAAGCGCGGCTTCCGTGAGCTCAAGATCATCTCCTGTCACCTGGGGAACGGCGCCTCGATCTGTGCGATCGACCACGGCCGCTCCGTGGACACGACCATGGGCCTGACGCCGCTGGAGGGGCTGATCATGGGCACGCGCTGCGGCGATCTGGATCCCTCCGTGGTCCTGTACCTGCTGCGCGACAAGGGCATGTCGCTCGCCCAGGTCGAGGACCTGCTCAATCGGCAGAGTGGACTCAAGGGCCTCTCCGGAGTGTCCAGCGATTTCCGGGAGGTCGAAGAAGCTGCCAACCAGGGCGACCCCCGAGCGCTTACGGCGGTGCTGGCCTTTTGCTACCGTATCCGCAAATACATTGGCGCCTACCTCGCTGCGTTGGGTGGGCTGGACGTCCTCGTCTTTACGGGCGGCATCGGGGAAGGCAGCGCCTGGGTCCGCAGCCTCGCCTGCCAGGGGCTGGCGGTGATGGGCATCCAGTTGGACGACCTCCGTAACCGGGCCGTGGAGCGGGCCGGCGACCTCGTCGCGGATATCGCGGACGAGCGGGCTCCCGTCAAGGTTCTGGTCATTTCCACAGACGAGGAGCGGATGATTGCCCGGGAGACGATCAGCGTGATCGGGCTACAGGGTGTGACGCAGGTCATCCGCGGGCAAAAAGAGCGGGCCATCCCCATCGAGATCTCGGCCCATCACGTCCACCTGAGCCGGGAGGACCTGGACGCGCTCTTTGGCGTTGGGAGCGAGCTGACGATCCGCTCGGAGCTCTCCCAGCCGCGGCAGTATGCCTGCGAGGAGGTGCTGACGCTCGTCGGCCCGCGGGGGCAGATCGAGCGGGTCCGCATCCTGAGCCCGCTGCGCGCCGAGACGCAGGTCGAGATCGCGGTGACCGAAGAGTTCAAGCTGGGCGTGCAATCCCCGGTACGGGCCTCGGGCGACCTGGCGGGGAGCCCGGGACTGACGTTGGTCGGGCCGGCCGGCCGGCGCGAGATCCCGCAGGGCGTGATCTGCGCGCTGCGCCACATCCACATGTCTCCCGAGGACGCGCTGTCGCTTGGCGTCAAGGACCGGGATGTGTGCATGATCCGCGTGGAAGGGGAACGGGGCCTGATCTTTGGCGACGTCCTGGTGCGGGTGCACCCCGACTTTCGCCTGAGCATGCACGTCGACACGGACGAGGCCAACGCTGCCCACATCTCCACGGGCATGGTCGGCTATCTGGTCGGCGTCCAGGACCGGCGCTAGCGCCGGTCCGGAGGAATGATGAAGACACTGCTTCTACTGGCCATGCACGGCGCCCCGCCAGACGACTTTCCACCTCATGAGATGGCCGAGATGCTCGGCCTGCACGCGCGGCTGGAGCACGCCGCCGGGCCGCAGCGGGCCGCGCTCGAGTCGCGCTATGCGCCGCTGGAGGCCAAGATGCGCGCCTGGCCGCGCACGGCGCAGAACGACCCGTTCCACGCCGCCTCTTGCGAGTTGGCGGCGCAGTTGGCGGAAGTTAGCGGTCTGGAGACCCTGGTCGGATTCAACGAGTTCTGCGCCCCCGACCTGGACGAGGCGTTGCATCAGGCCGCGGTGCGTGCCGGGAGGATCGTCGTCGTGACCCCCATGATGACCCGCGGGGGCGAGCACGCCGAGGCCGACATCCCGGCAGCCATCTACCGTGCCCAGGGCCGACATCCCGAGGTTGCCTTTCTCTACGCCTGGCCCTTTGCCGCGGCTGACGTCGCCCGATTTCTGGCCGGGCAGGTTGGCCGCTTTCTCGACTAGGCGTTGTCGCGCGAGCGGCCTCCCTTTTCGCTTCACCCTGAGCCTGGGGATCTCTTGCGCTCTGTACCTACGCGTCACGCTGTGGGCCTGCTGATCCCCTGCCGCGACATCGGGCCAGCCTTCCAAGGAGTCTTCCATGACCGTCCTCATCACCGGTGCTTCCGGCCACCTGGGCGCTAACCTGGTTCGCCTCCTGCTGGAACGGGGGGAGCACGTGCGCGCCCTGGTGCATCACGATCGGCGCGCCCTGGCAGGACAGGACGTCGAGATCGTCGCTGGCGACATCTGCCAGCCGGCGCTGTGGGAGCGTGCCCTGGTGGGCGTGGACGTGGTCTACCATACCGCTGCCTATATCTCGCTGCGCACCGACGACGGGGCGCTCGCGCGCTATATCAACGTCTATGGCACCCGCAGCGTGGTCGAGTCCTGCCTGCGAGCGGGCGTGCGCCGGTTGGTCCACTTTAGCTCGATCCACGCCCTCGACCATACGGCCGAATCCGGCACGCTTGACGAGACGTGTCCGTTGGTAAAAGGCCACGGCCCGCCCTACGACCGCTCCAAGGCGGCCGGCGAGCGCGAGGTGCAGCGGGGGATCGCCCACGGCCTGGATGCGGTCATCGTGCGGCCCACTGCGGTGATCGGCCCCTACGACTTCCGCCCTTCGCACCAGGGGCAGGTCATCCTGTCTTTGGCCCAGGGGACACTGCCGGCGCTCGTGAAGGGCGGTTTCGATTGGGTGGACGCGCGCGACGTGGCTGCCGGAGCCATGCGGGCGGCCGAGCTGGCGCCGGCTGGTGCCAGCTACATGCTCTCTGGCCACTGGGTAGCGCTCCCCGACCTGGCGGCGGAGGTGGCGCGTATCACGGGCCGGCCGGCTCCGCGTTTTGTTGCCCCCATGCCGCTGGCCCGTGCCGGCGCGCCCTTTATGATGGCCTGGTCGTGGTTGGCCGGCACGCGCCCGCTCTACACCAGCGTCTCGCTCCGCGCGCTGCGCCTGACCTGCCCCGCCAGCCACGAGCGGGCGACGCGCGAGTTGGGCTACAAGCCGCGCCCGTTTGCCGAAACGATCGCGGATACCCTGGCCTGGTTCCAGGCGGAGGGGCCGCGTGTCTGAGCGTATCTTTTTCGACGGGCTGATTGTCGCCTGGTTCATCCTGGCGGCCATCGTGTGCGCGGCACTCTTCTTTGTCGTCGCACCGTACGGCCGGCACGCGGGCAGCCGGCGCTGGGGGCCGACGATCGAGAACCGCATCGGCTGGATGCTGATGGAGTGGCCGGCGGCGCTGGTCTTCCCTTCCTGCCTGCTCTTTGGCCGCGACATGAACCCCCTGACGGCATTGGTCTTTGTGGGGCTGTGGGAGGCGCACTACCTGCACCGGGCGTACATCTACCCGCTGATGCTGCGCGGCGAGAACAAGCGGATGCCGTTGAGTGTCGCAGGCATGGGCTTTTTCTTCAACCTGGTCGACGGCTACCTCAACGGCCGCTACATCTTTTCCTTCTCCGGGGGGTACCCGACAAGCTGGCTGTACGATCCCCGCTTCCTGGCCGGCCTGGCCCTTTTCATCGCCGGCTTTGTCGTCAACCGCCAGTCGGACGAGATCCTGCGCCGCCTGCGCCGGCCGGGCGACTCGGGCTACAGCATCCCCTATGGCGGCATGTTCCGCTGGGTCTCCTGTCCCAACTACCTGGGCGAGATCGTCGAATGGTTCGGGTGGGCGCTCCTAACCTGGTCGCTGCCCGGCCTGGCCTTTGCCGTCTGGACGGCGGCGAACCTGGCGCCACGGGCCTGGGCGCACCACCGGTGGTACCGGGATCGCTTCCCCGACTATCCGCCAGGGCGCAAGGTCCTGTTGCCCGGCCTGTGGTAAAAAGCCCGCAGCAGCCCTTCCTTGACATCTCCTCCGATTCGCGCTAAACTGGCATGTACAGACCACCACCGACAGAAGTCAACTCCAGCTCCAGCCAGGAGGGTCAAACCATGGGCACGCGCACGCTATCACCGGGGTCCACGCTCGGCATCCTGCTCCTGCTTCTGCTGGCCGGCCTGAATGCCGCCTGCACCCTGCCCCAACCCGAGTCGCCGCGGACGATCTTTGCGACGGTCAACGCGGCATTGGAGGAGACGGCCGGACCCGTGCCGACGGCCGTGCCCGAGCAGCCGGACACGCCACTCCCCGCGGCACCATCCCCAGAGCCGCCCCCGGCCGTGGCGGGCGTCGTCGACAACGCCGACCCTGGCTTTGCGATCCTTTCTGGCAACTGGGGTGAGTGCTGGGGCGGCGACTGCGGCGGAACCCCTTACGGAGAGAGCTTTTTCTTTGCCGACCCCGAGTGTGGCGACTGCCTGGCCGCCTTTGTCGTCCCCGTCCCCACCGCCGGCGACTATGACGTGTGGACCTGGTGGCCGGCTGGCGAGGACCGGGCAACTGACGCGCCGGTGGTCATCTCCTACCGTGACGGCGACTATGAGCTGGCGCTGGACCAGCGTAACAGCGGGGACGGGTGGTTCTGGCTGGCGCAGCTGCCCTTTGAGGCCGGAACGGCGGCCATCACCATTGGCGGGTCGGGCAGTGGCTATACCAACGCCGACGCCGTCGCCCTGACTCCGGCCGGCAGCGGTGAGCCGGGCACCTACAGCGAACCGGCGCCGGCCGCGACGACCGGCCAGGCGGAGCCCCCCACGCCCGCTCCGCCCGTGCCGACTCGCCCGCCCGTCGCGGCCGGCGGGCCGATCGTCATCGATTGGCGCATGAGCGACATCTCCCAGATTCCCCGCGAATGGATTGCGCGGGCCCAGCAACTCGCCGTACACTATGCGCACACGTCGCACGGCTCGCAGATCGTCACCGGGCTGGAGTGGCTGGCGGCGCAGGATGCCCGCTACGCCGCCGCGGTGCGCTACTGCGGCAGCGACCTGGGTCTGCCCGAGGCGCCGGGCGCCCTGCGCCTCTGCGACGGCAATCCCCCCGACGACTATGTGACGCCCGAGCTCTATTGGAGCACGGCCGACGGCCTGGGCAGGACACGTGCCGCCGCTGCGACCGGCCTGTTCGACTTTTCCATGTGGTCCTGGTGCGGCCAGCAGTCGGAGAACGATACGGGCACGGTGCAAGAGTACCTCGAGACGTTGGACCGGCTGGAGGCAGAGTTCCCGGGCATGCGCTTCATCTACATGACCGGCCACACCGACGGGGGGGGCGACGTCCTGGCGCGCAACAACCAGATGGTCCGGGAATATGCCCAGCAGAACGACAAAGTGCTGTTCGATTTTGCCTCGTTCGAGATGTACGACCCGGCGGGCACCTACTACCCCAACGCCAGCGACGCCTGCGACTGGTGCGATGCCTGGTGCCAGGAGCATCCGGCCGACTGCCGCAACCTGGACCAGATCGGCGACTGCGCCCACACGCACCCGCTGCAGTGCAAGCTCAAGGCGCAGGCGTTCTGGTGGATGATGGCTGTGCTGGCGGGGTGGGACGGCCAGCCCTGATTTCAGGCGACAACGGGCGGTATGTGACAACACGGAGACACCGGCCTTCACCCGGTGTCTCCGTGTTGCGGTGGTAAGACAGAATCAGGACGGGGTACCCCGCCTATCGTCCCCTGACGTCACGCTGCTGTATGCGGACCTCGCGGTGCCGGCGACGACGGTCGGCCTTGCGCTGTTTCTCGCGCAGCGATTCGCCCTTGGAGACGAAAAAGCGCTTGCGGCGATGGTCGCGCAACTGGCCGCTCTCGTTGAGCTCGCGGCGAAACCGCCGGAGGAGGTCTTCCAACCCCTCCCGCGTCTCGCGTTCTGGGCGCGGCATCCTTCTGTCACCCCCTCTCTCACGCTGTTCCATTTCGTCAAACCTCGCTTATTCTGCTGTCGGTTTCTTGTACCGGAACGTGATCCTCCCCCGGCTGAGATCGTAGGGGGAAAGCTCCACCTTGACCCAGTCGCCCAGCAGGACGCGGATATAGTGCTGGCGCATCCGTCCCGACAGGTGAGCCAGGACGGTGTGACCACTCTCCAGGTCCACGCGGAAGGTGGCGTTGGGCAGGCACTCGGAAACCCGGCCTTCGACCTCGATCATACCTTCCTTGATTTTTCCGGTAGGCGACTTTTTCTTTGGCACTCGCTCTTGTCCTCCGCCGTATGGAATGGTCCGGCCATCCAATCAGGCGCTACTCTGCATAGGGCAGACCCCGCTGGACCCGCTTCTTGTCCGCGGGCGCGAGCGGGACCATCGTGTCAAACAGATTCCGAACACGGGCGGACTTGCGCCGCCGCAGGTGGCTGCGGGGCCCCTTCATGCGCAGGATCTTGCCCGTTCCGGTAATCTTGAAGCGCTTCTTGGCGCCGCGATGGTTCTTGAGTTTGTACTTGGCCACGCTAGTTCTCCTCGATCCAGATTCGTTTCGCTAGCTTTCGGTTGGGTCCGATTCCGCAGGGGGTTCGGCGGCAATCTCGGCAGACTCTTCCGCGACCGCGGGGAGTTCTTCGACGATCTCGGCGACTTCTTGCGGGACCGCGGGGAGTTCTTCGACGATCTCGGCGACTTCTTCCGCGACGACGGGGGGTTCTTCCGCTGCCACGGGGGCCACCAACTTGACATGGCTGGCCCGCCACTGCTCCCACTCGACCGTCGTGACGCGGCGCGCGCTGAGCCCCAGTCGACGCCGTGCGGCGTCGATGCGGATGATGCGCAGCGGGAGGCTCTCGCCCTCTTCGACGACGTCGCGCGGATTGGTCGGCTTGTCCTCGGCCAATTCCGAGATGTGCACCAGACCCTCGACGCCATCTTCGATCTCGATAAACACGCCGTAGGAGGCGATGCGCGTGACCTGGCCGGTGATCAGCTGGCCCAGCGAATACCGCTCCTCGATGCGTGACCAGGGGTCGCCGCCGGTCTGCCGCAGGCTCAGGCTGACGCGCTTGCGCTCCGGGTCGATGCGGATGACGCGCACGTCTACTTCTTCGCCGACCTTGAGCACCTCAGAGGGATGCTCGACGCGCGTCCAGGCCAGCTCCGAGATGTGGATGAGCCCTTCGATACCGTTCAGGTCGACAAAGGCCCCGAAATCTTGCACGCTGCTGACGCGGCCGTGGACGATCTGGCCCTCTTTGAGTTCAGAGAGCAGCCGTCCCTGCTGCTGTTCGCGCCACTCGCGGTAGGCGATGCGCTCGGAAAAGACCAGGCGGTTGCGCTGCTGATCGACCTCGATGACCCGCAGGCCGAGCCGCCGGCCGACCATGTCGGTCAGCCGCTTCTGGCGATCCTCGGGCGAAAGGGTGCGCGGGAACCCTGCCAGGTGCGACGTCGGCACAAAGCCGCGCAGCCGCCCGAACTCGACCAAGAGCCCGCCCCGGTTCTGCCCGCTAACGCGGCCTTCCCAGATCTCCTGGCTTTCCAGAAGCTGCTGGGCGTTGTCCCAGTCGGCCTGGACCAGGCCGCGGGAGATAGAGACGACCGTCCGGCCTTCCTCATCCTCCGGCATGACTACGTAAACCGGGATCTCGTTTCCCACGGTGAGCTGGTCGCGGAGCTGGGGATCGAGGTGTTCGAGTTCGCGTTGGGGGACAAAGCCCTCGCGCTTGGCCCGGATGTCCAGGACGATCTGGGTCGGGGCGACCGTAAGGATCGTTCCCCGGCGAATTTCGCCTCGTCGAAGGGGGGTGTAGGCCCCTTCTTCCAGGAGCTGGGCCATCGAGGGTTGGTCCGTGGGATGTTCCGGGGCCAACTCGGCCAGCGGCTCCGCAGGCGTAGCCTCTGGCTCCAAAGGCGCTGCGGCCGGCTCCGGCGCCGCACCGATGGGCTCTACGACCGGTTCCTCCTCCGGCGGTACTTCTTGCACGGGCAGGGGCTCCGGCGCAGGCTCTTGGGGCTGCTCGAACGGTTCTTGGTTGGCTGACAGTGTTTCCATGTCCGACATTACGAGGTTCCTCCAGATGCAGTGATAAGGAAAAGCACACAAGCGCATATTATACAGGAATCTTGGCCAGCCGTCAAATTGGGTTCTTGCGCTGGCATTTCGCCTATCGGGAAAAGCGAGCTTTGACAGCTGTGCTGAAAACAGGTATAATCGACCACGAATCGCCTGTAGCACAAAGGAGGATACTGTGACCGAAGAGAATCCCAAACCGCGGCGCCTGGCGCCTCTGCAGATCGCCCTGATCGTGGTCGGGATCGTGGCCTTGGGCTTTCTGGCCGTCCTGATCGTGCGGGTCTGGAATGGGGCCGGGGACCCCGTGGCCTTTCGCCTGGGAGGGCTGCGGGTGCGCTGGTATGGCATCCTGCTGATGAGCGGCGCCTTGTGTGGGGCCTTTGTGGGTGAATGGGAGGCGCGCCGCCGCGGCTGGAACCCCGACCATATCTGGAACCTCCTGCTGTGGGGTCTCCTCCTCGGCGTGGCGGTCTCGCGGCTCTGGTACGTCGCGGGGTCGCCCGCTCTGCTCCAGGATCCCCTGGCGATTATCGGCTTTGTGAACGGGCAGTTTGTGGGGCTGCAAGGGCTGACGATCCATGGCGCGCTGGTCGGCGCGGTGATTGCCGCGGGCCTCTATGCCTGGGTCAAGAAGCTGAACCTGCTGGAATGGTTGGATGTGGGCGCAATCGGCTTCGTGATGGGCCAGGCGGTCGGCCGTTGGGGCAACTTTTTCAACCACGAGGCTTACGGCCGGCCGACTACCCTGCCGTGGGGGCTGATTATCCCGGCGACCGATTCTACCGGCACGATCCCCTTTCGCCTGGCCCCCTATAACGACCTGAACCTCTATCCGGTCGCGACGACGCGGTTTCACCCGACCTTTCTCTACGAGAGCCTGTGGAACCTGGGCGTGTGTGTGCTGCTGCTCTTTCTGGCCCGCCGCTACGGCGAAAAGCTGATCCCCGGCGAGACCTTTTGGCTCTACGGAATGCTCTACGGTCTGGGCCGCTTCCTTCTCGAATTCCTGCGCACCGACAGTATCTACCTGGGGGCTTTCCCCGCGGCCCAGATTGTGAGCGTGGCCCTCTTTGTCGTCTGCGCAGCGCTGTTCGCCGCACGGCGGTGGCTCTTCAAGTGTAGGACGTACGGCGAGCGGGCGGCGGCACAGCCGGCGCCTCTGCCTGCCGCCTCCGAGGGGGAAAGCTGATGTCTGTTCGCCGCGTTCTCGCACTCTTGTTTGTGGCGCTCGTTCTCGCGACGCTGTCTCTGGGGGCCTGCGCGCAGGGTAGCCCGACTCCGGCCGCGAGCGGCCCCACGCCGCCGGCCGGGCCTACTGCCGCCGTGGCATCCCCCGAGCTTTTGCTGCAGCAGCGTTGTGTCGATTGTCACTCCTTGGATAGGATCACATCTGCCAGCAAGACGGCGGCGGAGTGGGAGCGGTCGGTGCAGCGGATGATGGCCAAAGGTGCGCGCTTGAGCGCTGGCGAGTCCGCGGCGCTCGTCGAGTACCTGGCGGCGAACTACAAATAGGCCGACCCACTGCAACCCTGGTTCGATAGTCTGTGGCAGGGGCGGGGGTACCCCGCCCCTGCCACAGAAGTGGCGGGAGGACCATGGTTTCGCCCCGACGGAAATACCTGCTGGCGATTCCTGGGACGCTGCTGGTCCTCTACGGCAGTGTGGGTCTGATTCTGGACCTGCACCTGCTGGAGCGCATCCTCGAGGGCGCGGCTTACTGGCGGGCCCTGCTCTCGGGGCAGCGGGTGCCGGCGGCCCCTACTCCGGCGGATCTGCCGGCCGGGCTGCTCCCCATCCGCACGCACTTTGACCAGTCCGTCCTGTTGGTCTGGCTGGCCTGGGCGGTAGGGTTGGCGCTGTTGCTGCTCGCCGCCGGCCGCCGGCCTGGCGCTGCTCCGCTGCCCCGCCGGCCCCGGGCCTGGCGCAGTGGGCTGGCGATCCTCGCGCTGGTGGGCGTGCTGGCCCTCGGCGCGGCCCTGCGGGCGCGCTTTCTCCTCCCCCTGCCGGATGGGGGGCTTCCGGCCTCGCACTATGACGAGATGGTCTACCTGCAGGCCACCTGGCTCTGGACCCACGGCATCGCTCCGTACACGGGCTACTTTCTGGCCCATCCCCCCGGCATCCTGATCGCCATGGCTCCTGCCGTCCTGGGCGGAACCGCGTGGGGTGGATCCACCTTCCTGGTAGCCGGCCGTTGGCTCCAGTTCGTCTACAGCATGGCTGCCGTTGCGCTGCTGTACGAGGTCGGGAGGCAGGTTGGCGGCCAGCGCGCTGGGCGTCTCGCGGCCCTCATCCTTGCCGTGGACGTTCAGGCCGTGCAGGTAGCCCCGCTGGAGACCGTGGTCAACCTGGCCACTGTGGCTGCTCTCTGGCTGTACACGTGGGCGCTGCGGCGCCCGGCCGGCCGGCTCCGTTGGGCCCTGGCCGCGGCGGCGGGCGCTGTGGGTGTCGCGGCCGCGCTGACCAAGGCGCCCGGCGTGGCGACCCTGGGCCTGCTGGCGCTGCTGGCGCTCCTGTCCTGGCAGTGGCGGGACCTGCTCGCGGGGGCCGCAGGCGCGGCGTTGGCCGGCCTGGCGGCGGGCCTGGCCTTTGTGGTGCGCGCCCCCGGGGCCTTTTGGCGTCAGGTCGTCGCCTTTCAACTGCTGCGGCCGCAGGAAACCACCTATGCGCGCAACCACCTGGCGCGCATGGCCGATGCGCCCGAGTCGCGGATCACCTTTGTCCTGGTGGCGACGGCAGTCTTGCTGCTAACTGCCGTGGCCCTGGTGGACGCGTGGCAGCGGCGCCCTCCGCGCACAGGGAGCGCCGTCCTCTGGGCCGTGCCATTGGCCGTCGTTATCGTCGCGCTGCTCTATCTCTTTGCGTACGGCCGGGCCTATCATGCCCGGTACTCTGTGCAGATGATTGTCTTCCTAGCCCTCCTGGTGGCAGCCGGGATCGGCGCGCTAGCGCCGCACCTGTCGACCTGGCCGCGGCGCGCCCACCTTGGCGGTGGGCTGCTGGTGAGCATCGCTTTGCTCGGGCTCTACCTGCCGCAGCTATTCTGGCAGATCGGCGCGGCCGGGGAGACAGAGGTGGACCGGAGCTACAGCGTCGTCGGCGCCGCGTTGGGCGAGGCGGTCCCGCCGGGGCGGGCGGTCCTGGCGTTGGACCCCGGCTACCCGCTGCTGGCCGGCCGCGCGCCCGCGCGTTTCCCTGACGGCACCTATCTGGTGGATGGGGCCGGCCTCATGATCTACCGTGCGGTGGGCGTCGCCGGGATGGGACCGCGTGAGGTCTGGGAGACGGCCGGCCGGCTCTCGCGCGAGATCGACCCCCAGGCAGTGTTTCACCAGGCAGCGGCCCAGGATCTGGTCGTGACCGCGCTCTATGGCGCGGGGACACCGCCGGCCGCCGCGGTCATCGATATGCGCATTGCCGCCGAGGACCTCACTCCCCAGACGCAAGAGTTCTTGCGGACCCGCGGCCCGCAGATCGTCTGGGAGCAGTACACGGCGGCCTTTGCCGTGGAGCGCGTCAGCACCCTGGGGCAAAGCAGCGGCGGGCTCACGTTGTGGGATTTCAACATGCGCACGTTGAGCGCTCAGGGCGAAGGGCCGGTGGCTCTGCCAGGCGCGCCGCTGGACGTGCCAGCCGCGGGGGTGCTGCAGGTGTCGCTGTACTGGTTTGTGGCCCAGCCGCCGACGACGACGCTGCGGGTCGTGCTGGAGCTGCATGACGGGGCCGGCCGGCCGGCAGCCCGCCTGGCCGAGCCCCCCCACTTTGGCGATCCACCGACGGAGCGTTGGCAGGCCGGTTGGGTCTACCAGGACCACCACAACGTGCCACTGCCGGCGGACCTAGCGCCGGGCGAGTACAGCCTGCATGTTGCGCTGGTCGATCCTGCGGCACGGCCGTTGTCCTGGGGCGCCACCGGCGCGGCGGCCCTGCGGATCGGTGTTGTGCGGGTGCAGCCGTGAACGGGCAGAAGGTCGCTGCGGATGCCGAATGCGTTCGCCGGGAACGCGGGCAAGCGGGCCGATCCGGGGGCGCGCGCGAGGCGGGCCGCTGGTGGGCCGTGCTCGCCGCGGAAGGGCGTCTCCTCGGAGGCTGGGTCCGCGGGCGCACCTTTCTGCTGCTGGTCGCGCTGCTGCTGGGAGCATACTTCCTGGCGCTGCAGGGCCCGGTGTGGATGGATCTGGATGTCGGAGCCGTCGCGGGGGACCAGCCGGCGCAGCCCAACAGCTTCGTCCACCTGGTAGGGGGAGCCTTCACCGAGCCGGTGGGCCGGGCGTACGATCAGGTCTATTGGGACGGGACCTATGCCGCCGAGCAAGGGGGGGGCTTTACCTTTCGCTGGACCGAGGATTTGGCAACGTTGACCTTTTGCGGCCTGCCCCATGCGCCGGCGGTGGTGCGCCTGCGGATGCACGGCGCGGTGGCGGGGCCGGAGACAACGGCGCAGTTGCGGGCAGCCGGCCGACCTCTGGCTGCCTTCGCGGTCCCCTATCCGCTACACCACTATGCCTTTGTTGTGGATCCCGGCCTCCTGGACGGCGATACGCTGCGGCTGGAGGCGGAGAGCACGACCTTTGTGCCAGGCGGAGAGGATTCGCGCAGCCTGGGTCTGGCCGTCGACCGTGTGGGACTGTCCGTGGTGGGGGCCGTCCGGCCGACGGCCGGCCCGTGGACGGCCCTCTATCTGACCGGAACGGCGGCGCTGCTCTACCTGGCGCTGCGCCGGGCCGGCGTGGGGGCGCCCCCGGCATGTGAGGCGGCGGGCGCGGGAAGCAGCGCGCCGGCTTCGAGACGGGGGCGGGCGGTGGTGCGTGCGTTGGCGCACGGCGACGCCTGGGCCCTGGCCTCCGGCGTGGCGGCAGTGCTGTGGGGGGGTATCGTGCTGGTCGCTCTGCTGCTGCCCTCCCGCCTCCTGGTCGCGGCCTATGCGCCCGGCCTCTTTCTAGCGGCGGCACTGGCCTACCCCTTGCTGCTCCTGACGCTGGCCGCGGCCGGCGCGCTGTACGGCCGGGGTGGGATCGTGCCCGGCCAGCGGACCTGGCGGTGGTTAGCGGTGCTCTTTTTGGTGGCCTTCCTGGCACGCTTCGGCGGCGCGCTTTCGCCGCGGTACGCTTCGCACGACGGCCCGTTTCACGCCAACCGGCTGGGCTTTGCGGAGCGCGGGGTCCTCTTCTTCGAGCACCAGTCCATCGAGGCCGGCATGCGCAGCGACCCCTATCCGGGCGCGCTGTACCTGGCGCTGCTGCCGTTGACCGTGGCGGTGGACGCGCCGGACGCCTTGTTGGCTTTTTTTCTGGGGTGGCTGGCGGCGGGCGAGGTTCTGCTGTTCTGGTTTCTGGCCCGGCAGGTCCTCGACGTGCGGGCGAGCTGTTGGGCGGCGCTCCTCTACGCCGCCTTTCCGATCGCCTTGTCAGCCTTTTGGTTTGGCATCTATGCCAACCTCTTTGCCAATGGGGTAGTGCTGCTCGTGGCAGCGGCCCTCGTGCTGGCCTGGCAGGGTCGGCTGTCGGCTTCGCCGCTGCCATGGATCCCGCTTTTCGCGCTGCTTTTCCTGGCGCACTTTGGCACCGTGATTCTCTGGGGACCGGTGCTGCTGGTGTGGGGCGGATTGCTGTACCGGCGGGGCGGATTCGTCCAGCGGCAGCGGCTGCGATGGCTATGTCTGTCGGGGGTTGCCGGACTGATCCTCGTCACCGTGCTCTACTACAGCTACTTTTCCGATTTCTTTGCCGGCATGGGGGCGGCGTTGGGAATGGCGTTGGACGACGGCTCGGGGGATGCGGGGCTTTCCTGGTCCCGGACGCTGGCGGAAGCGCGAGTATGGTGGCGCTGGGGCTTTGTTGCCGACTATGCGGGGCTGGGTGTTCCCTTGGGCCTTCTGGGTCGGGGGCTTTTGCCCCGGCCCCAGCGCCGCAGCGCGGTGGCGCTGTGGTCGTGGGCTATGTGGGGCGTGGCTGCATTCTTTTGGGTTGTCTCGATGGCGACGGCCTACTTTACCCGGTACATGCTCTTTCTGCTGCCCGTGACGGCCATGGGTACCGCGCAGGTGCTATCTCTATTGTGGAAGCGGGGGCGGGCCGGGCGGGTAACGGCAGTTGTTGTGTTGAGCTATGTGTGTGCGCTCACGGCGGTGCTGTGGCTGGGATTGTGTTTGTTGGGGTGGCACCCGCCGCACGTGCTCTGACCCCCTGGTTGATTGCCTCGGCGGCCCCTTCGTGGTACAATAAGAGCGTCGCCTGTACGGGGGTGTCTGGCGTCCTGGCGCGGGCGACGGTGTAGCGTGCCTGCCGGTGTGCGGTGCGTCTTAGCTGTTGTGGTGGAGGAGAAGGCGTTGGGTCCTGAGCAAACGGGGTCGGCGGGTCCAGTGCGCCGGCCCTTCCTAAAAGAATACGGACGATACCTGATCTCTATCCTGGGCTCGATCCTGATCACCGCGGCGATTCTGGTGGCCCCGGTGGTCTTGCCGATCGATTATTCCCGCCTGGGTGACCTGGGCTACGCGGGGATCTTTCTTACGACGCTTCTGTCGAGCGCGACGATCATTATCCCGAGTCCGACGTTGGCAGCGGCCTATATTGGGGGTGGTTTCCTTTCGCCGCCGCTGGTGGGGCTGATTGCGGGTATGGGGGCGACGTTGGGCGAGATCTCGGGCTACATGGCCGGGTACGGCGGGAGTGCGCTGGCGGCGCGATCGCGGTACTATGCGCCGGTGCGGCGGTATGTGGAGCGGTACGGCCTGCTGGCGATCTTTGTTTTTGCCGTGATCCCCAACCCGCTCTTTGACATGGCCGGGATCGCCGCGGGTACCACGCGCATCCCCCTGTGGGCATTTCTGGCGGCCTGCGCGTTGGGAAAGACGGTGCGGTTTATCCTGATTGCCTATCTGGGGCGGTGGGGCAGCGCGGGCTCGTTCGTGCCGTTGGGGCGTGAGCTATGGCTGCTATTGAGGGCTTTCCTATAAGCATTGTAGCAAAGGCAAACCAATGAAACTGGTCACCACCGAAGAGATGCGCAGTGCGGAGCAGGCTGCTGTAGAGGCCGGGGACACATGGGATGCGTTGATGGACCGCGCCGGTCGCGCGGTGGCCGACGAGGTGGCCGCACGGTTGAAGGGCACGGGCGGAAGGCGGTCACGCCGGATCCTGGCCTTGGTGGGGCCGGGAAACAACGGCGGCGACGCACTGGTGGCCGGCCGCTACCTGCGCGATGCCGGTCTAGCCGTCACGGCCTACCTGTGGAACCGCAAGCCGGCGGGTGATGATCCGCTGGCCCGCTCCCTGGTCGAGCAGGGCGGCAAGCTCCTTCGCGCGGAAGATGACGCCGGCATGGCAGCGCTCGCCCGCGAACTGGGCCGGGCTGATGTTGTGGTGGATGGACTGCTGGGCATGGGACTGGTGCGGCCGCTGGAGGGCCGGCTGCGCGAGATCGTGGAGCGCGTCAACGCGACGCGCTGTCCGCTGGTGTTGGCAGTCGATCTGCCTACCGGTGTCCATGCCGATACGGGTGAGGTCTTGGGGACGGCGATCCAGTCGCATGGGACGGTGACGATGGCCTGGCCCAAGCGCGGCCTCTATCAGTATCCCGGCGCCGGGTGCGCCGGGGACATTGTTGTCGCCGACATCGGGATCCCGGCAGATCTGCTGCGCGGCGCGGCGGCGGAGCTGCTGGACGTGGCCAAGCTGCGCGCGGCGCTGCCGCCGCGCCCACGGGGAGCCCACAAGGGGAGCTTCGGCCGCGTGTTGGTGATCGCCGGCTCGCTGCACTATACCGGCGCGCCCTATCTGGCTGCTATGGGGGCCTATCGTGTCGGTGCCGGCCTGGTGACAATGGCGCCGCCGCGTACGATCTATCCGTCCCTGGCGGCCAAATCGCTGGAGCCGACATTCCTGCCGCTGCCCGAGTATGTGGCCGGGGCCATCGGCGAGGAGGCGGTCAAACCTCTTGCCGAAGCGCTTGGCCGCTACCAGGCCGTTGTGTTGGGCTGCGGGCTGGGGCAGGAGAGCGGGACGGTGGCCTTTGTTCGCCGTTTCTTGCACATGCGGGAGCGGATCCATACGGGCATCGGCTTTGTGCCCCGCGAGGAAGAGGAGTTTACCTGGAGGCTTCCGCCCTGCGTTCTGGATGCTGACGCGCTGAACGCGCTGGCCGGTATCCCCGAATGGTGGCGCAACCTGCCGACCGGCCGGGTGGTTCTGACCCCGCATCCCGGAGAGATGGCCCGGCTGCTGGGTGCCTCGCAGGAAGAGGTCCTGGCATCGCGTATCGCCGTCGCGCAGCGTGCCGCCACGACATGGGGGCAGGTTGTCGTGTTCAAGGGGGCCTACACCGTGGTCGCGGACGTGGATGGACAGGTCATCGTGAACCCCACCGCGACTCCGGCCCTGGCCACGGCGGGCACTGGCGATGTACTGGCCGGGGCGATTGCCAGTTTCCTGGGCCAGGGAGCAGCGCCCATGACCGCGGCGTTGCTGGGTGTGTATCTGCACGGTCTGGCGGGCGAGATGTTGGAGCACGATGTGGGGATGGGCGGGGCGATTGCCGGCGAGGTTCTGGAACGCCTGCCCACGGCCTTGCGGCGGCTGCGGGAGGGCTCGTGAGTGCGGGGGCGTGGCGGCTGTGGATTCTGGGAAGCGGGACCGCCTTGCCCAGTGTCGGGCGGGACAATACCTGCCTGGCGCTGGAGGTTGGCGGTGACAGCTGGCTGATCGACTGCGGCGGGTCGCCGTACCGGCGACTGCTGCAGGCCGGGCTAGACCCCGCCCGGCTGCAAGGGATCGTGCTGACGCATGCCCATGCCGACCACGTCTGTGGACTGCCAAGCCTGTTCTTCCATCTGGCTCTGGCGGGCCGGCAGGCGGTCTTGCCCGTCTACGGGCTATCCGCGACGCTGCGGATCGCGGAGCGGATCGTGGCCAGTTTCGAGCTTGGCGAATACTGCGTGCCGTGCGAATGGTGTGCGGTGCAGTCGGGGGGTGACATAACCGTCACCGATTCTGACGGTCAGGTGGGGCAGCTGCACGTACGGGAAGTTGCCCATTCGCGGCCGGCCCTCGGCGTGCGGGTCATTGCGCCGAACGGTTGGACAGCGGCCTACTCGGGTGATTCGCAGCCGTGTTCGGGGTTGGTGGATCTGGCGCGTGGTGCCCGGTGGCTGCTTCACGAGTGCACGGTGGCGCAGCCGCTGGCCGGCCACAGCACGCCGGAAGATGCGGCGCGCACCGCGATTGCCGCGGGTGCGGAGCGCGTCGGCATTGTGCACTATGACCCATGGTATGTGCTGCCGCAGGAAGAGCTGCGGGCTCGGATGGCCCGGGCGGGATTTGGTGGTGAGGTGCGCATCTTGAACGACATGGATGCGCTGAAGCTGGCCGGGTGAGCGGCGTTCAATCAATCCTCCAATGAGTTCCTAAAAGAAGGGACTCAGACAGAAAGAGGCCCGGGGGAATGGTGTTTCATTTTTTCTCTTTCTTCTTCTGAAAGGGCAAAATTCTTTTAGGAAGCGCCGCCCTGCGGCTACCTGTAGTCAGTCTTGAGGAGATGCCCATGCCCCCACGTGTTGTTGACATCATCCTGCGAAAACGGGCTGGCCTGGCCCTGTCAACGGAAGAGATCGAGTTCCTAATCCATGGATACACCCACGATGAGATCCCCGACTACCAGATCGCCGCCTGGCTCATGGCCATCTGCTGGCAGGGGATGGACGACCGTGAAACCGCCGACCTCACCCTCGCTATGGCGCATTCCGGCGACACGCTCGACCTGCACGACATCGCCCCCATGACTGTGGACAAACACAGCACCGGCGGCGTCGGCGACAAGACCAGCCTCGTCCTCACCCCCCTCCTGGCCTCCTGCGGCCTGGCCGTAGCCAAGATGAGCGGCCGTGGGCTCGGTTTCTCCGGCGGCACAATCGACAAACTCGAGTCGGTCCCTGGATTCCGCGCTGAGCTTTCCCTCGACGAGTTTCGCGAGGCCGTCCGCCGCATTGGGCTGGTGATCTCGGCCCAGTCGCTGGAACTGGCGCCAGCCGATAAAAAACTCTATGCCCTGCGTGACGTCACCGGCACCGTCGAGAGCCTGCCCCTGATCGCCAGCAGCATCATGAGCAAAAAGCTCGCCGCCGGCAGCGACTGCATCGTGCTCGACGTCAAGGTGGGCCGCGGTGCCTTTATGCCCACCCTCACCGCCGCGCGCACCCTGGCTCACCTCATGGTCCGCATTGGCCAGCGCGCCGGCCGCCAGGTCCGCGCCATCATCTCGGATATGGATCAGCCCCTCGGCCGCGCCGTCGGCAATGCCCTGGAGCTGCACGAGGCCATCGACACACTTCACGGCCGCGGTCCCGCCGACCTGCTCGAGGTCTGCCTCCAGTTGGGCTCCCTCCTCCTCCAGATGGCCGGCAAGGCGGAGGGCGGCGACCAGGCGCGCGCTATTCTGCAGGAGAAGCTGGCGACTGGCGCGGCATGGACCAAATTCCGCGCCTTTGTGCAAAACCAGGGAGGAGACCCCGCCGTCCTGGACAGCCCCGACCGGTTGCCCCTGGCCCGCTACATCGAGCCGCTGCCATGCCCGCAGACCGGCTACGTCGCTGCCATCGACGCGCGGCAGGCGGCCCAGGCAACGATCGTCCTCGGGGCCGGCCGTACCACCAAGGATACCCCGATCGACCACGCCGTGGGCGCCGTCCTGCAGGTCAAGGCGGGCGATGCCGTGCGGCAGGGAGAGCCACTGGTGGTCTTGCACGCCAATGATACCGCCCTGCTTGAAACAGCCCGGCAGATCGCGCTCGCGGCTTTTGACCTGCGCGCGGCGCCCACCACACCGCCGCCCCTGATCCTGGAAGTGGTATAGGGAAGCGAAATGCACAGCGATAGGCGCACTCATCGGGGAACAGCAGTAGCGAAACGGGCCAACGGCTCCACAAAAAGCACAAAAGCGGATGGAGCCGGTTCCGGCTCCATCCGCTTGTCCTATCCCGGCCCGCTCTGTATCCCAGGCTATGGCAGCTCAGGGTTGAGCAGCGGCCGGTAGAGATCGCCGCTGTATTCGCTGCCCCAGTACGAGCCCAGGTCGGCGCCATCGACCGAAATCTGGATCGAGGTCACCCCAAAGTTCTGGTCCGCCGTCAGATCGGTCATCGCCAGAGCCAGTGCCTGTACCGTCAGCTTCCGATTGGCCGCGTTTAGGAAGGCGCTGTTGAAATCCACCACGATAGCGTCGCCCGCCCGCGTGATGCTCTGGATCGCCGTCCCGGCCGGCAGCAGTGTAATCGCCCCCGAGTTCAGAGGCCCCTTGATCATCTCCTCGATCGTGGCGCGGGCGACCCCCTCGGTATAGGCCACCCGCCGCACGACAGGGAAGAGGTAGGCCCCATCCGGCGTGGCAAAGTAGAGGATCAGGTTGGAAGCGCTGCCCGCGCCGATCCCGTACGGGTCCTCGAAGTTGACATAGGCCGGCCGCTCCACGGGAGCCGTACTCCCGCTCCCCGGCAGCCCATACGGCGCGCCGTTCACCGAGAACTGCACCCGCGAGACCGTGCTGAACTCCGTCATCGCCAGCACCACCGCCAGCGCCTCGGGCTGCCCGGCGCCCAGCGACTCAAAGGTCCGATCCAGGTCCAGGTACAGCGTCCCGCCCTCGACGCGCAGCTGATCCCAATTCACACCCATCCCCGCAGGCATCGAGCGCTGCAGCGAACCGCGCGGCCCCTGGATCATCAACTCCAGCGCCCGGCGGGCCGTTCCGTCCGTATAGGGGCGGCTCTGCCGTTCCACTGGGACCTGATATCCCCGGCCCGGCCCCAAGAAATAGAGCAGCGACCACATGCTGTCGGGGGTCGGCTCCGGCGTAGGGACGATGGCTGTCGGCGCCGTGGTGGGCTGTACCGCGGACGGCGCGGCAGTGGGCGGCGCCGAGGTCGGCGCCGAGGTCGGTGGGACAGCCGGCGTCGTGGGGCGCGCAGTCACCGTCGGCTGAATCGGGGAGGTCACGGGAGGCCGTTCCGTCGCCGTCGCGGCCGTGGGCTGCACGGTTGGTCGGGCCGTGGGAACGCCCGTCGGGGCCACGGTTGGTTCCCGGGTGGGTTCCGCCGTGGGCACACTGGGCACAATGACTACAGCGGCCGTGGTCGGCACGGGCTCTGTGACCGCTACGGGGGTAGGCGCACGGTTACGCGCCGGCAGCACGACGCCGATAATGATACCGTAGGTGGCGAGAATTGCCACCAAGAGGCCGGCCAGCGAGAGGTAGAGGATACGGTCGCGCTTGCCCAAGCCCTGCCAAAAGCCGCCCAGCCCACCCTTCTTCTCGCCGGCCGCCCGGGGTGGCCGGCCATTCGCCGGAGACGGCGGGGCCTCCTGGCCGGCAAAGCGTGGGCATTCGGGATAGCGGTCCCCCAGACAGTACTCCCGCTGATCGACCTGGATCTCGAGTGGCTCGCCAAAGATATAGCAGCGGTGCTCGGGCGTCGGGCTGGAGAACCGAATGGACCTCGTATGCTTCAGCCCCAGGTGGGGGCAATGCCGCGACCGGCCTTCCATCGCCTATCTCCTTTGATCTTGCTGGGATGCCTGGTAGTATTATACGGCATGGCAGAGGGGTTGTCAATGAGACAAGAAGCAAGGGAGTAAGCGCCACTCCTGTAGGGACGGGGCTTGCTCCCGCCCGCAACCAGGGCGGCCGCAAGGGTGGTCCTACACATGGCGCACGCCCTTGCTTCTTGGCGTGCGCGGCGATCGCAAGCCCTTGGTGCGAGAAGCAGATTGTGCTATAATAGGTTCACCCTTCAGGAGGAGCCTATGACCTGCTACGCCGTGTACCTCGAGCTGGACCGTGACGGGACGACCATGGCCCACGTTCCCGAGCTTGTCGGATGCACCGTACGGGCGCGATCCCGCGCTGCCGCGCTCGAGCAAACGCCCGCCGCCATCCGAGCCTACCTGGCCTGGCTGCGCCGGCACCAAGAGCTGGCCCCCGAGGACGGCCCGATCGAGGTCGCGGTCGCCGGGGAAGGCGCCGGCGGCCCTTTTGCGCCCGGCGACGCCACGGCACTCTTTCCCGCTGACGCAGCGCCCCTGACCGACGAGGATCTGGCCCGCTATACCCGCCTGTTGGCACACAGCCGGGCCGACCTGCTGTCCTTGACCGGCGGCCTCTCCGACGACCTGCTTGACTGGCGGCCGTCCCCTGACGACTGGCACCTCCGCCGCATCCTCCGCCATATCGGCAACGCCGAGGAGTGGTACGTCTCCCGCCTGGTGCCCCCGGAGACGCTGCCTGCCGAATGGGAACACGATGAAGAGCTGCCGCTCTATGAGTTTCTGGAGATGGAGCGGCGCACTGCCCTTGCCCGCCTCGCGCAGCTCACGGCCGCGGAGCGCCGGGCCGTCTGCTATCCTACCCGCTGGACCCATCACCCCGAAGAAGCCTGGACGGCGCGCAAGTCCCTCCGCCGCTTCCTCGAACACGAGCGCGAGCACACGGGGCAGGTCCGCCAGGTGCTGGCCGCCCGCCGGAAGCACCTGCTGGCCCACCTGGCCGCCGCCCGCGGCGCGCTGCTGGAGCCGCTCCTCAACCTGGATGCGCGCGACCTGGTCGAGACGCCCGTATACTCGGGCTGGACAGCCAAGGACGCCCTGGCGCACATCGCCGCCTGGGACCGCTGGGTGCGGCGCGAGATCGGCCGGCTGGTCGCGGGCGAGGAGCCCGATAGCAGCGCCGTCCGCGACATCAATGCCTATAACGCCCGGAACGTAGCCGCATGGAAGGACCGCTCCCTCGACGAGGTCGTGGCCGAGCTGCGGGCGGCCCGCAGCGAGTGGGTGTCCTGGATGCGCGGGCTGAGCGAAGAGGACTTTTTCCGGCCCCGGCCGATGGGCAAGGGGGACTGGTGGGTGCCCACCTGGATCGAGGTGTTCCGCGAGCACGACCTGGAGGAGCACGCGCACCAGTTGGTGGAATGGAAGAAGCAGCGCTCCGAATCCGCCGTGGGGCCCAGGGCGATCCTGGCCGCGGCGCTGGAGGCCCGCCGGGAGGAGCTGCTCGCCGCGGCGGAGCTGGTCCCGCCGGAGGCGCTTGCGGCGCGGCCGGTATGCGGCGTCTGGACGCTCCAGGACGTGCTGGGCCACGTGGCCGACTGGGAGTCGTGGGCACTGGGCGGCCTGCGCGACATGGCGGCCGGCCGCAAGCCCGACCTGGCCCTGGTAACCGATGAAGAGGCCTGGAACCAGGAGCACGCCGCCGCCCGCCGCGGCCAGACGTGGGACCAGGTGTGGGCCGATTTCGATGCTACCCGCCGCGAGCTCGTCGCTATCCTGAACGGGATGAGCCAGGAGGAATTGGGCCGCGTCTTTCCCGGCGTGTGGAGCAAAGAGACGACCCCCTACGCCTGGTTCCTCGTCGCCTACGCCCACGACCGGGAGCATGCCCAGGACGTCCGCGTGGCGATGGATGCCTTAACCGGGCCGGCCGAGCCGGGGCCAGCCAAGGCGCACCGCTCGCGATAGGAGTCGCTATGGCCACCTGGATCGCCCACCTCCGCATCGCGGAGAACCTGCTCGAACATATCCCTGGCCTTGACCCGGGCGCCCTGGCTGTCGGCAGCATCGCCCCGGACTCGGGCGTGCCGGACGAAAAGTGGGAGCACTATACTCCACCGCCCAAGGTGTCACACTTTGAAACACACCCGTTCAGCCGGCAGGAAGCCTTCGAGCCTCCGGCCTGCCCCTGGCGTCTGGCCGACCTCGAGTTCTGCCGGCAATACCTGGCCGCCCCGGCAAATGGGGCGCGCTTCTCCTTCCTCCTGGGCTACTTTTGCCACCTGGTGACCGACAACCTCTGGGAGGTTGAGATCGGCCGGCCGACCATCCGCCGCTTTGCCGTCGAGTTCGCCGCCGACCCCGGCTTTATCCACGCCGTCAAGGGCGACTGGTACGGGTTGGACTTTATCTACCTTCGCGACCACCCCAAGTCCCTCTACTGGCGCGTGTTTCTCCGGTGCGCCTACGAAGAGGCTTATGCCCTCGACTTTATGCCGGCCGAGGCGGTGCAGCAGCGCATCGCCTATATCCAGACCTGGTACCGGGAGCAAAGCGACGCAGTGCGGGCGCTGTACGGCCGGCCGTACGTCTATCTCTCTCAGCCCGAGATGGACCGCTTCGTGGCCGAAACAGCACAGAAACTTTTCCGCGTTCACGACCGTCTTTTCGGCGCACCAGCGGACCTCGCGGGCCGCGTGTCCGCGCTTCAAGTAATCTGAAAGCAAGAAATTGCAGAAAATCTCTGCACGCCCCCCTACCCCCCCTCCCTTGCAGGGAGGGGGGGTAGGGGGGGTAGGTCTGAGGAGGTGACCCATGCCCCCCACCCGCCGCGAATTCATCAAGGGGGTAGGCCTCGCCCTGGCCGGCCTGGTCCTGGCGCGCTGCGCGCCCTCGCCCACCCTTCCGGGCGACACCTCGGCCCGCGGCCGGCTGCGCGCCTGCTGGCTGCGGTTCGACTGGCTGGCCGAGGAGACCCGCAAGGGCTGGGAAGGAAATGACTACGAGGGCGCGCGCGAGCAGCTGCTCAAGGAGCACAGCACTGCCCTGGACGAGCTCGTCAGCGCCGGTGAGCTCACCCGCGTGGTGGCCGACGAGATCGCCATCGGGTACGGCGCGGCTGCCTACCACGTCTGGCGCTCCAATGCGCCCATTACCTGCTACGAGCCGATGATGATCGACTACCAGCCGACCAGCGCGGCGCAGTTGGTGCAGCAGGCGGCGGCGCTGGACGAGCTGGCCCGCGGCGGCAGCCTGGACGCGGGCACAGTGACTACGGCGCAGGCCGCTATCGCTCGCGACCTTGCCTTTCTCTCGCTCTCCGACGCCGGGCGGCAGGCGCTATACGAGAAAATCCTGGCCGGCGGTTCTCCCTACCCCGATTTCGCGGACGTGCCGCTGGACGTCGCGCCCGAAGAGATCGAGGCGGCGCGTTACCTGGTAGAGCTGCTGCTGGGGGAATAGGCATCCGGGGACAGGTTGCAGGTTGCACGATCGTCTGGGTCAATTGGGGTGATGAGGGCAACCGGTTCGCCGGATGCTGATAAAGTTTGTAACTGCTCAGCCACAGATGAAATAGGACACAGATAGACGCAGATGTCACAGATTTGTACGAATAATTACCCGGCAAGAACGGTCAATCTGTCTCATCTGTGAAATCTGTGTCCAATTTCAGGGGTTGGTCCCCACAGCCTGAGCAGTTACTAAAGGCTCACCGGATGCTGAAGCATCCGGCTACCAGAGGCAAGCCCCTCCGGGGCTGTGGCTACCGGGCGTGCAGCCCCCGCAGGGGGCTTGCTGCTGGTAGCCGGCGGGTAAACCCGCCGGCGAGCGGGGCCGGCCGTTACCGGACTATTTTGTCAAAATTCATCAGGGGAGGGGCCGGGGGAGGGGTTGATTTTAGCCGGTCGTTGTCCCCAACTCGTAACGCACACGAGGGGCGCATTTCGCCTGTCGGGGCAAGACCTGGCAGGTCTACCGCGCTGCGGCGTTGGCGCAACGCTTGGGGCTGGACACCGCCACGAACCCGTCACAAGGTCCAGGCGTTTGAGACCTGCCAGGTCTATGACGCCGTTTTCCCCGACAGGTGAAATGCACCCGTGGGCGTGGGGAAACTGGAAAATCCCCCGCCCGTGTGCTATAATGAGGTTGTGCGATCAAAAGTACCTATCTGCTCAGGGCCGGAGGTGGTTCTATGCAAAGTCTGCACAGCCGCTCCCTCATCGCCTTGACCGTGATCTCCACATTCCTGTTCGTCGGGGTCGTCGTGGCCATCCTGCGCTTGACGCAGGAGGTGCTGTCCCTCTGGTTGTGGGCCTCGGTCCTCGCGTACCTAGGGGTCACCGTGCTGCTGTACGCCATCGTCCCCGTGCTGTTGCCCTTGCTCTTCCGCGCCCGGTGGATCGACCCGGCGGACCTGCCCCCCGAGCTGGCTGCCCACATCGCCCAGGGCTGTGCCGAGAAAGGGATCCCCATCCCCCGCCTGGGCCTGATCCGGGAAAGCGAGCCTGACGCGGTCAGTTGGGGGTATACTCCCCGGCACGCCCGGCTGTTGCTCACTACCGCGGCGCTGAGCGTGCCCGACGATGCCGGTGTGAAGCTGGTACTGTCGAAAGAGTTACACCGCATTGCCCGCTGGCGGATCGTCACCCAAACGCTGCTGCCCTGCCTCGTTCCCTGGCTCGCCTACCTTGTGGTGACATTTCTGCTGCAGCCGCGGCTCAGCGCAATCTTTGGCACCGTCTACACCTGCTACCTGACCATGATTGCGCCCCTAGGTCTGGGCCGGCTCGATCCCCAGCATCTGCTGCAGCAGGCCCGGCTCCTGGACGAGGCCGCCCGCAGCGCCACCCTGGACCCCCGCACGGTCGCCTTGCTCCAGAGCGCCATCGCCCGGGACGTTTCCAGCCTACCTTTTCCCTAGCGAGAGCGCATGACACCCACACGGCGTGAGTTCATCAAGCGGCTGGGCATCATGCTCGCAGCACTCGCTACCGGGCAACACTTGTTTGCCTGTCGCTATGCGGACCCCGACTGGGAAACACTGCGCCGCTGCTGGGCTGAACTGAACGATCACCAGTATCGGATTCCCTACGAAGGCGACCAGGAGAAACTGGGAGGCTGGGAAAAGGAACTCCATGTCGCGCTGGACAACCTGGTGCAGCGTGGGCGCATTACCCAGGAAGTGGCCGACAATCTGAAAGCAGCCTTTCATGCCGCCGCTGGCCACATCAGGCGGACCTGGGTCGGCGGTACGTGCTACAAGATGGATCTGGCTACGCTGTCCTCGCTCATAACCGGCGCGGACCTGCTGCAGCAGACCAACATGCTCGAAACGCTATCCTCGAGCGGTGATCTGGACGCTTCGACCGTCGCCATGGCCCGTGCAGCGATCGAAGACGATATCGCCTTTCTGCAAGGGGAGTACGCTCCGACGGCCATCCAGGACGGCTCCATCGAACCGTCGCCCGACGAGATCGAGGCGGCGCGCATCCTGGTGAACCTGATGCTGGGGAAAAGCCCATGACCCGTCCTCGCCTCCAGACGATCATTTTCGAAGTCACCCAGCGCTGCAACCACGCCTGCCGGCACTGCTACAACGTGTGGAACCCGCCGGGTGACTACCCCACGGGCGAGCTCTCCACGGACGAGACGCTCGCGCTCCTGCGCAAGGCGCTCGACGAGGCCGACTGCCGCCACGTCACCCTAACGGGGGGAGAGCCGCTCCTACGGCCGGACCTGCCGCAGATGCTGGCCCTCTTGCGGGAGCGCGGCGTCGCGACCACGATCATCTCCAACGGCCGGCTGCTGGAAGAACCCACCGTCGTGGAGCTGCTCGATCGCGGCGCAGGCCTGTTCGAGCTGCCACTCCTGGGTAGCCGGCGCGAGGTGCACGACTATCTCTCCGGCGCGCCCGGCGCCTTTGACGCCGTCCTGGCGGCGATGGCCCGCCTGCGCTATCACCACGGGCAGTTCATCGCCGTCTTTGTGGCGACGCGCGTCAACCTGCCGCTGCTCTATGACACGATCAAGCTCGCCTTTGCCTTTGGCGCGCGCGGGGTGATGCTCAACCGCTTCAACCCCGGCGGGCGGGGACGGGAGAACCTTGCCGAGCTATTTTGCCCACGGCGCAAGAGATGCGCCAGGCGTTGGAGATCGCCGATGCGGCCGCCGCCGAGTTCAGGCTGCCGATCTCGTGCTCCATCCCCATCCAGCCCTGCCTGATCCCCCATGCCCCCTACGAACGGCTTGGCTTTGGTTTCTGCGCGGCCGGCACGGAGCGGGCCTATTACACCCTCGACCCCCTGGGCAACGTCCGCCCCTGCAACCACACGCCGACGATCCTGGGCAACCTGCGGGAAGAGACCTTGGGGGAGATCATCGCCCCTCAACGGATGGCGGCCTTTGCCGCGGCCCG